>Ga0131853_10003016_pt1 | contig 30234 bp, 19 predicted proteins | sample TergutLab28metaG_FD_92764 | JGI IMG/M metagenome (GOLD analysis project Ga0131853, IMG submission 92764) | Labiotermes labralis P1 segment gut microbial communities from Petit-Saut dam, French Guiana - Lab288 P1 (version 2) (version 2) | ecosystem: Host-associated > Arthropoda: Insects >... | reverse complement strand
GAAACCGGAGGGAAAGAGACCACTGGGGAGACCTAGGCGTAGATGGGTGGATAATATTAGGATGGATCTCCAGGAGGTGGGATGTGGGTATGTGGACTGGATTGGGTTGGCGCAGGATAGGGACAAGTGGCGGATGCTTGTGAGTACGGTAATGAACCTTCAGGTTCCATAAAATGCGGGGAATTTCTTGACTAGCTGCAAACCAGTTAGCTTCTCAAGAAGGACTCTGCACCATGGAGTAAGTAAGTAAACTGTTGAGTTTCTGTAGTGCATTGTGGTTAAACCTGCCAATCTCAGAGGAGCGCACTGCCTCCATCTTCAGGATGACTGAATCAATTCTCATTGAAGCTGAAGTGATGTGGCAGGAAAAACGTGTTTCAGTTATGTATGGTGGTTTGATATGATTTGGCCAGTCACAGCATTGGTAGGGAGAAGAGGGGACAGGATTGCCCTCAGCTAATTTGAGTTGAGAATTTCAAAGATGTCCCTCCCAAAGGCCTGAACCATTGTTTGAGGACAGTTCCATCACCTTTTGCCACCTCTCTTTGGTGTCATTGGCCATATTACTTCAAACCATCTCATCTGACACATTTTCTTTCATAACATTATATCATTGTCTGCTCGAAACAGTTGTTACCCTGAAGACAGAGACATTATGTTCCTCTGAACCATCATTACACAGTGCACAACCCAAACAGACCACATCATTTTATGAACTGTTCTTTTTGGTTCGTATGACCGTAGTGTGTTGGCGATATTAACACTTTGCAACTAAGGAACTACTCACCCAACAACAGCATCCCTGAAAGACTGGAATTCTGAGTTACAGAGCTGTTAAACCCTCAAGATCTCACAACTTGGTATTCACCCAATTGACCAGTAATCAGCTGTCCTTTGTAAGTTTCAGCCTTGTGAGAGGAATGTAGACTGTGTAAAGGAGACTGCAGCTAGCATGTACATGTAGTACCTGCTAATTGCCTCATCTGCTTTATTAATTGCTTACAGGGTGTCCTGTATTACAGGTTTACAGATCCTTGGGTCATAGCAGTGTGGAGGCTGAAGAGCTATGCAGGCAAGGTGAATCCTCATTTGCACATCTAACCCCGTTGTTTCGCAGTACGGAATGGACTGAACAGCAAATGGCATTGTGATAGGCTTTCTGTAGCTGTAGTGTTTAACAATGCACAGTTACCTAAGGGAAGCTTGCAAAAATAAACTGCTTGTACAGACAAATAATGAAGAATGTACAGTACCATAAATATAAATTATGGTTGTTGTTGGAGAGATTTCAACTTTGAAATATTTAGACATACATCTGTCATATAATCCCCTAATTGTAAGGCAGTACTGCCAACTTTTAAGTGTATAAAACATTCCATATTATTTTAAATGAATTTTTGCCTTGATACAGAATTAAGGCAATGCAATTTGTTATGAGAAATTAATTTCAAGGAGGGGCTGATGGTTGCTTATGATATTGAAAGGATGATTGCAGAATAGGCAGGCCTGACAAAGTGTCATCATTTTATTAGGTGGTATTGCAGAGTTTTGTCAGTGGGTTAGGAAAATACTTGTTGCAACACACAGCAGCAATGTGTCAAATGTGTCATGATTAGTGATTATAAATCAGACATTAACATAGAAAATAGGGAGGATGTTTGCTTTTGATTACTTACTAGAATTGCACCTGTTTTTCAGCTGTATGATTCGGTCTCTGCACTGAACCTAATGTCACACATCCTTTCGGTATGATCTCTCCTTGCGTGTAGTTATTGTAAGTTCATTTATGTCATGAAGCTGTGCTCCATGTAGATAGTTTAGAATAGTGATAATTCTGTGTCATTTTGATGCTTATGTCTTGAGATACCACATTTTAGAGGGCAAGTCTTCTTTTATGGCAATTATTGCTTCTGTGTAAATAGTATATCCTTCAATTTATTCTTCTATGGTCTTTGTGAAGTGTTAATAAAATCCATGGGATGTTTTGTCATGTAATTTATATTTTAAGTGACAGTTGTACATGGAAGAGTTAAATCTGTAATGTTAATAAGTGGCTCTGAATTGTGCTGTTGAAAGTTGTGTAACCAATTTAAACTGTTTGCCATTGATTAGTGACATTTGTGCCTTTTTGGATAATTTTTATGGCAGTCAGACTGGATATGTAAGAAAGTTACATGCTTAGAGAGAGATTTTTTGAACCATATTCAATGGTTCTGTGTGTATAGAGATTTGTGTGGCAATATTGAATGAAATATTGACTTGTGTGTTAAAATTACTGGCTGCATCCATTGACAAGTCTTAAATGATTGAGTCTTCTAAATAATGTAACTGTCAGTATTCTTCACATCACTTACCTTTCACTGTCACTTTCAAATTTACTGGATAAATTATAGTGTTGTTCCTTCACAAGTAACGTTTGCTCCATGACATACAAGTTCTTTCTTTTGTTGCCTTGTCTAGCACAGCAGCTTTAGTGCATAGATAGCCTGCATCTGTTGAGACATAGCATGACATCTACTGTGGTCAGGATAGCAATAAACAGGGTGTGCTGTGGAAGTCTGAACCACAATACAGGCTTTTACTCAGTCACCCTACTGTTTCGTATTCAAAGATTAATTTCTTATCAAAACAACCCTGTGATTTTATGAACACATTTATTCTCCTTATGGAGAATAATCTCTAATGTTATGTATTAGTCTAGTCTTAGGATTTTTCAGCTGGCATTCATGGCATGGAATTGGATTTTGGGATTAGGTTCTATAGTGGATGGAAGACTTTCTGATGGTTGGACAGCATTACAGTTGCTATATTCAGGATTAATAATTCTAGGGGTTATCTTTGCCCTGTTACATAGGTATGGCAGTGGCTGGAGTGTTGGAGATGATGGTTTGATTGGTTGGGGGGAAAAGACTGCAGTGCTGATGGCACTGTTGATTTGATTAGGGCAGTCATAGTCATAGCAGTTTTAACTTCTGTGTACTGTACTGAGTGAATGCGTTTTAGGCTTCCGTAAATTGAAAACTCTTCTGTTGTGCACAGCTTTTGGTATTTACAGTGCAGCATCACCGAAAGGTTAGTCAGCACCTACACAAATGTTGTCATCTTGTTGAGTGTATGCTGTTCCCTTGAAAACACTGCAGTGTAGTTTAGCCCTGCAGTTGATCCCTGTGCAGTCAGGCTGTCACATCTGGCACTGTACCATCCATCTTTGTGTAACACCAACATTCATTCACCCTGAAATTTTAATGTTTGCCACTAGGGAATATCTTATTTCTTGCACACAGCCTAGGCCTGAAAGCCATTTCCACATGTATTTCCTGTGATTTCTCAGAATTGTAATATTCGTAAGATAAGGAAGTTCTGTTACGAAATGCATTTGCACAATTATCAGTTGTGTTTTTGTGCAGAACACAAGGAACATTCCTCCTGTTGTTTTAAACAGCTTGCTGAATGTGAACTGAGAGATTTGGAGATAAAATATTCTGTTGCAGAACAAGAGTTTGTTGTCAAATGAAAATAATACCAACATAGAGGAGCCAAAATGTGCTAAGAAAGTTGAATGGTACCAAATGGACCAAGAAATGTAACACTGTTAGTAAAGTGACACATGTGTTGGCAGCTGTCTATTCTCTCATTTAGTTATGAAAACATTACATTTTTGGTAACTAACTCATTCTGCCTCTGTTGTTAGATGAAAATATAAATCAGTGCAAGATTTGAGGTCCTGGTAGTGGTGTTGTTCTAGAAGATTCAAGTCTTCTAGAATTAGATGCTGTGTCATTGGGCATGTGGTCCACAGCGTTTTGAAGGTTCATAGTGCCTTCATCTTCAGAGTCAAGAATCCAATAACAGCAGAGAATAGCATTAGGTGAAGTTAAGGTGTCAGGTTTTTACAGCAGCATCTTCATCTCCCATTGGCATAGAACAATCCATATCTCTTCTTCTTCTTCTTCTTCCTCTTTCTCTTCTTCTCCTCATCCTCCTCCTCTTTATCAACCAGTCAAAGAAGAACACTGGACAGAGTTATCTGTATTTATGGACTGGAAATATTAGGTATGTCTGTTACGGACAGTATTTAGAGGCATTTGGAGGTTTGACAATAAACAGTAATTATTGCTTTTGCTGGAGAAGTCAGTTGCATGTGTTGGTATACATGATTGTGGGGAATGTGTAATATTGTGCAGGCAGTTTGGTGCAGAAATTTACAAACTTATGAAAGTCATGATAACTGTTTCCAGCATAAAACAGTGCAGTTAACTGACATATGGAAGGAACATCCTGTGGCTCATCGTTATCTTCGTCTTCACCTTCCATACCACTTTCGCTCTAACTTATATTCGTGTCCTAAATTTATTGCTGATGCATTACATAATTTTTTCCTAATCCATCTGTTTGATGATGTCCAACTCCTGCAATTTTTCTGCATGTCAGATGTAAACCTAATCCTCTTAATGATCTGCTCTTCATCCCTGACTCTCTCTATGTGCCAACCAGTCATTCCTTGTCAAATTAACACACTGAGGCACCATTTTTGACATTTTTTTTTATTTCAATGAAATCATGTACATTGTGCCAGACATGACAAATGTGTGCAAAATGCCAATAATGCAGTTGAATTCTTTTTTAAGTTACTGATATTTCACAATTTTGTTATGATGTTGGAGCTACTTAACATACAAAGCTTAACTTGTGCTCTTTGAATGCTTATGGAAGAAGCCCTAAAATGATTGTTGAAGACAACTGAAGACTTACAGATAGTCTGACGTTTCTGAAAACTATGGTTTATGAATGCTGAAAGATACACACACACATACATATATATATATATATATATATATGTGTGTGTGTGTGTGTGTGTCATAGGTCAATACATGCTTAACATGTATTGGTTTAAGTTTCGATATGGAAGTGTCAGTATGTTCACGGCTTGTGAATGTTTTCTTCTATGTTGTGCTAATGTCCATATTGTAGAATTTGATTCTGTATGTAACTTTAGCTATTTATTGTAGTTGGTATGTTATATAAAGTGCTGTTCCCATCTGTTTCTGGAACAAATTATGTTTCTTGCACATTTTCATTCTCCTAAATTCTCTTCTCCCTGTAGCAGTCAACTTCCACCAGTATATGTTGCATGTGACCTTGCAGAATGTCTGGCCTTCAGGGGTATGTGTATGACTGATAGCCCATCAGGTTGCAGAAACGTCATTGTAACTGCACTGAATGCATGCCCAACCATGTAACTGTCAGCTGTCTGCACTGCACACATGACCAACCATGTAACTGTCAGCTCTGTCTGCACTGAACGCATGACCAACCATCACTTGGTAATAATCACCTGCAGCAAATCCTACAGTATTCCCACAATGTGCATCTCTTCGTGTACTGATTTCATATTTTCTTCCTTATACTTAATCAAGCATTGAACATATCTGTGTGATCCAAACTGACTAGGACAGATGCATGGAGTGTTGGGTTTCAGTGGTGATACATATACTGCTGAACCACTGCTGCAGTAGTTATTCTGCCACTTTGTATGGCAGCGGTGTTATATAGTTGAAGTCACACTTTTTATTGTTCAAGATTCAAGTCTTCTGGGACATGACACTCTGTCTTTGGGTATTTTCTGACATTTCAAAGGACTGTACTGCCTTCACCTTTGGGGTCATTCTTCTTGGACTGCTTAACCCCCCAAGACAATGGTTCTGCATTCCCCTGAGACACTGGGAGTCACCCAAGGGCACTGAGTCATGTCCCAGAAGATATAAATCATTTGATTGTAAACTTCCTGATCATCAACTGTTAAATGTGAAAAGTAAAGATGTACAGCTGCTGTATCATGGTAGACAGTCTCAAATTGCCACATAACAAATGTGGCTGAAAGTGCTGTCTGCCTTTGTGGAATTAATCTTTCACTGGTGAGTTGTGGTTTGGGAATTGTTCCAGTGAAGTGACTAAACTTCATCTTGCAAAGTAACATGTGATGAAGGCTGCATTTGGTTCATTTTAGGAAGTTGGCTCCCTGATGTAGAAAAACCTGCAGTTTGTCACATAATGTATCCAAAAATGTGTACATTGAAGGAGTAATAGTATCCAATGTGTCTATTACTGACCATTATCAACAGCTGCATATAATTTAAAGCGATATTTAATCATCTGTTCACCAGGAGAGTATTTAGCATCTGTAACTGATGTTCTGGTGATGAAGGATGGCATATGATGCAAGACAGGCATTCTTGTAGCAGGTTACCATTACTAGACCCAGCTAGAGGCTCTTCAGTGTGCTGCACCTTGATGTGTGCCACTCACTGCAGCCCTAACTGCATCCCTTGGCTTTGTTCTACAGAATCTGGAGAACCGAAACTTTACATTTTGATACTACTGCTTGAATGATGTGTAACCTTCATTTACATTGCAGTGTGGCCATCCCTCTTCTGCACCTTCGTATGATATGCCTTTAAGTTTTCTGTTTATCACATCCTTTAATGGGTGTAACTGAGTAGGTTTTCCACTTTTCACCTGATGGCAGAGATGGATTCATTTTCCAAAACATTGTGTTTCTGTAACAGAAACGGTCAATTGAGCATCACATGTTTGTTACAGACTCCCAGTCTGAACTGTTTTGTTTCAGTATCCTTCTGTGTTCCATGTAAATTTGTATGGAGTCTGCTTGAACTGTCATAATGCATTTTGTAATAGAACAGTTTGTTTTGTGTTAGTAATTACACTACTTAACATCAGTTATTTTCAATTATGCAGTACATAAAAAAAATTCAGTTTCTTTCAACAGGTGTTCATTAGCTGTGTACTCTAAGGACAGCAGTTGAAGCTGAGCTGTATGTACAAACAAATTATCTCACTACATTTATATGTGTATGTAATAACCATTGAAATAAACATGCTATACAGTACTTATCAGTCATACACGTTCTGGCCACATGGGTACGTTCAGGGGTGTCATTGAACGTAAACTGTGATGATGTGTCTGGATATTGTTCCATTACACATGTAACTCTTAAGATTCTTGCAAAGAGTTATGAAATTACAGGATAAACTTTAAACCAGTTCATAGTAAAATTAATCTCCAAATTTAGGAGGATACAAGAAGTATAATTCAGCTATGACACTGAGGTGAATGATATCATACTTGTGTATTGTGCGTAATAACATCTTGTAAGAACATAACTGCCACCTTCACCAATTATGTCCTCTCATTTATGACATATTCCAAGCATGTTCACAATACTTTTTTACAAGGCAAGTGCAGGTGATAGTTGGCTATTGTTCAGATCAGTATGTTACAGTGTATATTCCTCCAGTGATCCATACTTGTCTGTGTCAGTGCTGGAACTTTTGACAAGCACAGATCAGGAGAGTAACATGCAATAGAACAGTGGTAATGACAATAGGTAACTGTCTGTGTATGTTTGCTTGCTGAGCAATATTATATGGTATTTGTGATATGTGGTTCTCTTGGCAGTGCTGACAATGTTCAAGTTCTGTGGATTATAACACCCTGTCATCGGGCGAGTAGTTCCTGATATTTTGAAGGACTGTAGTGCCTTGATGATGAAGGCACAGTGATCCTTTGAAATATCAGGCACTGCTGGCTCAATGACGTGACACCACAGCCCAGTAGACTGTATGACATATTGTACTTTTGTGGTTCGTTCTAATGTAATGGTTAAGTAGTGATGTAACAGTGTGGATGCACTTGTCAAAATAATATTGTGTGGTAACTTGTACAGTACAGGCTGCAAAGATTTGTTGAAATCTAGTCAAGATTTTATTTCTTGAAGATTAATTTTAAATGCATAGTGTACGATGAGATACCATAAACATAACAAATAATACTTAACTCATTCTCTGTTTTCTTTGTAACTTTTAATTTGATTGTAGTGTGAAATCCTTTGTACATAGCTGAAATGTACACAGCAGTGTACTACAACATTTGTTATCATTTTTCTAAATTGTAATCTACTTTTACTAGACTGTTGAGATATAAAACCCACAACACTAATCTGTTTCTACTGTGTTATGTTCATATTTTCCAAAGCATAGGTTTATGAAACTTGTGTGTTAGATGTGTTGCACTATTCAGGAGAATCTTTGAGTCCTGGAGACTGTTTATAAGAAAATTGGGTAGTGACTCCAGGCAGACATTTGCAAGATCATTATCTTGCTGATGTATCTGGCATATTACAACTTGCAGTGGGAATATGAAAGTGCTAAAAATTATTGTGTTAATGTCTGTCAGTTTAACCATACTGTATTATAAATATTTTTATATTTCTTTGGTGCTTGAGTTCTTCTGTGGGATGCTTGCCCTTTATGGCCATTCATTCAGTACCCTAATGAATATCTGTGTGGTCAGGATGAGCAACTCAAATTGACACACAGTCACTAACCAGACAGTGTGCTGGTGCACATTTCCACAGTTTGCCCCTTGCAACAACATTGTATGCAGTAGGGGTAGATTCATGTCAACTGGAATGTGACGTCACATAGTCAGGTAGGAATGTTCTGGTGTTTCAGAGGATCATGCTACCTGTGTCATGTAGGTAGATGAAGTTCATGTACCTTCCCTGCCCTCTTTGTAATCTTCTGGGATGTGACACTATGTCGTCTGGTGGAGTGTTCAGATATTTCAGAGGTACACTGCCACCAGCCTAGACACTGTCACGGCCCTGGAGGCAGCAAAGTATGCAGTCACCACCATGAGAACCTCAACTCCCACCAATTGGTAAGAGCTGTGTTCCGTATAATCAGATTGTTGTCTGGCAGCTCAGTTCCTAGCGTGTGATTGACTATGCATGTCCCTTATAAAACTGTGGTATTTTGCCTGCCTTCAGCAAAGTATGATGCAGCAGGATGTTCCTTTGTTTCATAATTTATTCTGTATGCTAAGACCTGTGAAACATCATGTGTTTTTCTTGTGGTACAATTTTGTTTCCATTAATGCAGGAACCGGTGATTCCATACATGTAGTGTCCAATGGGAGGCATCTGTCTCAATCCTATATATTTATTGTTTTAATTGAATGCAGCAAGTGGTTTTAATGTATGCATACTGATTAAATTATGGTCAGTCTAGAAATGGAGTTCATATTCTTTTTGCCCAAACTATTTTACAGTTTGTTTGCACCATAATTTTGATTTAAACACCTTATAAATATGTCGTATCTTCAAAGACCTTCCCCCCTTCCTTGCTTTGCTTTGCCTCAAGATTGTGAATGTGAACATATACCAGTAATGATGGAATTCTGTTACTTTGACATAGAAATTATTTGGTGCTGTAGTGTTTTATTGTTCCCCTGACCACCACTGGTGGATGGGATGTGCCCATTAGATGCAGGCATTTGAATATTTGAGAATGACCGTAACAAATCAGAAGTAAATATGTGGGAACTTAAGTCTAGATTAAATACAGGGAATGCTTGCTGCAATGATGTTTAAGAGCCTGTGTCTTCCTGTTGCTTGTCTGAAAACATAAAGATTAGTATGCATAAAACTATAATTTTGTCTTTCATCCTGATTGTATGTGTATGAAGCTTGAACTTCTGAATAAAAGGATACATTAGAGAGTGAACCCAGAGGAGACAAAGTGACTGGATGAGGAAGTTACAGAACAAGGAACTTCATAATGCATGTTGGCACACCTGAAGGGAGGAGACCACATGCGAGATATGGGCATAGATGGTAGGATAATATTAAAGTGTATTTTAAACAAGTAGAAGGGGGGGGGGGGTTGGACATGGCCTGGATAAATTTGGTACAGGATGGGGACAAATGGCAAGCTGTTATGAACATGGTAATGAATCTTTGGGTTCCATAAAATGCAGGTAATTTTTTGACTAGCTGAGGAACTGTTAGCTTCTCAAGAAGGACTGCTCCATGGAGTTAGTTAATATCTACCCTCTATTTTCTGTTATTAAGGTATGATTTTGAATGACTGCCCAGCTTTACCTTGACTAACAAAATTAACTTTTCATAGCAATACATCATGTTTCACGTGGTCAGAAACTTCGGCAAGGTCATAGAATTATCTACCATCGTTGGTTTGATTGTTAAGGGCCAAAATTTCATCTGTGAATTTTTACAGGGCTTTATCCACTGATAGTCCTTTTCTGAATCCATCTCTTTTTCTTTGAGGGGGTGTGTGACATTGAAGAGGTGCAGCTGTTGTCTGTGGAAACAGTTATAATGATTTTTATGATGACATTCACACAGCCTGCAATTACATATTGGAAAATTACTTTTAGACTTGTGAAAAGGTGAAGACAACATGTCTGAAATAGGTCATCGGTGTTTCAAGGTATGCCCAGTCATAACCTGACTATGAAGACCAAAGAATACAATTACTGCTGCCATCAGCACCAGCCTTAGCCACAAAAGTCTGGGAAGTTTTCAGTACTTGTAGTGTTATACATCACTTATACATTGAATAAAGTGACAATTTTGCCTTTGTGTATGTGGGGATGGGGACAGCATTGAAGTGACAGTTAAAATGATAAACAATATGTCTTCGTAGATTACTGGTCCATGACAGCACTATTACCATCTGCTGGAAGGGGAAAGTCACTAACAAGATCCCTTAAGATGTTAGTTCAAAAGAATATTATGAGAAGATGGAATACAATAAAAAACATAAAGAAATTAGGGCAAAGTTAGTCTGGGACATGAGTCCTATCTCAAGGACAGTTTTAAAAAATTTGGGATGAATGGTTACCTTGGCGTTGAAGTGTCTGTACTGATGTGCATCAGGACTTCTTCCACCATCACACTATATTTAACAAAACACATTTTGTGAGCTAACTGCTTCCAAAACATGTTTTGTTAAGTACAATGTGTTGATGCAATAAGTCCTGGTGAATGTGAGTGATTTTAATTTTGTAAAACCATTATCAAGAACTTATATGTTACAGTTGTACAAAATGTGTATAATCGGAACATGTTCATCATTCAAGACTTTTTAAGTGGAACTGTCCTCAACTTTTATGATTACTTTTCTACTTCAGGTTCATTACACTTCAGTGGTACAGTACATTTTATCAGGGGATTTGGGGTCAATACAATCAATTTTTTGTATTTTTATGAATAATGTCCATATGACTCACACAAGTGAAATGACATGCTCTTTTACATGTACTGCTTGTACTCTGTTATGCAGTCAACAGTATCCTGCAGCAAATTTTTATTGGCAATGTGCCGTTTTAATTCTATGGACAGATGGAGGAAATAAAGTGTGTTCAACTACACCTTACTATATGCAAGGAAATAGAGGCAAAATTAGACAAGGTATATTGGTATGTACCAAAATTAGTAGAAACAAGTCATGAAGGTGAGGTAACCACATTATGGCTTCAACAAATGCAAACCGACAGAACCATCTCTAACAATAAACCTGGCATCATAATCCATTATAATGAAAAGGAACATGTCTATGAATAGACACTGCAATTTCAGGAGATCGAATTGTGATTAAGACAAAGGCTGAGAAGATTCTACATAATAAAGACCTTACAATAGAAGTACAGTGCATGTGGACTAAAAACAAAAGTGACATCAGTAAAAACTGGGGCAACAGCAGCCATATCAAAATCATAGATATGAGCTGATCAAAATAGCAGGAAGGCACAACAGAAAATAGCCAAATTTGACATTGAACACATCTTTCAAATGTACGTAACAATGAACATAACATTACATGTAACATAAACTGTACCTACAATAGCTGTAACAAAATATACTTCAGCAGCATGGGTCAGTTTGAGGTATGTAATTCTAAATACCCTGCCTAAATGTTTTATAAAACACTGAAACATTGCGGGGAAATTACGGGGCTAACGAACAGCCTTTGTCTTTGGACGGGGGAGTGGTTGTCAGTGTTGCCGTATATTTTGGACGATTTTAGTTTCGTTTACACTATCACGATTCCACATGGATGTCAACAGTATATTGCCCAGCATATAGTCTTGGTATATATGATCTGTGACACATTTCCGGTGCGGTGACAAGAAGTGCTAACGGTAGAAGAGACCGGTCCGCTGATCGGTGGTATCCGTGAACGAAAGAAAATGATGACGTAGGTTGGTAAACGAATACGTACAAATCACCTTGAATTTTGTCTAACATACGGTCGTAGACGAGACCTGTCCAGCTCAAAGTAAAAGACGGTTCGACCAAACTAACAAATAATGTAACATTAAAGCTTGCTTATTTGTTTTACTAAATCAACTAAATGCACATAAACATACACGATGGTTTAGTCTATAATCATTCCAACATGTTTCGTCATTACTGTGCCGTGGTCAGGGAGTTCTTACTGTACGTTTTACAAGTAGCTAAAATATAATAGATTTCACTTCGTAATATATATATTTATACAATCTCGCTAATAAAATTCAAAGTTGTACATCCACAGACTAATACATTATAATAATATCATGTGTACCTCGTTCTGTATTGATAGTTATTATAAAGCAAGTAAAAGTAGAACACATTCTTTAAATTCTACTTTATTCATACGTCATGGCAGTTTTAGTTTGTGTATACAAACATCTATCATTGTATTCGATCATTAACGATAACATCACTATGTTAGCAGTATTTTAGCAGTCAACGCAAGACGCGACTCCTCCGCTCGCTGATTCGTTCTCTCTAACCCGTTCAGGCACGAATGATCTGTTATCTATGGGCATGAACGACACATATTTAACAGGCTATAACTTCCGGTGTGAATTTGCTGGTTGTTTGTGCGGTTTGCGTTTCGCGAAGATTTCGTTTTGGTGTATTGCATTTGTTAATTAATTTGGACATTTCGTAGCGGGTATAGGTTGCTAATAGTATTAGCTGTTCTTTTATTACTATATTGTGTGATGAGCTTTACCAAACATTATGCTAGGTAGTGGCTAGCATAGTGTTACTGAGTTTAAGAGTAGGTGGATTGCGTTGGTGCTGCTGGAGAGTTTTCGTGTATAAAGATGTGAGTTCGTGCAGTTTTGTAATATTTTTTATTACATTAAAGACATATATATTCCTTTTTAAATACAGAGTCTACACAAAGCAATCGCTGTTGAATGTTGTGCCCACTTGCACTGTAATTTATATGATTATTCTCTTTTTCAGTTTCGACAGGCGGTCGTAACGATGACAGTAACAAAACTTCCGCACCGACCACGGTGTTTCTTTGACGTAGAAGTTGGTGGTTTACCCATGGGGCGGATTATATTCGAGTTATTCTCAGATTTGTGCCCAATAACGTGCGAGAACTTTCGCGCGTTATGTACTGGAGAAAAGGGAATAGGAAAAACTACCGCTAAACCACTGCATTACAAGGGTATTATCTTCCATCGTGTAGTACGTGATTTCATGATACAAGGAGGTGACTTCTCTGTTGGAAATGGCACTGGTGGAGAATCAATCTATGGTGGAACATTTGCAGGTAACTTTCTTGTTTGTATGTTTCTTTTGCAGGCCAGACTGGGGGTATACGAAACACTGAAGCGAGACTGGATACAGAGGATAAGTATGGAAACTGCAGAAAATGCAGAAATGTAAATTTATTACGAAAATAGTTTGCTGTGAAGTCCATTGGTAAAAATTACAAAATTTTTAAGTTGTTCGTTAGAAACAGCACGTGAAGTGATTTCTGCATTTGGTCAGACTTCCCCAGTTCTGGGCCTTTCTGATCAGCTATTAAAAATCATTGCATTTCATGCAAGTACATGCATAGTTGTAAGCTGCTGTGGAAGGTGTAGTTTGTGTGGTTAACAGTTGTTCCCTGAGATACACCTGCTGTGTACAGGATGGGCCCAACCAGAGCATAAAGTGCACCTGTGGCAGATTTCACTATATTGTCACATATAGAATGAAAATGCCCTTTTACGGAAGTCATGGCTCATGTGTCCTTACACTTAGCATTGCAATAACTCTGCTTGTGATCGGAATTACTGCAAACTGACATATTGAGAACTAGGGGGGCCGCATCCTTTAGATTCATCTGTCACATTTGAAATGGGTGCTGTATGTTCAATACATGTCATGCATTAACATGCTCTGAATATCCATATAATTCAGAGATAAAAAGCATGATAAGTGATGCTGAATTTCTATATGAAAATTGTGAAAATACGAAAAACTTGTATTGTGCTGCTCGTGTTGCTGCCAATATGTCATCTCACTAGACACGTGTGTAGGACTTACGCCGCTACAAGTCTGTATAAATTAGGTTTCTCAGACATTTTCAAGAAATGGCAGTGATCAGAATTACCCAACAATCAGAATTTTCTCCCGTGTATTGTCATTTGACATGTTGCAGTTCCACCTATTAATGGATGCTACATTATTACACGGGCATTGGCTTTGTAATGTTACCAGAGCTAAGTAAATACAAGATTTAAAATTATTGTTTATGTAGGTAGGTTTCCTTTTCTTGATGTGCATTTGAATAATGTATCCAATAGATTTTTATGTGTATTCTGTAGGATGTCTACACCAAGTGTAATATCAGCGGCACCAAAAAGAAAGAATTCTTTTACATCGCATTTCTAGTAAGATCTAGGAAGTGTGTCATCCCCGTTGTGTGTGTGAAACTTGGAAAATTGTATGTAGTCAAACACAACTGTGTCACATGAAGTGTATTTAATGACTATATAATGGACAACAACATGTTTCGGCCTGTACTGACTATCTTCAGGTTGTCGTAGGGGAACTTAAGATCTTAAGTTCTCCTAAGACAACCTGAAGATGGTCAGTACAGACCGAAACATGTAGTTGTCCATTATATAGTCATTAAATACACCTCATGTGACACAGTTGTGTTTGACTACATACAATTTTCCAAGTTTCTAGTAAGAAGTTCAGTATTTGATTTGCACACTACTACACCATTATGGTGTAGTACTTAGTGATGAAAGTTACTATTTGCCTGTGAATTTGTTTTCTTCCTGGCCTTATGCATGGCTGTGGCTACATCAGAGCCTGAAGTCATTTGATGTTAATGTGAATTTAGGTGAATGTGTCATCAGTTTGGAGCTTGCTGGACCATATTTTACAACAGCTGGCACAATGGATAATTCTTTTACCAAAGTTTTTCCAATTAGGTATGCCGTGGCACTTGAGAAGGCTGTTACATAGTATAAGCAATATTTGTCGTTGAATGGGGTAAGATTATAATAATATATACAGTGGGATATGCTGACAAATGTAATTGGTTCTAGAACCTTGTTCATTGTAGCATCTGTGTGTTCTAGCATACATTGAAATATATGTGTTTAGGGGTAATCCATTCCTGACCCACAGATTAGAGCAAAGTTACCATCCAACACAACCATTCAAAGAGGAAAAATGTAACAAAATCAAAAATATAAACATAAAAATAATATAAAATTAATTTATTTAACGTTTATACACTGTACACGTAAATTTGAAAAGCATAAACAATCTTTCCCTAATAAAAAGTACAAACAATCTAACACACATGAAAAGCATAAACAGTCTTTCCATAGTGAAAACTGTAATCGAACTTTCCATAATAAAAGCGTAAAAAAAATTGTTCGTTGTAGCATCTGTGTTCGCTGTAGCATCTGTGTTCACTGTAGCATCTTGTGTTCACTGTAGTGTCCTCATTTTATTGATACAAACTGTTTGTTGTAACATTTGTTTGTTGTAGGATTGTTCGTTCTAGCATACCCCACAGTACTTTTCATTTGTAACAGGAAATGTATTGACTGTGCTGCAAAAGGTCTTGTGGACAGCATAAGGCAGCGTAATGAGTGATGACAAAATCACCCAATGGTTCTTGAGTCAGTCTTGGGATGACAACATAAAAATTCCTGTGGCTTGATTATCTCAAATACTGTAAGAGAAAGTGTACTGGGCATGAAGTACATGTTTTTATTTTCTCTGAAACTTTCGTTTGAAGCATTTATTGTCCGGTATTCACTGAGTTATCTCACAGGTGCATGCATCAACACATGTAGGTCCTTGTGTATGAAATGTTCATTGCCATTGTCCATTTTCATTGAAAAGTGAGTACTTACTTCAAATTTTAGTAGAACGTTTCAATATAAAATTTTATGAGAATCTGTTCATTGGTTCTTGAGTTGTTAGATGCTGAGTGGGATGGACAGACATTCTTTTTGCTGGAAACATGCCAGAGATGCCCAGTAAATATAGTGAAAATATTTGCTTGCAGTAAGAAGTTGAGGAGTTGCTACATTGCATTATTAATACATGTATTTCAGGTGGCCTGGCACACTCACATGGCCACAGTTGACTTGCAGGATTAGAATTATTACTTCCTGCAGCATTGTGATAAGGTGCAATGAAAGTACTGCTATTTTTGAATTGTAACTTTTTGTTTATTTGTGTCAGGTAGAATTATGCTGTTCCATTGATTTCCTTTTTATGTGCATGCAGTATGAAAGTGGAAACAGATCTTGAAAACAGTTCAGAAAAGAAAAGCTACTGCCAAATTAAAGTGTATTGTTACATGCTTGCTTTTTTTTCCCATTGTTTCAGATGAAAATTTTGAGCTGAAGCATGACAAACCATTCCTGTTGTCAATGGCAAATCGAGGCAAAGACACAAATGGATCTCAGTTTTTTGTGTGAGTTCATAAAAACATTTGAATACTGTAGAAAGCTAGTGGCATGAAATTGTTCTGGCTTGTAGATGAAGTATTTGAAATCAGTAAACTTTTATCATGGCAAAATTTTCAGCCTAAGTCTCCGTCAGTTCACATTGGACCATGTTACTGTGGGTTCTTTTGTCTCCATGTCCATACAGTTGCAACCACATGTGAAATGACTGGACAAGGAACTGAGTTATTATTTTGACTACATTCTGTGTTGATGTAGTTCTTGTTTTACAATATGTAAGCAAACCATTAAAATTGTGTGTGTGTGTATGTACAAGGAGAGAATGCATGTAAATATTCATTCATTCTTCCATTGACAGTTATCTGTTGATTTTTTCATAATTTGCATAATGCATTTTATGAGCTGGAGTAGCTTGGCAAATATAGCAGTAGGCTAGGCAACTGAGGTTGCATTCCTGGCAGGACAAGGCATTTTTCCTTCTCCACAACATTTGGATCAGGTCTGGGGACACCCAGCCTCCTGGCCGATAGATACCAGGTACTGTTTCTCCACTGGTAAAGCAGCTGGGGAAGGAGGGGGGGGGGGGTGACCTGAGCACTTATATTCATGTAATATTGTGGTTAGGTATTCAAGGTTCTATTCCTTCATCCCCCGTACAGCTTGATGGCACGATTTGTAACTGAGTACACAAACATCTTTGCTTTTTTTACTTTTGGCCAACATAATTAGTATGGGAAGTTGCTTTGAGAAGGAGCAGTGAATGCTGTTTGGTGTTTCTAACTCATATAGCTAGCTGCTTTTTGCTGGTTTGGTTAGTTGCCGATGGTACAGTGCATTCATTTTTCCTTCTCATGGCATTTCTTTGTGTTCTTTTCTTTCTTTTTTATTTTCTTGTTGGGAATTGTGTGTTTTTCAGCACTGTTTATGATTGTTATACCAGGGGTAGACAATACGCTAGGTGACTGAATGTTGTGTGCTGGTGCCTAGGATTGTGGTTCCTCAGTATGTGGAGCTGGTGTCTTGTCACCCTCCTGGCACCTAGAATTTTTAAGTGGCTCCTAGCTTTTTGGAAAATTGTCCACCCCTGTGTGATAATTTTCATTATATTACAGGCTGTTACAGAAGTTTTTTCACCCTTGTGTTGTAGGTGGCATCTTTACTTCACATTTTTGTAAAATTCTGGACCAAACATATGAAGTCAGTTCATGAGAAACTGTGTTACAAACATATGAAATTGGTATGAAATTGAATTTGGAGTAGTGTGATGCTTGCAGTGTAATTAACTGTTAAAGTTTGGCGGTTACTTTATGTACCATCTTGTTTAACATTCAAAGATTCTTCGTTCTGCCCACGCAGTGTATTTATGTGTTTGGTATGGATCTCAGGACAAACAGCGATTATTTTCCTACACAGCATTAACTGACTGGTCTGTCTAATGGATAGGGAGTGTGTTCTCTGTGAGGTAGGAACTGAATATTTTTATATTTAGAAAATTTCAGTCTTTGAAGGGTTTATGAGGGAACTGGAGTGGTGTGGGTAAGACTTCTGTGGTGACGGTCTCAGATTCAAGATCTGCCACATGCAGTACTGATATTTTCCTCATCTCTGACAGAGGTGAAACTTTGTATGTTTTGGTTCCATAATGGTTTCCATCCATCATTAACCGTAATGACCATATGGTTACAGTATTGTGGCAGTAGACACAATATGTATCTGGCCAGGCAATAAGTATTTTAGGATTTTAACATCTCTGTAGAGCCATTATTGAAGTGGCTCCATTTGTGTCTGTCTGTCTGTCTGTACACATACATTAACTTGAGAACCATTGAGTTTTTTATTGGTGTCATTCAGTGTCAAATTATCACAGGACACACAATCTGACCCCCTTCATATGTTAATAGAATTTGATGAGGTGTGACCATTAGTAGGTTGTGTGAACATGCAAGTTCTTGGCCTTACAAGTGCAGTAGTTTTTTATGCTATTTTATGGCATGAATTACTGTTTTACATTTGCTCTAACCGTCTCTGATTGAATTATGAAGCTGAAATTAATTTCATTTTAAAGGAAATTGAGTAGTCTTGCCAGTGAGGTGTTTTGCACCACAGGAAAGAAGAGAACTTGCAAGGTTATGTGGTCTGTGAATTCTTTAGAAAGCTGTTCTCATTTTTTATATCAAATATGCTTTCAGCAGACTATAATGTTGTGAATTTTTTAAATTTTAGGTTCTTGTGACCGTGCATCATGAACGTAGGGTGAAGGGAGAGAAAACCAATGAGATGCAACTAATCCGATGTTTATTATCAAACTTCTATCTCAATATGTTTTGGGCATCATTATGCCCATCATCAGGAGAACAATACCGTGTACTACTGCATATGGTGTTCTGCACTGGTTGTGCTGGCTGTGGTTGTGTGGAGCTGGGTCGTAAGCTGTGTGCACTGTGTGCAGGTTACTATCCGACTGTCGGACAGTAACCTGCACACAGTGCACACAGCTTACGACCCAGCTCCACACAACCACAGCCAGCACAACCAGTGCAGAACACCATATGCAGTAGTGCATGGTATTGTTCTCCTGATGATGGGCATAATGATGCCCGAAACATGTTGAGATAGAAGTTTGATAATAAACATCGGATTAGTTGCATCTCATTGGTTTTCTCTCTCTTCACCCTACATAATGTTGTGACTTGTAACCTGATTGCCTAGATTGTCTAGATTTCTATCAGAGCAGTTTGTATAAAACTGTGTGCTCTAGGGTCTTGATGTTCAGGATTTTGACCATCTGTAATCACACATTTTAATACCACTTTTCCCTCCATGTATTATCTGCAGTTTGATGTAAAGTCACACTATCATTTTTGTATATTTTAAGCACTCTTCCACATAATATAAATTTATTTACACATAATGACTTGCGTACGAAACCCTGCAAGGACAGGTTCATCCAAAATTTGGATTGTCACTATGCCTGGTACAGTGGTTGCCAACTTAACAGTGTTTTGTTTTTGTGTAGTTGTGGTTCAGCTTGAGGTATGGTGCCACTGCCAGCCAGGTCGTGCCGGCACGCTCGCTTTAATCATGTTTTGTTCTTGTAGTACAACGCAGCCAGCCCCCCACTTGGATGGGTAAGTAAAGTATGCCACTGATTATTGCACATCTAAATGTTTAGATATATTTTGGCATTCAGTAACATTACAAGCACTGGGCAGTGTTGCATATGGCAAGTTGCATGGTGTCACTTTATGGTTTGGTGACCTGCCTGGGATGTAGATTACCCTTTTCATTTTAGTATTCAATAATACATAATGAGCTGCACACTTGACACACAATTTTGTTACCTTTACAGTACAAGCATACTTGCCAATATTGTGGATTGATGTTTTGCTATAAAATTTGGTAGCACATTGCATCTGTATTTTTCTGTTTGTTGAACTTGTTTATGTGAAGAAGCATAATACAGTGTGTTAAACCTGGTTTTCACATCCTGTTGTAGAGTGCACGTGGTATTCGGGCATGTGCTGTCAGGACAGGATGTGGTGTCACACATCGAGGGCCTCCCTGTTGATCGGATGTGTCGACCCTTGCAAGATGCCAAAGTCGTCAACTGTGGTGAGCTCGTGCTTAAAATGAAGGTGAAAGGTAAAGAGATGTTCTTTAAAATTGTGTAACTGATATATACAGTGAAGGTTCATTTTGATGACAGTTAGTAAAAAAATGAAAAACTGAAATGTCAGAAAGGACTGTCATTGAAACTGAAGACTGTGTTTGTGCTTAGGTTTGTAATTTTGCTGTAATCACAGTGATGTGTGTTGTAGCAGTGCAGTTAATTCTAATGTTCAGCATTGCAGTTCTCCCAGTCAGTCTCTTCTTTGGTCCAAGTGTCCATATTTTAATAATTACTAAAGATAACAACATTGCAACAAAAGTGATTTTAAGGACTCAAAAACACTATGTTATGTCAAATGATGTCACCAGCTTTTGTTGAAGAAGTGGCACTGTTATAGGTATTTTACAAGTTTCTTTGTATATTCCTGCCAGTTATAATTCCATTATTGCTCCATACTCATCTGGCACAGGCAGTATGTTATCCTCCATCTTTGTTGGAGGTTTCATCTGTGACTTTCACTTGGCCAGCCAGAGAGTGTAAGTAGCAGAGTATTCTCTGGCACCAGAGCTGGACATTTAAATTTTAGTGCTCCCTTTACGTAAAGTATGAGTATATAATGAACCAAAGAAGATAATGGTATGAAATGCATGGCATTTTCTGGCAGAATAAAACAGATTTTGCCATATGTCTCAAAAAGTTCAGTAATTGTGTTAGTTAATTGAATATGTGAAATACATTTATTGGGTGGTAGCATTATTAGCATCCTGTACGTAGGATGGGCAGTGGTTAATCCAGAAGAGTTATAGTCCTGTAAAAACACATCAGACTGATTTCGTTGTGTTTTAATTTTATGCTTGTGATGAAAAAACCTGAATTTTTTTTCAGACAAGAGAGTGAAGAAGAAGCCAGTCAGTAGCAGCAGCAGCAGCTCCTCTACAGACTCTGACTCTGACACTGCATCTGATACAAAGAAGAAGAGAAAGAAAAAGAAAGAGAAGAAGAAAAAGAGGAAACAGAAGAAAGAAAAATCAAGCAGGTATTTTTGTAATAAGGAAACAGTTTTATATGAGGTGGGAAGGTCATTACTTGACGTTGTGAGATTGGAGGTTCTGACGGTAGAGTAGCTGGGAATGTGAGGCTGTGTTTGTTGGGCAAGGTAATTGTGGTTGTTCTGAAGGGTCATGATGCCTTTATCTTCAGGGTCAGGCAGTCTTCTGTAAAATCCTGCTTTAATGGTTCCTCTTCTTGCATTTTCCTTGATTTTATGAACCTGTTGTACAGTTCTTTCCAAATTCCTATAAGAACATGGTTTCTTGTGTCATACATCATTTTTAGGTGGTCCGCATAGAAACCTAAAATCAGGGTTTTACTGGGTGTGGGAAAAATGCAGAGTTCAGCAGCGAAGCATCATTTGATACCAATGATAATCATAATGCTTAATCACTTAGCCATTCGAATTTTGATAGCCTGAATGTTGTTTGTGAGTGGGAGGAAGGGTAACCCAGTCCCTCATGAAACATCCATAGCTGAATGTAGCAAATGTTCCCATAATTCACTTTGTTGTTCACATTCATGTATTTGACAACCTCTGCTGATTAACAACATATATTAGCTTTCTTTATATAAAATCTTTTCATGCATTTTGATGGCAAAACATTAACATATATGTATGTATCGTTCTGTTGCTACGTTCATTCCTAGACCAACTGTGGATGTTATATGTTAATTCTTGTGGTAACAGGAATGCTGTCATAGAGTTTGTTTACTGTATTGTACTTGCAGCAAAAAGAGTAGTGCTGGCAGTGCAGGACATGTTGATTCAGAAGCAGAGGAAGGAGAGGTTCCTGATGAGGGGGAACTGCATCCTCTGGTGACAGTAACAAATATAAATCCAGATGAAATACCAGATGTGCCCCCAAACCGCTTCTTGTATAGAGGTGAACGTCAGACTTCGATAAATAATCGTTCAAAACTGGATCGAAATCCTAGAGAACATGAAAGACGGCATCGGAGTAGAATAAGAGGAATCACCAAGAGTGGGCGTGTTATTAAAGGCCGTGGAGTTTTTGTAAGTGTGACTTGGACTGGTGCCAACAAAATATTTTTGGTGTTTCAGAGTGCTGTTTGTCTATTCATATTTTTGTAACTGTAATATGTGGTTGGATGAAGCAGTACTGAAATTGGTGGCACACTATAATGATCTGTATTAAAAATGTTGTGTGCTTGCTTGTGGGTCTAGTAATGTGGCCAAGCTTTTCACATAAAATACTTTTTTGTCTGAGGCTGTCGTATGGGGGACCTTTACCTTCATGTACAGGGTGTTTCTTTTGTCATTTTCCTGAGCCTGGCAGCTGTTATCACACTGGAGGCCTGCATCTTGTGGTACAACCCATGACATGATATGATATGATAAAACAAACATTGTACTTGAAAACGTTACCTTAATAGCAATGACAAGAGGAATTTGAAATTGATTTCGAACAAGATGGTGCAGTGCCCATTTGTAGTAACTTTGTGCAAGCTGCCATAAATGGGAATTTTCCAAATTGTTGCATCGGAAGTGGTAGTCATATTTCATAACTACTTTAGTTTCGAGAGTAAATGTGTTATGACTTTATTGCTTGGGGATCTGTAAAAGTTCAGATTATGCAACTGGTAGACAGACGGACGTTCATTTAAATACTAGTTAGTAGTTTTCCCATGTTACTGCCTCAGTAGTTACTGAAGCAGTAACATGGGAAATGTTTGAGAGTGTGTGTTATCGTATGTCCATAACATTACAAGGAATAAATAAATATGTCAAAATCTGCAAATCCAGATTTTGGATATGTGTGGTCAGTTTCATTGATTTCATTACAAATTGTGGTTTTTGAGGCATGACAATTTGAAACACCAAGCATATTTTGTGGATGTGAGATTTACAGCTTTCACATTGGCATTTCTGATGATCGGTCCTTCTGGGAAATTATGTCATTGGGTGAGCAGTGCCTCATGTTTTGAAGAATGATCATGCCTTCATTTTCAAGGGTTGAGTACTCCAAGAAGACTGACAGCTGAAGATGAAGACATTCTGTATTTTGAAACTTCAGGAATCACTCATCCGGTGACACATCACATTCCCCAGAAGACCTGCCTTCTTATATTTTGTGGGTTTGTTTGTTAGGTCCTTGCCCATGACAGTGTGCTGTATAGTTTAATCTTTCTGTACAGCGCTACCGAACACCATCACGCAGCCGCTCTCGGAGTGCCACCCCTCCACACTGGAAGCAAGCACAGAACCGAACAATCAAACTCAGTGAATATGAGGCAAGTTGTGAATTCTGTTATAGTGCCATTAAAGCTTGCTACTATATGCATTTAGCCGTTGTTAACATTTCAGCTCTGTGTGTGTGTAAGGTTTGAGGTTGTCATAGTGAACTTTTAACATTGTGCCCATTTGGGTTGTGAAACTTATGGCCCCATAAATTTGTTGTGTGCATGCTGCATGACTTTGAGTAACATTATTGAGTGTTACAGTGTCACTGTCTGAAGTTTTCATGTATTTTGTGTTTTATCCGATGCTGTTTATAAACTTTGCACAGACAAGCTTATCAAGCTGCCAAGAGTGCCACTGGGAATTTTATGTAGGTGCTGCAATATTTCCTGGGGGGTAAAGACAGCTGGTGAATAGGGCTGACAACCTCACCGCCTTCATGTACCTATTTTCTCGAAATCTGAGAACCTCACCCCCTGGAACCGTCAGGGCCTGTCCAGACCTGTTACAAGGATTGCTGTACTTTGTTTGCTGCATTATAGAGTTTGTGTGGGTAGTCTGCAGTATGGACTTTGTGTAGGTACTGCAGTATAGAGTTCTGTATGGGTACTGTGGTATGGAGTGCAGCCTTTTCAGTTTTGGGTAGGTGGTGTGTTGTACTTCCCTCTCCTCCTCCCCACCCCTTCCCTAGAGTTTTGTGTAGGTGTTACAGATGGAATACAGCATTTTCTGTTTTGTCAAGGTGCTGCAGACGGAGTTTACGTCTTTCACTTTTGTGTGACTGGCTTGCAGGAAGGCAGGCAGAGTTCTTAACGTTTCTCACACTGTCAGAATATATATATATATGATGCACTTCAATTTATTCATTTTTTGTGAAGCTATATGTACTTTCAGTCTTGTCTTTTTCATCATGCAGTTCTTATCTGTCTTAATATGCAGCTGATTTCAAAATTTACTTATTTATGGGTTATTTAATGATGCTGTCCAGAATGTGAGTCACCATGTTACTGAATGGTGAATGAGAAAGGATATGAACAGAAGTAATCATCACGTAATTTGAGTTAATGTCATGGTATTTGCTTGGAAGGATGGAAGAGAATCTTAAAAACCATCAGGCTGACTGGTCTTTGAACCAAGGACCTAAGTAAAAAGCAGGAATTTGTCAGTGCCGTTACAGGCTTAATGAGCATAGATCTTTTTACTGTAAGGAACAAAATTAAATTAATTTATTGTCTCACTTTAGTATTCTATTTGGTATACTTCTGATTATCTAAAATACTGTGTTTCCTGGATAACCCACACTGCCAGATTTAGCACACACCCAGTCTATAACAAGTAAAAATTATTAAAAATGTTCATGTGGTTTTGTTAAAGTACTGAAGTGTACATTCTGAGTGGAGGTGTGCATAATTCACAGTACCTTAAAATCCTAAGTTTTTTCTCTTTCTTCTTTTTTTCCTTCCCCCCTTTTTTTCTTTTTCTTCCCCTCTGTCTGTTATAACCTCATGTTCTGCACCATTGGACACCTTCCATTTCCCCCCAGAGTCACAAACCACCTTCCATTCCCACTCCCAGTTCACACTGTACACCCACCTACAGCTCCTCATTTAAATTTTTGCAAACCTCTTCTTCTGCTTCAGAAAACCAACATTTTTTCTGTTAGCAATATAAATTTTTGTATTTTCTGGTGCTGGATGTATTGTCAGTTTACATCATCCATAATTCAAGACATATGCCATCCATGCCTCTAGTACTGAAGCTTAGCAGAAAGTGTGTGCGCTACAGATAAAATATATTCCTACAGTGTGGACTGTGTACAAAAGGGAGAGAAGTTATGCAATTTAAAATGTTGCTTTGAGTGTATAAAGTAGCCAGACTTTGCACCATTGTCAGCATCCTTATGAATAAACCATATGCCCAGACTTTTGGTCACTTGTCTTCATAGAAAAAGACCCTGATGTCATGGAGACAGACTGTGTATACGTGAAAAAGACCAACAAGATGCACATTTATCTCATTAATTTATTCCAATTAAATTTTTCTCTACGTGTTCTGAACTAAGAAGATCATCATCAGGAGGCTATTTCTGTACACGCACCGTACAGTGTATCTTGTGCATCTGCAGGATGTCTGGCCGCTAACATGATACGAGTTCCAATCATATCATGTTAATAAGCAGCTGGACATCCTATAGATGCATGATAAATACTGTATGCTGCATGTACATAAATAGCCTCCTGATGATGAACTTGTTAGTTCGAAACATGTAGAGGAAAATTTAATTGTATTGAATTAAGGAGATAAAGGTGCAACTAATTGGTCATTTGCACATATATATATCATGATGCACAGTTTAGAGAATGTAAAGTGTACTTTGTGCAATATACTTTGTGTAGGTAAACTGTGTTTTGTTGAGGTTATGAATTGCAAGTGGCAACCGATGTGATGTGTGATATGGACATAGTTTTGTAGCTGTTATTGTAATTTCAGAAGTTAGAACGTGAACGTAAGAAGAGAGAGGAGGAGATAAAACGGCGAGAGGAGGAGAGGAAGAAAAGACATATGGAGAAGGAACAGCAAAGGTTAGATATGGAAACAAAGAGGGGACACAAAGAACATGGCAAGGACAGAGATAAGAGGCAAGTGTGGTTCTTTTATTTGCTTGGGATCGCTGGAATGAATGTTAAATTGAGAGGATCTTGGTTGACAAGTGCAGGGTTGCAGCAATGTATTCTGTATGCAGTCGCAGGTAAGGTGGCATATGCTACAGAAGTGTGTGTATTGTGTGTGAAACAGTCTCATTTAACTGGCAGTGTTGTTGCAGCGCAGCATGAGTTAAGCATGAGATCTGACTGCAAACAAGATCTGCATTGGTTGACATTGAGAGGTTAGTGAAAAAGTGAAATGTTTTGAGGTGTGTGAATGGACTTCAATCTGCTAGCACCATCTCTGTTCTCCATCACACATCCTCTCCCTTCAGATGTTCACACACACACACACACACCCTCTTATTTAACATATGCCATCTTGATTGTGGCTGCTTGCTGGATGCACTGCTAGGGGAGGCCATATCCATTAACAAAAACTCCCAGCCTGGAGGCATTGTTTGACACTGAATTTGTTAATGTAAGTGGAAGGTATAAAAGAATATGGAGATTGAAGAGTACCGTGTGTATTTGTAAAGATCCTGTGTATTAACTGCCCATGGTAGCACAGTTTAATGAAGTGACATTGATTTGGCAAGTATCATAATTTTCTGAGCCTGCTGCTGAACATGTGTGATGACCCCAGTGCAGGTTTAGTGTTCAGCTTTGAACCCTAATAAGGTGGGCTTCATGTGCTGCGTCCTTATGTGGGCAGTCTGGCAGCTGAAGTGTGCTGCTTCTCACCGATATAAGACACTACTGAATTAAATTATTACCCAAATTAGTGAAGTCAGATAGTCAGTAACAGTACACAGATTAGTGCTTCTGCAGATAAAACACAGATATCTGTGTTATGCTCCCTGCATAGTATGCAGTCTGTGTTGCTGTTGTGTGTGTGTGTGTGTGTTACACAGAGTCGGCCAAAAGTAGGTATACAGAGGATGCTATACTGTATACCTACATTTGGCCCACTCTGTATATAATTGTATGCTTAATATCTGTAGGCATGGTCTGTGGTGACCTGCCTGGCTTTTGCCCATACAACCAAGGGTGTGGATCCTGTTCCTTAGGTGTGAGCACTCAACAGGGCAGATTCTGTGAACAGAGGGGGTCTTCAAACTAGGAAGGGCTCTGAATTATGGGGAGGAGGTGAGGTGGTATTCTTCCCATTCCTTTCCCCCCTCTCTCTCCCCCCCTCCATTTTTCTTCCTGTAGATACAAAGGTTTCATTCTGTCATTGAAAAGAATTTGCTCACAGATCTGACCAGGATGGTGCTGCAGCGACCCCAGAAGCAGGTCAGGAGAAGGTCCCTGAGGAGGAACAGGACCAGGAGGAGGAGGAGGAGGAGGTGGAGGAGGAGGCTGAAGAAGAAGGAAAAGATGGTGAGAAAGGTCCAGTGGACTACAATGCACTGGATTATGAAACTATGGATGGAGCTGGTTCAGACAAGGATGAAGATAGGGTCATTAAAATTGGTGCGTCTGGTACTGTGGTAAAGAAGCTGGAGGCAGAAATTGCTCCAACAGGAAATGGGGCTGCAGAGGAAGACTTAGTAACCACGTCTGTTGTGAAGGAAACAGTACAAGGTTAGTTATTAGAGCTTTCTGTGGAGCGTGTGTTTTAAAAATGCCGTAGAACCTTGTGAAAGTTCTTTGTTTTTGAGTACTGTGTGGAATTGTGACAAGCGACTATAAGCTTTGTGGTGTCTGTTTCTCTTTGTGTGCTTGCATGGAACAGCTCTGTTCCCAGTGGATGATTTTTGTGAAACTTTGTGTTGGAGCTTTTACTAAAATGTTTCAACTGAGTTGAAGGTTTGTTGGAGTAAGGCAAAAATAATGGACATTTTTGTGAAGACCAGTGTTCAGTCATATTAGTAGTTCACTGAATACATGTTGGGTTGAGAAATGTTTCACACAGTATTTGTGGAGAATACTGAAACACATTTCATGCCCATTACATTTAGCCAAAAACAATATGAAAGAGAGAGAGCGAGCTAGAGGGAGATGATCTGAATGTACTAAGGTGCCATGTACATGAAATTTTCTGGAACAGTCATTAAGACAAAAACATGAACATGCAGATATAATGTATAATACGAAGGCTGATTGATACTTTATACTGATGTGGTAACAGATTTTGCAGTCAGAATTACTACAATTGAGAAGTTATGCAATGACTCAACTTTTCTGTTGTTACAGTCCCTTTAGTCATGTTGTACATATACAGTACTTACTGGGGTGCAAGACCAGGAATTTTTTCTGAAATCTGGCACTTAAATATGTGAGGTGATCTTAAATTTGGGGACAAAGTGCCAGACTGGCTCACTCTGAACTGGACTATGCAGAGCCAAACCAAGCCCTGCAACCTCCAATCGTGTGAGATCTGCGCTATTGTGGTTGTGTGTGATCTGCGCTGTTGTGGAGTATTACGCAGTGTAGAGTAGTAATTCCTTACTGACATTTCGGGACAACCTATTGGTACCACCTTCAAAGGTCAACAAATCAAAAGAGAGAGAACAGACAACTGATTTTAACTTAAACAGTATTTTTTGGGACGTTGTCCATCGTCAAATTTTTTAAAGAAGCGTGATACTTCGGAAGCCAGCTGTGTTTCTGTTTGCAGGCAAACAAGCACCTTACTTGGTATGCCCCTTAGATAGAGCTATTCTCAATCACTCTGCGCCATTGAAACAGTAACTTCTTAAGACACGCACCTGAGAACAAATCTAGTCCACGGGTCATAACAGGAAAATGGCTGCTGAAAAATTAAAAATTGACTACAAGACAAAAAATAACCAGACCAATCCACAAACTAAAAACCACAAAGAGAGTCATGAACTCAGACAACAGGCACAACACAAAAGCCCAGAACACATGTACTTAAAATTCATAACACCTCTAACTCCTTTTGTGGGGAAAATTGTGTTATCTTCTGCATGGGTTTAAGTAAATTTATAAACCAAGAATGTGAATGTATTATTCAGTCAGTGTGGATCATAGCAGCATGGCAACATTTCTCAACCGAAGTGGCTGTGAAGTGTTTTAAGAAGTGTTGTATATCCAATGGAATGGATGGGACTAATGATATGTTGTGGAGTGGCAGAGAAGAGGATCGGAATTTTAAGAGTTAGTGTGAAGAAGATGAAGGCACTGACAGTGAAGATGGAGACAGTGACACTGATTGGTAGAGGTAGATAAAATCTGACAGGCTTTGTGTATTAAGTTTATGCAGTTAATGGTAAAATATTTTTCTTACCAGATATTTTATTTTTATTGATCATCTTATATTTAGATAAATAAATTTACTCTTGGCAGATGTGTTTTATTTGGGGGATCTTCTTAGATCAGAATCGTTTTCCTTCAGGCAAATGCGGTATATTTGGCCATGAGTGATTAGACATTCCTGTGTCTCAGTCCCTTGTTTCTTCCATTCTGTGAGTTGCTAAATTCTTAGATGTCAGTTTGTGGGGACAGCGTCAGGTGGTGGGAACATAATTTTTTTAACAAATGGTACATATAATTTCCATAATTCTGATACCTGGTAATTCATATTTGTGTGAACTGGGATACTTGAGTAAACCTTAATTTTATAAACCTACAAATTGACTGTGGTGAGGGTGTGTAGTTCCAATAATCGTTTGGCACTACAGTAAATGTGTAGTGTGTGGCTGAAATGCTGGAAGTCATGTAAAGACATCATTAAGAATATAAAAGGTAGTAATAGAGTGCCCTTTAGATACTCAGCTTTTGCAGAGTACACTGTGAATTTAATTTTGGCACTTTGATGTTACTAGGAAGTGAACCGGGAATTCAGTTTGGCTGAATTCTTGGATTAATTAATGAATCTGTAGTGTAGAGAAATGAACTGGTGATGGGGGAGGTGCATGGACTGGCTTGACTGATTACTATTCCTACAAACTGTTTAGAAAATGCTGTTTGTAATGCAATGTATACAAAATATTTTGACTAGATGGGACTTAGAGCTTATTACTCATGAATTAAATATAGACAGAAAATTAAAAAAGAATTCACACTTACGTTCTTTATCTTTTCAGATTTGTGTCTTATTCATGTATTTATTTATTTACACATTTTAATAGCTCAGGTTGTTTAGTTCCTAGTGATG
>Ga0131853_10003015_pt1 | contig 30235 bp, 24 predicted proteins | sample TergutLab28metaG_FD_92764 | JGI IMG/M metagenome (GOLD analysis project Ga0131853, IMG submission 92764) | Labiotermes labralis P1 segment gut microbial communities from Petit-Saut dam, French Guiana - Lab288 P1 (version 2) (version 2) | ecosystem: Host-associated > Arthropoda: Insects >... | reverse complement strand
TTCATATACATCATTACTTACTCCGATTTCTCTCGAATTTACATGCATAGTTTTTCGAGGTTTCCTAGTAACTCTAGCAAAATTTCACTTGCTTGGCGAGATGCCCTTAGATATTGCGCTTACTTCCAAACTTGAACTTGCGGAAATCGTCTTTAAAGCCTCAATGATATTCTCATGTTCATCAGGCTTACCGTCTCGTGCTTTATTAACTTTTACTATTGTATCATATATTTTTTGGAATGATTGTAATAGTTTTTTGAAGCTGTCGTCGTTATTGATTTCAGTGGTGGTTTTACGTTTTGTCGCACCATCAAGCCATTGTTCCAAGTCCTTAAACATTTCCCCAACAATATACTCAAATAGCCTTTCTTTTTCTTCAAGGAGATTTGGATCAACATGACTTACTTCTTTGAAATAATAAGCTGAAGGATTATTGATCCACTCAAAGCTCCCCAAAGATCTATCGTCATCTGTTATAAAAGTCGAATAACTTTTGCTATCATTTTTGCACAACAGTTTGACCAAATTTGTCATAAAACTGGACTTCCCAACACCTCTGCCGCCTATAATCGATACTATATTATTTCCATTGATTCTTCGCTTGGTGCCGGTGTTACTTGTGTTGTCATCATTTGATTTATTTTGTGGTTCTTCAAAGTTAACTATTATTTCGTTGCAAATCCTTAACGCATCTTTATAAGAGTTAAAGAAAATCGAATTTTGTATACCCTCCTCTCCTATTTCATTAATTTCATCAATAATCCTGTTTGTGCGATGGCTGAATAGTTTCAAGGTTGGTCTAGCGTTAGTAGTGTCACTCATCGTGCATATCTCCTAATCCTCGAAGTATTAATTTTTATCCTCGCGCAATTATATAAACAAGAAATTCAAAGCATTTAATCGCTGTATTTTCATCATGTTAAATTGATACTATAATACTTTCTTTCTACTGTCAATTGTTAACTCGGTAATTTTTTAGCTAAAAGGATGACGATAGGTCTTTTTTGTCGCTCCTTTATGAATCCGGTCAATATCTTCAACGATATATTGATCACCAAATGTATGGAGTACATCATAGAAGGAAACAATGTACTCCATCACGCCGTACTGCCGGATATACCGGCAGTATTGCAAGGATTTTTCAGTATGAAACAAGATTTGACTATATAGCTCCTGTACCTCTGCCTCCTCATCGCACAAGGTATTTCATCCTACTTCACAATCAAGTTAATCAACTTATTCTTAACAACTATAGTACGAACGATTTCTTTGCCTTCAATATAACGTATGCTCTTTTCGTCAGCTTTAGCAGCCTCAATGACAACACTGTCGTCTGAGTCAAGCGGCACTTGTACCGTGCTTCGCAGTTTTCCGCCAATTTGAACTGCAATTTCACATTGAGAATCTACAGTTTTTGCCTCGTCGTATTCCGGCCAAGCCTGACTTGCGGCATAACCCTCAAATCCCTGGATTTCCCAAAGCTCCTCAGCTATATGCGGAGCAAATGGCGATAAGAGCATCAATAGCGTTTTGATATCGCCACGTGACGGCGGCTTGTCGTAGAAATCATTCACAAGAGCCATCAAGGTTGCTATCGCAGTGTTAAACTTTAAATTCTCAATATCACTGCCAACCTTCTTTATCGCACGATGCACACCAAGCTCATGTGCAGCAGAAACATCATCACCTTCGAGCTGTTTTTCTGCAATATTCCATACGCGATCCAAAAATCTCTTACAGCCCTTGACAGCATTCTGTGACCAAGGCGCAGCCTTTTCAAAATCACCGATAAACATTATATACAGCCTGAGCGTATCTGCTCCGAATTCGCCGACAATATCATCAGGATTTATAACATTTCCGCGGGATTTGCTCATTTTCTGACCATCTTCAGCCAGAATCATTCCATGACATGTACGTTTGGCGTAAGGTTCAGCCGTTGGTACAATGCCAATATCATATAAGAACTTATGCCAGAAGCGTGAGTACAGCAAATGCAGCGTTGTATGCTCCATGCCGCCGTTATACCAATCAACTGGAGTCCAGTAATCCAGCGCTTCGCGAGACGCAAGCGCTGTGTCATTGTGGGGATCAGCATATCTCAGAAAATACCAACTGGAACCAGCCCATTGTGGCATGGTATCAGTTTCACGCTTTGCGGGACCTGAACATTTAGGACAAGTTGTTGTTATCCAATCAATCATAGCCGCAAGAGGACTCTCTCCGGTGTCGGTTGTCTCATATTTCTCAACCTCCGGCAAGACAAGCGGCAAATCACTCTCCGGGAGCGCAACATATCCGCATTTTTCGCAGTGGACAACTGGGATCGGTTCTCCCCAGTATCGCTGCCGTGAGAACACCCAGTCGCGCAGTTTGAAGTTGACTTTTTCTTCGCCTAGCTTTTCCTTTACAAGCCACTGATTGATCTTGACCTTTGCATCTTCAACATTAAGACCATCTATAAACCCGGAGTTCACAATGATTCCGGTATCACAGTCCAAATAAGCTTCTTTCTCAACATCGCCGCCGGATACAACCTCAACGATGGGTATACCGAATTTTTTTGCAAACTCCCAGTCTCTTGTATCATGACCTGGTACAGCCATTATAGCGCCGGTTCCATAGGTTGCCAAAACATAGTCGGAAATAAATATCGGTATCTCTTTTCCTGTACCGGGATTTATTGCTCTGATTCCTTTAATTTCAACTCCGGTTTTATCCTTAGACAGTTCCGTTCGTTCGAAATCGGATTTCTGCGCTGCAGTTTCCTGATATGCGCGGATTTCGTCAATATTTTCCGGACTCCATTTTTGCAATAACTGATGCTCCGGCGAAATCACCATGTATGTTGCCCCGAACAAAGTGTCTTGCCGTGTGGTAAAAACACGTATGGAGTCCCCTGTTGTGGTGTTAAAATCTATCTCAGCACCCACACTGCGTCCGATCCAGTTCTTTTGCTGAATTTTCACACGCTCAACATAATCAACAGTTTCAAGATCGTCAATCAGTCTCTGTGCATATTTCGTTATTCTGAGCATCCACTGGCTTTTTTCACGCCTGACGACTGACGCACCACAGCGTTCGCACTCCCCATCCACAACTTCTTCATTTGCCAAAACACAAAGGCATGAAGTACACCAGTTGACCGGAATTTGCGCTTTATAAGCAAGACCATGCTCAAAGAGCTTGAGAAAAATCCACTGAGTCCATTTATAATAATTCGGATCTGTCGTATCAACAACTCTGTCCCAGTCAAAACTGTAACCCAACATCTTCAGTTGTGCAGTAAAACGCTTGATATTGTCATGTGTCACAATTGCCGGGTGGATTTTGTTTTTTATTGCATAATTCTCAGTCGGAAGCCCAAATGCGTCAAATCCCATCGGATAGAGAACATTAAGACCCTGCATACGCTTTTTCCGCGATACAATATCCATGGCTGTAAACGGACGCGGATGACCGACATGAAGCCCGTCACCCGATGGATATGGAAATTCCACAAGGATATAATATTTTTGTTTGGCACTGCCATTCACTGCGGCGAAAGACTTCTCATCCTCCCACCTTTTCTGCCATTTTGGTTCAATTCGGCTAAATTCATACTTCATAACTATACCCCTCTATCTCCTACTCCCCTACTATATCACTGATATCAACATCCTTAGCATCACTCCAAAGACGCTCAAGTGTATAGAACTCACGTGCCTCTTGCAAAAAGATATGAACGATAACGCAGGCAAAATCGATCAACACCCAGCCTCCGTTCCTATGACCTTCACGGCGCAATGGCATTTCACCTTTTTCCTTTAAAGTCTTCTCGACCTCATCGGACAATGTTTTAAGTTGTGTTGTTGAGTTTGCTGTGCATATGACAAAATAGTCAGCAAGTACAGTAATATTCTCCGTCCTTAATAACTTAATATCCTGTGCTTTTTTATTGTCAAGTGCGCTTACCACAAGTTTTGCGACTTCATTTGGCGTCATCATTAATATTATTCAATCCTTTCAATTTGTGCTTACTTTTTATGGCTGAGTTACAGGGTAGGGATATGGATTTGCTGCCGCGGGTTCAACGTCATTTCCTTCGGGTTGAGCCTGTGTCTGCGGTTGCTGTTGGCTTAAATCCGGTTGCGCAGGTGTTTCTAAATGTTCAGAAAAAACTGACGGTTCAGATTGATTTGTTTGATCCTCGCCGTTTACCACTGTATCATAATCCTGTACCCCTGCAGAATCGGGTTCATCTGTTGTCGCTGTACCCTCATCAACTATCTCATTAATAATATCATTGTCGTCAATGTTTTCAATGTCTTCAATTCCATTATTATCATCAGTTTCATCGATTTCATCATTTGTATCGATGTTTGGAGTACTCGGAGCGGGCGTCTGGTTAGCGGGTGTCTGATTGGCAGGGGCCGACGTACCTCCGCCACTCGGGGCTGTCGTTGCCCCTCCGCCTCCTCCACTGGGTGTAGTTCTGTTGCCCCCACTCGGAGCAGTACTACCTGATGCAGCAGGGGCAGGTGGTGCCGGACCACGACTCGTAGAGCCCCAAGTAGGATTGCCTCGCCAGTTTCCATCAGTCACAAAGAGTCTTCGGTCAGGATCTCTTGTGAGTATGCTTAAATCCTCGATGGTCTTATCAGAAATAAGCGGACTGATATGTTCGTTTAGTATCTCTAACCACTGGTCCAGAAGTATAGTCGGATATGAGATGCGGTTGACAGAGTCCATAGCATTTACCGGAAGTGTTATGAAGTGGATATTTTCTGCCTCCAGTTGCATAAACGCTCTGCCGAACCAAGCCATGGTAGTCAAAGGCAAATTAGTCCTGACTTGATTAATTGCAATATCTGCAAGTCTTGCTATATTTGTAAGTGTACCGAATGAAGCTCTGTTGTCCAAAATCTGTGTGACGGCTGCGGTTAATAGCTGCTGCTGGATATTGATTCGCCCTATATCAGCATTTGCAAAAGATCGGAACCTAATGATTTCAAGCGCCTGTTGTCCGGTAAGACCATAATGCATTCCTCTGCGGAAATTGATCCTAAGATTCGCAGCGTTGTCTGTATAGTTCATATTGACCGGGACATAAAAATCAATTCCGCCCACAGCGTCAATTAGCGTGGTAAAAGCCCTCATGTCCAAAGAAACCCAAAAGTCAACTTCAAATCCAAGAACATCAGCAAATCGCTCAATAGCGTCAGCCATTACAAGCGCTTCTCTTTTATTTCGATCCGGCTCAGACCTGTGCCTTGCCCACAAATTTGGTAAAATTGCATTTGCTTTTTTCAAATTCCATTCAGTATTAACAAGTGTATCTCGTGGTATGCTTAAAACATAGAGCGAATGATTGACAGTATCAAATGTGGCTGTCATGATAACGTCGGCATTCTCGCCTTCATCGAGACCAAAAATCAAAAATGTATAGACACCCGCACGCCTGATTCCATCACCGGAAAACGCTATTCCCGGAGCAGCCGGATCCACAGGCACTTGTGTTGTATTCCCCGGATTATCTGATGGCTGAGGTCTGTTGGGTCTTGGATCGAAATTTACATCAGGCGGTTGAAATATAATTTCGCTATCTGTAAATAAATCCAATGCAACAACAGTCACAGCCGCAATAGCGATAACCGCGATGCTTAAAACAATGATTTTAATTAAATGCTTAGGGCGTCTGCTTTTGCCCTTATTATTCTTTTCTTCAGTGGCGGCACCGTCTGATGATTTTTTACCAAGCCTGTTTTTTAACAAATGCCGTCCGCTCTTATTGCTGCCGGTTAATTTCATTTTAACTTCATTCCTTTCGCTATGCTTCAGGAAGCGCTCAATAGATTCCTTCTACCAGAGGGTTCCTTTAGGTTCCTTCTACACTGCTCTCTAAGTCGCTGATTGCGTCCTTCGTTGCTTTATTAGGGGTAATTCCACGTGACTTAATATCTCTGATCGTCATTTCCAACCCCATTATCACAGCCTTATCCAGACTTTCATAAGCTAATTTGCGCATTTCCTCCACTCCAGGGAAATCTCTTGTGGATTCAATATAATCAGCTAGGTAGAGTACCTTTTCAAGTTCTGACATACCCGCCTTTCCGGTTGTATGCCACATAATCGCATTTTCAACTGCTTCTGATACCCCAAACATGGACTTTGCAAGCAATGCTCCGGATTTTGAATGGAGAAGCTTCTCCTCCGAGTTTTGAAGCTTGCCGACCTTGACTCCATGATCCTGCAATATTTTTACATGCTCCTCAGAACTAAGCTTCTTTGTGATATCATGTAAAATTGCCGCTTCTCTCGCATCGTCACAATTAACACCCCAGCGTTGAGCAAGGCTGATTGCCTCGTCTTCGCAGGCAACAACATGCGGCACACGCAATGGATCCAGCATCGCATAAGACTGCTTCCGTAGCCATTCCCAGCTCGGCTTTGCATTATATAGTCTACGTGATATTATATATGCATAATTTGTATCCTTTATGTATCCAGCGCCGCTACGTTCGGGCAACATTTCTCGTAATTCAGAGGAAGAAACAGGTACTATCATATTTGAAACCGTTTCGGTTTGGACACTATGTTTCTCGCGTAAATATAACGAGTAAATTTTTATTTTCTCGCGATCATTTTCATTTCTTAAAAAAACTGCAGGTGTGGTATTCTTGAATAAAACATCGGCATCTTTCCAGTCATCAAGCGTGAGATACATATCAGAGCCAAGCAGAAGGAATAATACGGCATTAGGATAATTCCGTTTTATTTGCTCAATAGTCGCAACAGTGTAGCTTGGCTTGGGATTTTCGGTTTCGATATCGGAAACTATTGTGTCAGGCAAATATCCAAATGCTTCTCTCGACATAAAAAGCCTGATGTCCACAGGCGGAGTACCCTCCGGAAGAGGTTTATGCGGTGGAACTCCTGCCGGGATTATTATCAGCAAATCAAGATTCAGTTGCTCAGAAGCCGATTTTGCAGACCGCTCATGACCGATATGCGGTGGATTGAATGTCCCACCGAAAATACCAATTCTCAAATAAGTCTCCTTTCATGCATACCCTCAGCAAATTTCCTTAGTGCATTCCCTCTGTGTGACACTTCGTTTTTTTCGTCTGCCGAAAGTTCTGCCATCGTTTTCCCTAAATCTGAAACAAGAAAAACCGGATCATAGCCAAATCCGCTTGTACCACGCGGCTCACCGAGAATTTCACCATAGCATTCACCTTCTGAAACTATACTTTCACCATTAGGAAACAAGCATATAATAGTACAGACGAATTTAGCCGCTCGCTGTTCCATCCCCTGCATTTTCTTTATGAGGTAGTCGCACCGTTGGATATCATTAAATTCGGCACTGCCGTAAGAACTCGAATAAACACCCGGTTCACCGCCAAGTGCATCCACAACCAACCCGGAATCATCCGCTATTGCAGGCAAACCGGTGGCTTTACAAATTGCCTGTGCTTTTAACATAGCGTTTTCTTTAAATGATGTTCCGGTTTCCTCGATATCAAAATCAACACCAACATCGCTCCGCGACACGACATCAAAACCCATTCGCCCAAGGATGTCTCGCATTTCCTTTATTTTTCCCGGATTAGCCGTAGCAAGAACAAACTTCATGTCAAATCCTCATCCACGCGTGTATGATATAGTTAACTCGTAAGTATCGCCTCTGAGAACTCACGACCATTAAAGTCTATCAAATCCTCAACCTTCTCCCCCACTCCAACCAACTTTACAGGAACATTTAAGTCCCCGGCAATATTGAAAACGATCCCGCCTTTTGCAGTCCCATCCAGCTTTGTCAAAACAATGCCGGAAATATTTGCCGCTTCTTTAAACACGCGAGCCTGAATCAAACCATTTTGTCCGGTTGTTGCATCAATCACAAGTAATGTTTCCCTGTCTGCGTCCGGCAGCTCACGGTCAATTACCCTGCTGATTTTATTAAGTTCATTCATCAGGTTAGACTTATTATGGAGCCTGCCTGCCGTATCACAAATAACAACATCCACACCACGCGCCTTGGCGGCATTTAGCCCATCAAAAATGACAGACGCAGGATCTGCGCCCTCATCACGGCGCACAATGTCCACACCTGCCCGCTGCGCCCATATAGAAAGCTGCTCGCTTGCAGCCGCACGGAAAGTATCACCCGCACAGAGCAGCACCTTTTTGCCTTCGTTTGTAAGCCTCTGAGCAAGCTTTCCGATTGTGGTGGTCTTCCCTACCCCATTAACGCCTATAACCAAAATAACAGAAGGTTTGGTATTAATCTTCAGCGCTGAATCACCGACATCTAGCAGTTCAGTCAGTATTTCCGCTAGAGCTCCCTTGATCTCTTCTCCAGTATTATAGCCTTCGAGTTTCGTTACCTCTCTAAGCTTGTCAACAGTCTGAGCAGCCATATTAGCACCAAGATCGGAAAGTATCAATATTTCCTCAAGCTCTTCAAAAAATTCCTCATTTGCACCGGTAAATGCTGCAAACATCCCACCGAGCTTGACCGACATATTCTTAGAAGTTTTTGCCAAACCCTCTTTTAACTTATCAAAAAAACCCAACTCAATCTCCATTTCTTTCAATCATCGTTTCACTATCTCAAAACAAAAACATCACACATTAATCATTTTGTATTCGCATACCTTGACAACCTATCCCCCTAAGTAAACGCTGATTACTTAGGGCGGATTTAAACAGTGTTTACCTAACTAACTTTCGCCCTGCTTTTAATCTGTTTCTCCGCCTCATCAATATCAACCATCAACAGGCTAGAAACCCCAAGTTCCTGCATAGTCACTCCGAACAAGACGTCGGCTTCCTCCATAGTGCCGCGTTTATGAGAAATAACGATTACTTGAGAATTATCCGACATCCTGCGCATATGTGATGCAAATCGCAAGACATTAGCATCATCTAGCGCTGCATCGATCTCATCCATAACTATAAATGGAGGCGGACGTACAGAAAGTATCGCAAAGTAAATCGCAATAGCTACAAAGGCCTTCTCGCCACCGGATAGCAATGTCAATGTCTTTAAAGACTTACCGGGAGGTTGAACCTCAATTTCTATACCGCAATTTAATACATCATCGGGATCTTCCAGAATCAATGAAGCTCTGCCTCCACCAAAAAGCTCCTTGAAGGTCTTTTCAAAGCCCTTATTTATAAGATCAAACTCGCGGACAAATATCTCGCGCATCTGTACAGTGATATCATCTATGATCCCTATCAGTTCATTCTTTGCTTTCTCAACATCATCGCGTTGTGAGGTCAGGAATGTATAGCGATTGTTTACCCGTTCAAACTCCTCAATTGCACCGATATTGGGATTACCCAATGCGGAAATATCTCTTTTAAGGACCGATATCCGCTTCTGCGCACCGGTAATGCTTTCTATTGGTGTACCTGCGTTGATAGCCGAGCTTCTGCTGAGTTCATAGTTTTCCCAGAGCCTATCCAGAATCTGCTTCTCCTCCATCTGGGCGGCAAGCTTGTTTTGCTCAAGTCTCGAACACTCGCGCTCCAGATTCAAAAGTTCCTGATTCTTATCCTGAATAGCTTTATTTAATGCACTTCGCTTGGCTTCAATTTCGAGTTTACGTTCACCAAGTTTAGACAGTCGACCTTTGTATCCCTCTATTTCATCCAATATTGCCGATACAGTATGTTCCTTTTCAAGAATTTCGTTACGTATTTCATTATTTCGATCTTTAAGACCATCAATAGCTTCAAGTTGGCGTTCACGGCTGCCGAACATCTCATCACGCAACGCCGTCAACTCTAAAACTGCCTTAGCGAGAACCTCATGTTCAGCATCGAGCGATGCAATTTCAGCTCTTTGTTTTGATATCGCAGTGTTGACAAGGTGGCGTTCATCTGAAAGGCGTTCCTGCCCTAGTAGAACCTGCTCAATTCGCTCTTTAATTGAAACAGACTCGGCTTCGAGCGTTTTTACTTGTGTTTTAACATCAGTGGTCTCCTCTGTATTGAGCTTGATCCTGCTAACCAATGTATCCAGTTCATCGCCAAGAGAGCTTACCGTATCTTCAAGGGCTTTTAATACAGATGCATGATGCGCTTCGGCACTTTCTTGCTTGAGCAGCGCATCCTCTGCTGCACGAAGTTCAGACTTACTTGTATTCAATTCATAGTCGGCTGCATTTTTCTCACGCATACATTCCGAATGTTCGCGCTCAGCCTTTGAAATATCTTCAGAATATGCTCCTATGCGGCTTGTAAGTTGCTCTATCTCATTGGCACGCGACAAAACACCCACATTGCTTGCCGACGATCCGCCGGTCATCGAGCCTCCGGCATTTATAACCTGACCATCCAAAGTAACAATTCTGAATCTCTGACCATACTTTTTTGCGATCCTGATTGCCGAATTGAGATTATCAGCAACTACAATACGCCCCAGTAGGCTTGCATACACTCCTGCATATTTTGGGTCATAATCAACGAGATTCAGAGCGATACCTTCATACCCATGATCACCTGCAACCTCATTTTCCCTCAACGGATTTCCTTTTATCGTAGACAATGGTAGAAACGTCGCTCTGCCGCCATCACGATTTTTTAGAAAGGTGATTGCGGCTTTACCATCCTCTTCCGAATCAACGATTATGTTCTGCATCGCACCGCCCAAAGCGGTCTCTATCGCAACTGTATATTTGTCGCCGGTTTTAATAAGCCCTGCTACAGTCCCATGTACATTTTTCAACACACCACGAGAATGTTCCTGCATAACCAGCTTGACAGCTCGTGAATAACCCTGAAAATCTTTTTCCATTTCCATCAGGAGTGTTTTTCTCGACGTCAAAGTCTTTAGTTCGAAATTGAGCCTATCAAGCTTTTCTCCAGATACCTCTGCTTTTTTTGCACGATTGTCTGCTTTAAGCTGTGATCCGGAAACAATATTTCCCAGCGAAGCGGTCTCTTCTTTCGCAGACTCAAGCTTCTTGACCAGCGTTTCATATTCCTCAACTTGTTCAGTTAACTTATCAATAGCCGCAACGCGCTCCAGCTTGACAGAATGCTCCATGTCGTAGAGCTCCTGTGCCTGTGATGCAAGCGCCGAAAGCTTGGATTTACTAGTTATTACTTCGGTTTGAAGTTTATCTTCATTTGCAGTTAATTTTATAAGTTCATCCGATGAATCACCCGCCGTTTTTGACAACTGCTGCAATTCCTCAGACAAATCTGACATCTTATTAACATGGACAAGGCGTTCCGCTTCTATAGTACTGAGCCTAGACTCACGTTCACTGATTTGTAAACCAACCCCATCTTGCTGATCATCTTGGCTCTGCAATTCCTGTGCGATATGCTCAATTTGACCGGCATTTCCCTCCAACTGTGACTTTAAAACAGCTATTGCACTGTCATTGTCATTCTGCCTTGTTTCAGCAGATGAAATCTGCTCACGGATAGCATCGGATTCAACATCGCAATCTCGCATCATCTCCGCTAATGACTCAACCTCACCATAACCCGAATCAAGCTCACCGGAAGCATTATCGAGAGCTTGCTTTGCAGCAATATGGTCAGAATCGGCCTTTTCCGCCTTTTCCTTCAATGAATCAAGATCATGAAGCCAAACAGATATCTCAAGACCGCGCAACTCGTCTCTGAATGTCAAATACTTCTTTGCTGTTTCAGCTTGTTCGCGCAATGGGTCAACTTGAAGCTCAAGTTCTGAAATCTTATCTCCAATTCTGAGCATATTCTCCTCAGTCTGAGAGAGCTTTCGCTCCGATTCCTCTTTTCTGTGTCTATACCGCGATATACCGGCAGCTTCCTCAAAAATCTCGCGTCTGTCCTTGGACTTTGTTGAGAGAAGCTCTGCAATCTTGCCCTGTCCTATAATTGAATATCCGTCTCGTCCAAGACCTGTGTCCATGAGTAGTTCGCTTAAATCCTTTAAACGAACCTGCGAACGGTTTATATAATATTCGCTTTCACCCGAGCGATAATACCTTCTTGTAAGCATAACCTCGGAACTATCAAGCCCGAGTCTGCCATCGGAATTATCCAGAATCAGCGAAACCTCGGCATAACCCACCTGCGCCCGTCTCTGTGTTCCACCAAAAATGACATCTTCCATCTTACCGCCGCGCAATGTCTTTGTTGACTGCTCACCCATGACCCATAAAAGGGCGTCAGAAATATTAGATTTACCGCTACCATTCGGACCAACAATAGCAGTTATTGGTTTATCAAATACAAGTCTTGTTTTTTCAGGAAACGACTTAAAACCTTGTATCTCAAGGGATTTTAAATACAGCTTGAACACCAGCTTTCAATATCAAAACATCGAAAAGCATTATACATCTTTTCATGGATTATTTCAACACAAATAAAGAAAATCACGCAAAGCCGTGTGACTCCGCGCAATTTCTCAAATATGAACGTTCAGACAAAGAAAATCGAGGTGTCCTTGCCAGCATCTCAAATGCTGTAAGAACACCCCGACTGGTCGGAGTGCCGGGATTCGAACCCGGGGCCTCTTGGTCCCGAACCAAGCGCGATACCAAGCTTCGCCACACCCCGATATTGACTTTGCCAAATCTATTAAATCAACAGACGCGAACCATATTATAGAACACTCAAGTGCTTTATGCAAGCATTAATTTAATTAATTTTTATATGTCACTACACCCCCTAAAATTGCAACCCAAAAACACATGATGTCAAGGGAATGCGGCTTCGACACAATGACCCTTGACACAACCACTCTAAATCACAAAAACCATTGCCACAACTAAGAAATTTTTTCATTTACAACTTGCAAAATTGTATGCTTTTTTAGCTCAGAGATCAAAATTCCTTGAACACGCTCAAGCTCCTTGTGAACCGCACAAACCTCATCGTCAATGTTTCTAACACAAGGTCTATCTCCCCTTAAACATTCGTTTATGAATAAATTATCATCGATTGATGACACAATATCGTAAATTGTCATAGAATCCAACGGCTGAATAAGCCAATACCCGCCTTCTCTCCCCCGGCTACTCATAAGAAATCCCACGCGTTCCAGTTTCTTCAAAATTTTGTATGCAAATTGACCGGGGATACTCTCCGCTGCACATATTTCTTCAGCGGTAGCCTTTTCTCCGTTTGCAAGCGCCCGAATAATCCTTATGCCATAGTCGCACTCTTTTGTTAAAAACATTGTTAACCACTCCTTTATAGTAATATAATTTAATACGTATCAAAAGCTATGTCAAGCATCTAGGAGTAAAACAGTCAACTTATTTACCATTTTTTTACATTTTGGTGATATATAGCTACTGTTTTCTATAAATTGTTCACAATTCATCATAGTTTACCGTTAATTAATTCTGGTAATACATAGACACTTTTGATATAATGACCGCCGTGCATCAGTTAATCTCTTTAAGGAAAAGGTACTGAAATGACGAAAACTCAGAAAAACGCTTTCATAGCAATTTGCGTACTTGCCACCATGGTTATGATCTCAACCATGACCGGTTCACTCTTAGCTTACATCTACAAATCATACCCCGACATACCACCAACCACAATACAGCTTATTATGGCGCTACCAAGTCTGGTTGGCGTAATATCATCATTTGCATCAGGACCATTAGCACTGAAGATAAATATAAAATACCTCCTGCTGATAGCGACTGCAACTAACCTATTATACTTCGTTGTATTTGCAATCTTTGGGGTCAGTGGTCCATTCTCGCTTCTCCTTGTCGCTGCCGCATTATCTGGTATATCCCGCGGTGCCTCAATGACATTGATGAATTCGGCGATCGGTAAGTTCATGGAACCGGAAAAAACTGCACACTACATTGCGATAATAGGTGCGGTTCTGCACGGCGGCGGGGTTGTTGTGGGCATTATAGCGGGCATAATCGGCGCAGCGAATGATGGTGCAGCATGGAACAATGCATTTTATCTAGGACTGCTCATCATACCAACTATGATAATCTTTGCAAAGCTAATGCCCAAGAGTGTCGAGTCATCACCATCCAATACAGAAAGTCGAAAACATACGGATTCTCATGGTAGTCAGAGCGAACAAAAAATCGACTCGCGCATCCCGACTAAGGTCTATGCGATTGTTTTTCTTGTATTTGCAATGTGCATCAGTGTAAATGCCTTTATGCTCAACATTTCCTATTATATTATCACTGAACATGGACTGGGCTCGTCAGCGGAGGTTGGTCTGATCAACTCGCTATTTATTATAGTTGGCGTCCCTGTAGGGCTAACCTACTCAAAATGGGCGAAGTTTCTTAAAAGCTGGAATATGCCAATCACATATATTATGCCCATTATAGGACTGATAATGTTAATATCATTTACGCAATCCCTTGCCGGTGCATTTATAGCCGCACTGTTTCTTGGATTCACATTCTGTATGTTGATACCGTATAATACCGGATACATCATACAAATCACACCGCCAAAGCTAATTCCTTTATCAATTGCAATTTTCTCAGGCGGTATGAACTTAGGAATGTTTATTGCACCGTTTTTCCTAAGCGCTCTGAGCCCTCTCTTCGGCGGAGGAATAAACGGTCACCTTTGGATTGGCATTACATTATCAGCATTATGCTCCATCGGTGCCATACTTATCTTCCCAGTTTCAGATAAACGCGCAGCTTAAAACTCGGCGCTACCAGTGGTGCGTGGGAATGGAATAACATCACGTATGTTAGAAACGCCCGTCAAGTACATTAATAACCTCTCAAATCCCAAACCAAATCCGGCATGCTTTGTCCCTCCGTAACGCCTGAGATCCAAATACCACCAATAAGCATCCTTTTCCAAACCCATATCTTCAATACGCGCTTCAAGCAGCCCAATGCGCTCCTCGCGTTGGCTGCCTCCAATGATCTCGCCAATCCCGGGTGCAAGCAAGTCCATTGCCGCAACTGTCTTTCCATCGTCATTAAGGCGCATATAAAAAGCCTTAATATCTTTTGGATAATCTGTCACAAAAACAGGCTTTTTAAAGTGTTTCTCAGTCAAGTAACGCTCATGCTCGGTTTGCAGATCACAGCCCCAGAACACCGGAAATTCAAATGTCTCACCGCTCTTTAACAATATATCAATAGCATCAGTATATGTAACTGCGGCAAACTCTGCTTCCGCAACAGACTTCAAACGCTCAACCAGCCCCTTATCGACGAAGTTATTGAGAAACTCAAGCTCGAAGGGGCATTTTTCGAACACATAATTAATAACATATTTCAGCATAGCTTCTGCCAGATGCATATTATCCCTTAAATCGGCGAATGCAATCTCCGGTTCTATCATCCAGAACTCCGCGGCATGTCGCGGAGTATTTGAATTTTCGGCCCTGAAAGTAGGTCCAAAGGTGTATATACCACCGAAAGCAAGCGCATAGGCTTCCCCATTAAGCTGTCCTGATACAGTAAGTCCGGCTTTCTTTCCAAAAAAGTCTTCGCTGTAATCAACCAAACCATCAGGATTCTTTGGAAGTCCTTCAAGGTCTAAACTAGTAACATGAAACATTTCCCCCGCCCCCTCTGCGTCACTGCAGGTTATGATCGGAGTGTGGACATAAACAAGACCCTGTTCCTGAAAAAAACAATGTATTGCATGAGCTGTAACTGAACGTATTCTGAACACCGCCGAAAACAAATTAGTCCGGGGACGCAAGTGCGCTATCGTTCGCAAAAACTCGGGTGAATGACGCTTTTTTTGAAGCGGATACTCCGGCGCCGACTCCCCTTCCACATTGATCTCCTTCGCAGAAATCTCAAACGGTTGCTTAGCCCCTTCGGTCAATTTGAATATCCCACTCACGACCAACGCAGCGCCAACATTCTGCTTTGTGATCTCCTTAAAATTTGAGATGCTTCCTTCCTCAAGCACAACCTGTACTCCTTTGAAGCAGCTTCCATCATTAAGCTCAATAAAAGCAAATGCTTTCATGTCTCGAATAGTCCTAACCCATCCGCGTACTGTTAACTCAGTTCCGGAGTATCCCGCCGGATCATTATATAAATCTTTTACTTTTACAATTTGCATCCTAACTCTCCTAATATAAAGACTCTGCATTAAGTTGCCTCAACAACTTCACCGTTTTTCAAGCTAGCTTGAACATCGATAATCCGCTGATTCTTGCTGCCTCGCCACTTCATAGATAATGTTCGCTCGGCAAGAACGAAATGACCGTCAACCAAAATATCTATAGATTCAAGAAGATCATGAATTTCTCGATCGGATTTCGCCCACTCCAATAGCTCTTCAAAGGTATATCCCGAATAAGTCCATACATTGAGCCCTCTTGTCTTCGCAGCAATTGCAAGGTGCAAACAGTCTGCCACTTGCTTGAGTGGTTCACCGCCCGATAAAGTCAGCCCATCTGTCAGCGGATTAGAAAGCATCTCAGACACAATCTCCTCAACCGACATTTCATATCCTCCGTTAAAATCAATGGTATTAGGGTTGTGACAACCTTCACAGTCAAAGTCACATCCTTGGGCAAAAACGGAAAATCTTAACCCCGGTCCGTCAACTATAGAATCTTGTACAAGCCCTGCAATACGCACACTATACCCCTTCCATTTTCTGATCGCCTGTCCCAGCTGCTATTGACAGACAAGCCTCTACTCCGCGTTCATTTGCTATGTAAACGCTGATTAAATCGCGCTTACCTATATATTGTGCTTGAGCCTTTCACCCTCTTCTGCACGTTTGGCATCGTTAAATCTCTCCAACGTACCCACAAGGTAACCTGTGATGCGCCTGATTCGATCAAAACCAACCTCGCCATCCCCCTCGCGTCTTCCACACTTCGGACATTCGTCACCGATGACTCCGGTGTAACCACAAATCGGATCGCGATCTACCGGATGGTTAATGGATCCATAACCACACCCTGATTCATGCATATAATGGATAATCTTTTCAAATGCATCAAGATTATCAAGTGGATTGCCATCCATTTCAACAAAGCTGATATGCCCGGCATTCGTAAGTGCATGATATGGCGCTTCGAGTCTGATTTTATCATATACATTTATTTTATGATGAACCGGAACATGGAAGCTATTAGTGTAATACTCTCTGTCCGTGATGCCTGTCATCACGCCGAATCTCTCTCTGTCTATTTTCAAAAATCTTCCCGCAAGCCCCTCCGCAGGAGTTGCTATCAGAGTTACGTTAAGCCCGCGTTCGTTTGTTTCTTTATCGCATCTTGCCCTAAGATGGCTGATTATCTCAAGCCCTAGATTCTGCGCTTTTTCGCTTTCAGCATGATGCTCGCCTATAAGCGCTGTCAATGCCTCTGCAAGCCCAATAAACCCAACTGTCAACGTTCCATGTTTAAGGATTTCGCGAACGTCATCATAAGGTCCAAGCTTATCTGAATCCAGCCACACACCCTGCCCCATTAGAAAAGGGAAATTGTAAACACGTTTACGGCACTGGATTTCAAATCGCTCAAGAAGCTGATCAATTACCAAATCAAATTTATAATCCAAATCTTCAAAAAAGCGAGATATATCCCCATTTGCTTTGATTGCAAGTCTGGGAAGATTTATGGATGTGAAAGAAAGATTTCCGCGACCATAGTTGACTTCTTGACCGGGATCATGCGCGTTGGCGATGACGCGAGTACGGCAACCCATGTACGCGATCTCCGTATCCGGCTGCCCCTCCTTATAATACTTGAGGTTGTAGGGAGCATCGACAAACGCAAAGTTCGGGAAAAGCCGCTTGGCACTGCACCTACATGCAAGCTTGAATAAATCATAATTTGGGTCTCCCGACTCCAGACTTATGCCTTTTTTCACCCGGAACACATGTATCGGAAAAATCGGTGTTTCACCGTTGCCTAACCCGGCTTCCGTTGCCAGCAGGACATTTCTTATGATCATGCGCCCCTCTGGTGATGTGTCCATACCGTAATTGATTGTTGAAAACGGAGTCTGCGCCCCTGCTCGAGAATGCATGGTATTAAGATTATGTATAAATGCCTCCATAGCCTGATAAGCCGCACGATCCGTTTCCTTCTTTGCAAAATGCAACGCAGTATCCTGAACGGTTTTGATGCCATCCTCTCCATACTTTTTGATCAGCATGGTCAGTTCATGTGACAGATACTTCTCATTGTCCTCAAGAGTCGGTTGCAATCCTGTCGTTTCTTTGATCTCTGCGATCATTTTTTTAATATCATCCTCAGGATCGTCTATAGCTTTAAATAACATCAACGCTTTCGCGAGATTCTGACGATATAGCCTGACAAAAGTTTTCTTAACACCATCAGCCATTCCATAATCGAAATCGACTATGCTCTGTCCTCCATGTTGATCGTTTTGATTAGACTGAATTGCAATGCAAGCAAGCGCTGCATAAGATGCAATATCATTCGGTTCACGCAAGTTTCCATGCCCGGTCGAAAAACCGCCTTTAAATAGATTTTTGATTTTGATTTGGCAACATGTTGTTGTTAAAGTCAGAAAATCAAGATCATGGATATGGATATCACCCTCTGAATGCGCCTTTGAGTGTGCAGGATTTAAAACAAACATGTTATAAAACTGCTTCGCACCCTCAGAACCATACTTGAGCATAACGCCCATTGCGGTATCACCATCTATATTGGCATTCTCACGTTTAACATCGCTGTCTCTGGCATCAGCAAATGTTATCTCCTCATAAGTCTGCATCAAACGCGTCTTCATCTGGCGCACACGGTTACGCTCGCTTCTGTACAATATGTATGCTTTTGCTGTTGTTACATGTCCGTTATCCATCAAAACCTGCTCGACAATATCTTGGATATGCTCTACTTCAGGAATTTCATTTCCCTCAGCCTCAAGAATAGATAAAACCTCATCCGCTAACTTTGCAGACAGCTCCTCGCTATCTTGTCTATATGTCGCTTGGAATGATTTGACGATTGCCTCCGTTATTTTACTTATGTCAAAATTTACCGTTCTACCATCCCGCTTTTTGATTCCGGTTATTGGCATAATGCCCATCCTCCCGTGCATTTGCAATATTCCGCCAAGCTTGCTCCCGACTCTTTTTGCACAATATATTGTGCAAATCGCTGCTTGTGCGCCCCTCATTATACAAGCAATAGTTTTATAAGTCAACACCGGAAACATGATTTTCAAAGAAATATTCGACAGGGTGTTACGACTCAGCCCTGACCTACATGCGCGGTAAAGAGAACGCAAGCACTCTCGTGCCTATGGGAACAGCAACTATACCTTCACTTTCCTATTTTGCCTTACGAAAAAGACTTTTTTCCATTTTCCAGAATTAAATCTCAGCATTATAAGGAAAGAGCGCACGACCTGATCAACAAGAAACGCATACCAAGCACCCGCGGCACCTAAACCAAGGATAAAAATTGCAACCGCAGCCAAAATAGGACGCAAAACCAAGGCGCTTACAAAATTCACCACAGCGACGGCAAATGTATCTCCAGCACCTCGGAGAGCACCGGAAACAATAAACTGAGACGCCTGAAAAGGCTGGAGCAGGGCAAGGATGAGTATAAGTTGCACGCTCGTTTGGATAACCTCTACATAATCTGTGTATAAGCCCGCCAGCGGCTGTCTGAGAAATATGAAAAACGTGCCTAATACAATGGCACCGATAAGACCGGATTTCCGGCATCTGCTTGTATAGGCTTGGGCCATATCTGGTCGCTTTTTCCCGATACTTTGCCCAATCAGAGTAGTTGCTGAAGTGGAGAAACTCTCTCCATTTATCATTGTAAATGTCATGAAATTTGTGGCAATATGATGAGCAGCAAAGTCGTTTGTCCCAAGCGATGCGACTATGCGATTAACCACCATCATAGCCGTGCGCAAAATGACCTGCTCACCCATAGCAGGTATCCCAATTCTAAGAATATCCCTCAACTGCAACCAATTTATTCTTATGGGCATCATTGGATTCAGACTGATGTAATTTCTCTTTCGCATTATAATGAATAGGGCTATCAGGGTAGCCGCCACTTGCCCCAATATTACAGCGATGGAAGCACCGACAATTTCAAGACGAGGGAATCCCCAGTTCCCCTCGATAAGTAAGAAATTAAGAAAAATGTTTATTATAGTCGCAACTGTATTATAGATCATGGGACTGCGAGAATCCCCTATTCCACGCAACGCTGCGGTTATTGTTACAGGTATGCCGACGAATATGAAGCCCAAAGATTGTATCTGCAGAAAAACAGTTCCTCCGACTAATGCAGCATCCTCAGTCGCGCCCATGAGCCGAATCAACGGTTCCGCAAATATATAGCCGACTGCACCAACCGCAATGCTGCAGACCACTCCCATAATAGCTGCTTGCCTCAAGTAGGAATTTGCTTTAGCTTGGTCACCAGCACCCCGGCTGCGTGCTATTAATGCCGTGGTGCCTATGTTGAGCGCCACAACTACTGTAAACATCAAGAACCGCGGCATCATTGCAAGACCAATTGATGCTATTGCCCAAGGACCAAGACTTCCTACCATTATCATACTGATCATGGAAGCTACAGCCGCAAACGCACGCTCCGCCATAGCAGGCCAAGCAATCACCATAATATCCTTATAAAGCATACGTGATTTTATGCCGACAGGAAGCTCCTTAGAAACCTTCTGTGTCATATTCTGCAACTGCTCATCTGTGCCAAATGGCAATGAGTCAAGTGTTGTCACCACTTTTTTCGCTTTAGAGGTTACTGTAACTTCTGGTTCCATTTTATACTTCACTCCAAAACGATGAAACAACTACAATTATTTATAATCACCTACATAGAATAACCGCAACATCGTTTACATCTATCCCTGTTGGTCCCATAATTATTAAGCAACCAATCTTCGAAAATCTACTATACGATCTGAAAGAATTATAGCATATATTTCGACAGGAGCAACAAGGTAAACACTGATGTTAAATCCGCATTTACCAAGTTGTCTGATTTTAGACATGATTATATGTAACACTACCCTCGCTGATCATATTATCAATCTCATCAGGAGAATAACCAAGCTGACCAAGCACTTCGCGGCTATCTTCTCCATTAAGCGGCGCACGATGGTATATGTTTACCGGATTTTCCGAAAACTTTAATGCAGAACCCGTGATTTTAACCTTTTCACCAGTTTTTGGATGTCCTTCAACCTCGACAATCATCTTTCTGCAGTCAATCTGTTCATTGTCGAAAAGATCGGCAGCAACATTAACAGGAGCTGCAAGACAACCTGTTCCATTGAGCGCAGCCATCGCTTCCTTCTTGCTCCTCTTAGATGTCCAACTGGTGATAATCTCATCAAGAGCGTCCTGATTTAGTAATCTTGCCTCTCTAGTGGTGAAGCGAGGGTCAGTCTTCAAAATATCAATGTCAAGCACTTCGACCAACTTGTCCCAATAACGATCCGGAAATGCCGCTAAAACAATCGCACCATCATTTGTATAATAAACACTATATGGAGCTTGCAGAGGATGCCTATTCCCAATAGGTCCGGGTGATATTCCGGTATAAGAGTATTGATAGATTATGCGCTCTGTAAGCATGACCATTGAATCAAGCATCGCTATATCTACAAGCTGCCCCTTCCCGGTTTCTTTTGCCTTGAGAAGTGCGGCAAGCATCCCAACTATCGCCAAAGTTCCTGCATATGTATCCCCAATCCCCGGTCCCACTTTGTATATCTCCCCTGTGGGTGCACCTGTGATGCTCAACGTTCCGCTTTCAGCTTGCATCATCATATCGATTGTGGGTTGACCTTCAAGGAGCGTTGGTTCGACTCTGCTTGTTCCATATCCACTTATGGAAACAAAAACCAGTCTCGGATTGATCTCTTTTACAGTATCATAATCCAAGTTAAACTTCTCCAAAATCTTTGGAGTTGAAAAGTTGAAAATCATAGCATCACATTCAGCAACCAGCTTCTGTGCAACTTTTTGCGCATCCGGATGTTTGAGATTAAGCGCTATGCTTTTTTTGTTGCGGTTAATGCTTGAGAAAAAACCACCCAGTCCCATATCCTTATCGTCTTCATTGAGAAATGGTCCCAATTGCCTATTAGGATCACCTTCAGGTGGCTCGATTTTATAGACAGTAGCCCCCATGTCAGCAAGCATCATTGTAGCATATGGCCCTGCATATGTTCTTGTAAGATCCAAGATTTTATATCCATTAAGCGGTCCGCTTCTATCATCGGTTATTAGCATAAATAAAACTTCTCCATTTCCTATTTACCCTCAGGTACAAACTCCACAATAACTGTTCCATCAGTAGTCTTTATATATTGGATTATCAATGGCGCATCAAAATTCGCGCACTGTGCGTTTTCATTAGTTATTCTGCCTGTGACAATAGGTCCCTCTTCCAGTTTCGCCAGAACTACACTGTAAGGAGTGTCCGGATATTGCTCAAGGTAATTCTTGTGGAAAGTTACTTTTGACCATAATTTAGACTTTCCCGAACAAGGAATCCAAGAAACTGCTCTGGACAAGCATTTCGCACATACAGGTGATGGCGGAAACTGAATGTGAGCGCAATCATCACATTTCTGTATCATTAAAACCTGTTCTTTCTGCAAGCTATCCCAAAAAGGTTTTTCAAATTCTGTTATTTCCGGCATCAAACCGGCAATGTTTTCACGAAGTTTTTCTTGCATAAAGTATACCTCCATTTTCACTGAATCTCATTGTGCTTACCTTGCGGCAAATATGTGTCCCGAAATAATAGGTGCCGCGCAGATATACATTGAAAGCTTGCTGTTTTGAACTTGGCGCTCACCGCATTCCCCCCGAAGCTGTCTGATACATTCAACCTGATGGTTAAATCCCTGCATATATGTCTCGGATGTATGATTCGCCGTATTAATAGGTCGAGGACTTTTCCCTAAAGTTATACCAACCCTGTCGATATAATCACCGGCGCCGCCTCTTTCACATAGCCCGATACCTTCAAGTGAAAACAGAATAGTGGTTGTAAAATTATCATATATCTGGATGTTATCCATATCATCTGCTTTAACTCCGGATACAGAATACAAATCATTTGACACCATTTGCAGACTTTTATAGAAAAAGTCCTCCTTCATATATGACGATGCCATATCGCCGCATGCACTGGTAGCAATCATCTCGACCACAGGCTTGCGAAGATCCTTCGCACGCTCTACAGATGTCAGTATAATGCAAACAGCACCATCATTTATCAAACAATAGTCGTAAAGCCTAAGCGGCGCTGTAATATACCTCGCCTGCATATACTCCTCAACAGTGAAAAGTTTTTTCATAACACTATGTGAGTTTAGCGAAGCATGGTATCTATTTGAAACCGCAAGCTTTGCAAGACTCTCTTCACTTGGACCAAACTCGTGTTGGTAACGATTAAGCATGGCTGCAACTTGCGCTCCCGGAGAAGTCATCCCATGCAAAATTCCAAATGGGTCTCCCCCATCTCCATCTCCACCATAGTTAAACGAAGCAGTTCGCCCATAGTTAGAGTACACAACTGCTACAGTGTTCGCCATGCCAGTCGCGATAGCCATTGCAGCATACTGAAGCGCTATACCGCTTTGTCGCCCTGACGATTCAAGCCCATTTACCAGTCTCGGTTTCTCAATACCAACCTTGTAGCAAAAGTACTCATACTTGCTTATATCCCTGACGCAAAGAACACCATCAATATCTTCTTTTTTTAAACCGGAATCTTCAAGGGCATTTTTAAATGCCTCTGCTGCCATTTCATAAGGGTCTCTCGGTCCGGGAATATCTCTGATTTGATACAACTTCCCATAGTCAACGTCCCCCACGCCAACAGCCGCCACTCCAGATGGGAATTTTCCACGCATCCTAATACCTCCTAATATTTCTTTGCGTTGCTGATTGAAGTTTACCTACACCTTGCTGGAAACATACTTGTAAAGTGCTTCAAAAATCAAATATCCGGCTACAGAACCTCCATCAACAATACCGATACTCTTATCTCCATAATATGCGGCTCTACCATGAACCGAACGCATTTCCTTTGTGCTCTCTGATCCGGATTTTGCCGCCTCGGCAGCTAACTTTAGAGCAATAACTGAACCCTGTCCGATGTTTTCGATCAATGCGTCTACTGCCGGACAAACTGCATCCAACACGGTCTTCTCCCCTAGCTTAGAACCGGCTCTTTCCATTACCTTATCAACACCGATTTTCATAGCATTGGCAATTTCGGAAAGTGTGGCTACCTCTTTGCCCTTCAAGGTTTGCGCCATGCCCAGCAAAGCAAATGAAAGAATTGTCCCAAGTGAGGATGGTGCTGCTCCATTAAACTCCGTTGACGAATTAAAGAGAAGTCTTCCTATATCCGTCTCATCTGCACTTGAAAGATACTCGCAAACAGCTTTAAACCCATTCGACATTGAAACCCCCAAGTCTCCATCGCCGTTTTGCTGATCAAGCTCCGTCAAGTAATCCCTATTATCGGTCATTGTCTTACTTATGAAACTGAACGCATCTTTAATCCCATTGGCATTCACAATGACCACCCCCTATTTGTTAAAATTGGTGTAAAATGGTGTTGAAGCCGGATATCTCAGTAGCTCCCTAAGTTCAGCATCCAGCTTTAATACTGTTACAGACAAACCTGACATTTCCATAGATGTAGCGAATTCACCAATGTGAGGCATATAAATTGTTACACCTTTTTCTTTAAGGATTAAATAAACTTTTCTGTATACAATCAACAACTCCTCTATCGGGGTTGCACCCAGTCCATTCACCATAATCGAAACCTCGTCACCGTCTGCCAGAGGCATATCCTCAAATATTCTATTAACTAAGGTTTCCGCCGCCACATCAGCGGGCATCATCTTGCGAGTCTCAATGCCCGGTTCGCCATGAATGCCCATTCCGACCTCGACTTCATCATCTTTTATTGAGAATGTTGGTTTTCCTACTTCAGGCACAATGCACGGGGACAACGCGATACCCATTGAGCGGGTATTATCAACAGTCTTTTGCGCGACCCCTACGACCTCCTCAAGGGTCATCATTTTGTCTGCCGCTGCACCGGCAGTTTTAAACGCATAAACCAAACCTGCAACGCCACGCCGCTTCGCGATATCCTGCTTAGGGGCTGCAACATCATCTGTCATACGGACACTTTTAGTTACAATGCCCTCAAATTCACAGGTTTCGCAAGCCATGTCAAAATTCATCTTATCTCCACCGTAGTTTCCATAAAGACAAAGGACACCGCTTCCAAAATCACTGGCTTTAATTGCATCAACCATTTTCTGCGAAGAAGGCGATGCAAAAACATTTCCCACAGCGCAACCGTCAAGCATACCTTTACCTACATACCCCAGAAATACCGGCAAGTGTCCGCTGCCACCTGCGGTAACAATCCCAACCTTACCCTCTTTGACAGGCGCACTGGAAAGCAAAACTCTATGGTCTCCGTTTAATAGCTTAACCTGATCGCCGTACGCCGCGATGATGCCCTCCATCGTTTCTTCAACAAAGGCTTCCGGTGTGTTTATAATTTTTCTCATCATAACTAATCCTCCAAACTGTGCTATCTTTAAATGATATATATTACAAGATAACCACATAGCTTTCATATAATAGTGTTCTTTTAATTTAAGGTAAGGGCGCTTCTTTGACAGCATTGATGGCGGCAACGCGTCCACAAACGATGCATTCCCCCACATTTCCGCCTGCCTGATAGACGTATTTAAAGACGGATGATATTTCACCGGCGGAGTATAATCGCGAAATTACATTTCCTTCCCAGTTTACAACTTGGCGTTTTTCGTTGGCTTTCAACCCACCCTTTGTATTTGGTCCACCCGGAAAAAGCGGCAGAGCATAAAATGGAGCTTTCCTTATAGGTCCAAGTGACTCAGATTCACGCTTATAATCTTTGTCTTCACCCAACTCACATAAATCATTAAACCTCTTAACAGAAGCCACCAGTGTTTCTGTTCTCATTTGTCCTTTATTATCCGGATGCGCTTTTATCTTCTCAGATAGTTCCTCAATTGTATCGGCTTTCAGTATCCACCCTCTTTCAATCGGCTCGTGATTGTCTGCCGACCATGGTATACCAAGGTATTCCGTGGCATTTGTTGTTGTCATGTGCCAACTCTCTCTATGGGTCTCGTCAAGAATGAACCAAGAGGGTGTGCGTGGAAAAACTGCTTTATGCACGTCAAATGCAAGCGCATGTCTGTAGGAAATATAACGCACCGGATCTCTGGTTATATCGCGTTCGTCACAAAAGCGTTCGCCCGAATTATCAACGACAATCGCGCCTTCTCTGCCAATAGAAACAATCGCAATCCCAATGCGAATTCCGTCTGCACGCACCTGTGGGAAAGAACCAATCAGACGAGCTGCCGCACTGCCGACTTTTGATAGTGCTGCTCCAACCTCCATCCCCATTATAATCCCATCACCTGTATTGGCTGGGGTTCCATAGAAAGCCCACCCATCAACAGGATAGCCATCAAGAAAAGCACTTCGCAAAGCTTTGTTGTATTCAAATCCACCGGACGTAATTATCACGGCTTTTCTTGCTCGGTAATTAAGTTCTTGTCCATACCTTATTGCCTTGACACCGATAATTTCGCCATTACCGTTATTTAGAAGTTTTGTTGCTCGTGTGCCGTAATGAACTGGAATATTCCGCTCAGTCACACCATGCAGCATACACGCATGAAAAGCTTCTCCGGCTTCTTTCTTATTCTTTGGCGATTTGGGCGATCCCCAAAAATTGACAACAATGCCATCAGAACTATATGTGCTATTACAATTACGATATCCCGATTCTTTTGCGCCCGGTAACTCCGGATAAGCCGCCTCTCCGGCTGGCGATGCCACATAATCCGGATCTAGACTACACATAAATGCAGCATTTTGCGGCGCATACTCTGCCCAAATTTCCGCCAAACCATCTGAAAACTCCGGCTGCTCACCTTCAAATTTCCAAGGAATATTTTCACCACTGAACATAGCCTTTGCATACTCTTTCAGCGCTTGCCTATCTCCTGCAGGATCCGGACTGTGATACCCACCACCGGACATACGTGTGTTTGAATAGTGGCTAGTCTCAGGTTGCTTTTCCAGTAAGATCACTTCCGCGCCGGCATTATGTGCCTCGATTGCAGCACAGCCACCGGCACCCCCAAATCCTACTATAATTATGTCTGCTTCATGATCCCATTTTCCATCAAAAATTTCCTTCATTCAACTCTCCACTCTCTTTTTATTACCAGTCGTACGAATACACATATCAAATATCATTTATCTGCTTTGCATTGTGGCAAGCAACAAAGTGGTTCGGGCGGAGTTCTTCGGCTGCCGGGGCTTTTTTGTGACAAATATCTGTGGCATAACGGCAGCGCGGCAGAAAACGACATTCGTCTTTTGGCTCAATTGGAGATGATAATTCACCCAGAAGCTCAACACGCTTTTTCTCACGATTGATGCTTGGTACAGGAATAGCGGATAGCAAACCCTTTGTATATGGGTGTAAGGGATTGTTGAAGAGTTCCTTCGAAGGACTCTTCTCAACCATTACTCCAATGTACATGACCATAATATCAGTCGAAATATGCTTGACTACAGAAAGATCATGAGTAACAAAAAGATATGTTAATCCCTGTTGCTCTTGCAAATCCTGTAGTAAGTTCAGTATTTGCGCCTGAATGGAAACATCTAACGCTGAAACCGGTTCATCACAAACTATAAATTTCGGTGAGAGTGACAGTGCACGAGCAACACCTATCCTCTGTCGTCTCCCGCCATCAAGCTCATGAGGATAAGAGTATGCAAACCTTCTCGCAAGCCCTACCATGTCCATCAGCTCAAAAACCCTCTTTTGTCTATCAGCTCTGCTGCTAAGTTTATATACTTTCAGAGGATCGGCTATTATGTCAGAAACACATAGTCTTGGATTAAGTGATGAATATGGATCTTGGAATATAATTTGCATTTGCTTTCGTAATTCCACAATCCTTTTCTCATTTACGTCTGTTATATCTTCACCTTCAAAGAATATCTTTCCGTCTGTATGATCGATCAACTTGATTACGACTCTTCCAAGAGTTGATTTCCCGCATCCGCTTTCTCCAACAACTCCAAGAGTCTCTCCCTTTTTAATGGAAAATGTCAAATCATCCACAGCATGTAACGTGCCTGCAGGGGCATTGAAGTATTTCTTTAGGTGCTCTACTCTGAGAATCTCTTCCATCTATATTTCCCCCTTCACAACTCGCATGCATCTAACATAATGTCCGGGCTCAATCTCCAAGTACTCAGGTACACTCATACTGCATTCCTTGGTCGCATGGACACATCTTGTGTGAAATCGGCAGCCCGAAGGCAGATTTGCAGGGTCCGGCATAAGCCCTTCAATCGGTGTAAGTCTGGTGACATCTTTTTCAAGAGATGGTATGGAGCCAAACAGTCCAAGGGTGTATGGATGCTTCGCATTCTCAAAAATATGATGCAATTGACCAAATTCTACGATTTCCCCTGCATACATGATCGCAACTTCGTCACAAGTTTCAGCTACTATGCCCAAATCGTGAGTAATCAGAAGCATAGATGTTTTGTACTTATCCTTCAGATCATTCATCATATCAAGTACCTGAGCCTGTATAGTGACATCAAGCGCTGTTGTTGGCTCATCCGCGATAAGCAGTTTTGGGTTGCAAGCAAGCGCCATAGCAATTACCACTCTTTGTTTCATTCCACCGGAAAATTGATGAGGATACTCAACGCTTCTCTCAGGTTGAATTCCCACGGTTTCAAGCATTTTCAGACTTTTTATCATTGCTTCCGCTTTTGAACACTTTTCATGCAAGAGAATTACCTCTGCAATTTGATCTCCAACACGTAATATCGGATTAAGTGCCGTCATCGGATCTTGAAATATCATAGATATTTCATTGCCGCGAATTTTTCGCAATTCACTGGCATCCATGCTCAAAATATCCCGACCTTCAAAGAGTATTTCTCCTTCCAAGATTTTACCTGGAGGATTAGGAATCAATCTCAATATCCCAAGCGCTGTCGTTGTCTTACCGGCACCTGTTTCACCAACGAGTCCGAGTGCCTTGCTCTCGCCAATTGAGAGGTCCAGTCCATTGACCGCTTGTACAACACTATCTCTCGTTATATAGTGTATTTTTAATCCTTTTATTTCCAATAATCCCATTTTCTGTCTCCTAATCTTTTAGTCTTGGGTCAAGTGAATCCCTGAGTCCATCACCGAAAAGATTAAACCCAAATACTGTCAGCATTATAAATAGCGAAGGAAACACTATGCCCGGCCAATGATCACGGAAGAAAGGGCGTGCAGCAGCAAGAATAGATCCCCACTCTGGTGTTGGTGGATGAACACCGAGTCCAATGAAACTCAACCCGGTTATTGCCATGATATTTGTTCCAATAAGAAGAGTTAGGTTAACGATAAGAGGCGCAATAGCATTCGGCAATACATGTTTAAATAGGGTGCGCATATGGTTTGAGCCCGTCGCTCTGGCAGCTTCAACGAAATCATTGCTAGAAATTGCAAGAACCGTTGCTCGCATCAATCTCATTGTGCTCGGTGCTCCGGCAAATGCAATGGCGAGCGCAGTATTTACCGGACCGTGTCCAAGCGTCATTGATATAGCTACAGCAAAAAGCAAATTTGGAATTGCCATAATGATATCCAGAAGCCTTGTGATTAAGACGTCAAGCTTTCCTCCAAAGTAGCCGGAAACAGAACCTAGAAATATCCCAATACTGCCGGAAATAGTTACTGCCAGCACCGAAACAAGCAGTGAAATTCTTCCACCGAAGAGAAGTCGCGAAAAAAGGTCTCTGCCAAACTGGTCAGTACCCATTATGTGCTGTAGGCTAGGTAATGCAAATCTCGTACCGAAGTTTTGAAACGAATATTCATGCCTTGTAATTACACCGGCAAAAATAATCATAAGAAACAGTAATGTTACAATACATAGCCCACACATCCCAAGCTTGTTTCTCAGAAGCCTTCTCCAAACATCTCGCCATTGACTTTTTTTCTTAGTGATTTCTACCATCCCATTGATCAGTTCATCTTGCTTTTTTCGTGTTAACAGCAACATTATTCCACCTCCTCGTATAATATGTTTGCGAGGGGATTTTTGTGTCCCCGCAGCCACATTCAAAATTGTTGTTCAACTTCTTTTCTGTAAATAAAGATATGCGCGAAGCGCCTTTATAGCAGTAGCAGTGA
>Ga0131853_10003013_pt1 | contig 30246 bp, 29 predicted proteins | sample TergutLab28metaG_FD_92764 | JGI IMG/M metagenome (GOLD analysis project Ga0131853, IMG submission 92764) | Labiotermes labralis P1 segment gut microbial communities from Petit-Saut dam, French Guiana - Lab288 P1 (version 2) (version 2) | ecosystem: Host-associated > Arthropoda: Insects >... | reverse complement strand
TGTACGTCGTCGCGACGGCCGGTCACGTCGACCACGGCAAGTCCACCCTCGTTCGGGCCCTCACGGGCACGGATCCCGATCGGCTCGAGGAGGAACGGCGCCGCGGGCTGACCATCGAACTCGGCTACGCCTGGACCGAGCTGCCGGATCTCGGCGAGGTGGCGTTCGTCGACGTGCCCGGTCACGAGCGGTTCGTCACCACCATGCTCGCTGGCGTCGGCCCCGTGCCGGTGGCGATGCTGGTGGTGGCCGCGGACGATCCTTGGATGCCGCAGGCGGCCGAGCACCTCGCCGCACTGGACGCGCTCGGCGTCCGACACGGACTCGTGGTCGTGACGCGCGCCGACCTCGCCGATCCAGCCCCGGCGCTCGCGCGGGCACGCGCCGAGATCGACCGTACGGCGCTGGCCGGTGCCCCGGCCGTGGCCGTCAGCAGCCGGACCGGCGCCGGGCTGGACCAGCTGCGCGCGATGCTCGCCGGCGTACTTGCCGCCGTGCCGAGCCCGGATGCCGACGCCGCCGTGCGGCTCTGGGTCGACCGGCGCTTCCACGTCAAGGGCACCGGCACCGTCGCGACGGGCACGCTGCCCGAGGGCACCATCCGGGTCGGGGACGTGCTGGTCGACCCGACGGGCGCGGAGATCCGGGTCCGAGGCATCGAGTCGCTCGGCCGTCCCCGCTCCGAGGTCGCCGGCGTCGCCCGGGTGGCCCTCGACCTCGGCGGGCGCGCGCCCGAGAGCATCGAGCGCGGCACCAGTCTGCTCACCCCCGACGCCTTCGCCGGCACGACCACCGTCGATGTGTCGCTGACCTCCGCCGACCCCTCGGCCCGGCTGCCGGAGCACCCGGTGCTGCACATCGGCTCCGCCCACCTCGGCGTCCGCGCCCGCGCCCTGGGCGACGCCCATGCCCGCCTGGTGCTCGACCGGCCACTGCCGCTACGGATCGGCGACCGCGCCGTACTGCGCGACCCGGGGTCGCGGGCACTGTGGGGCCTGCGCGTCCTCGACCCGCTCCCCCCGGCCCTCGGCAGGCGGGGCGCCGCAGCGGCACGCGCCCGCGACCTCTCCCGCCACGACGGCTCAGCCACCGCCGAGCTCCGCCTGCGCGGCGTCGTACAACGCAAGGTGCTCGAACGGATCGGCGCACCCCTCGCACCGCTGCCACCCGGCACCGTCGAGTACGCCGGCTGGCTGGTCGACCCACTCAGGGCAGACGAGCTTCGGGCCGACCTCGCGGAGCTGGCCCAGGGGCCCGACGGCATCACCGAGGCCGCCGCGGCGCAGGTGCTCGGCCTGCCCGACGCGGCACTGCTCCCCGCGCTGGTGCCGAGCGGTGTCGTCGCTGCGAACGGCCGCCTGCGCACAGCCGGCGCCACGCTCCCGCCGGCCGACGCCGCCGCACTGGCGGCGCTGCGCAAGCACCTGGCCGGTGACGCGTTCGCGGCGCCGACGGCCGACGAGCTGAGCCACCTCGGGCTCGACCCTGCCACCGTCGCCCGGCTCCACCGCGATGGCCACGCGCTCCGCCTGGCCCCTGGCGTGGTCCTCCTTCCCGAGGCGAGCGCAGAGGCCGGTCGGCTGCTCGCGACGCTGCCCCAGCCGTTCACGACCAGCCAGGCCAGAGCGGCGCTCGGCACCAGCCGGCGCGTCGTACTGCCCCTGCTGGCGCGCCTCGATGCCACCCGCGTCACGCTCCGGCTCCCCGACGACCGCCGCCGCCTCGTCTGACCTGCAGACGCAGTTCTCTAGAGGCGCATCTGCGGGCGCACCTACAGGCGCACCTACAGGCGCATCTACAGGCGCAGCTCGCGACCGACCGTGATGGTCCGGTCCCGCGGCAGCTCCAGCTGCTCGACCCGGTCGGTGGCCAGCCGGTCGAGGAGGAGGTAGATCCGCTGCCGCCACCGGGGCATCGGGCTGCGCCGCTCGAGCTGGGGCAGCGGGTCGGAGACGAAGTACCGCGCCTTGTCGGGGTGCAGCCCGTCGAGACGATCGTCGTCGCGCCGCACCCGGTCGAGCACGGCGATCACGTCGAGCCGCTCGCGATAGCCGAGCGTGACATCGACGACCAGGACGCCGCAGCCGAGATCGTCGACGCGCTCCCGGGTCTCGTGCGCGTGCGCGGTCGGGGTGTCCTCGACGTGCCAGCTCAGCAGGACCACGCGGCTGGGCAGGACGGGCCCGAGCTCCAGCATCGTGCGCAGCGCCATCGGGGCGATCTTCGGGTCGTAGGTCAGGAAGACGCCGTCGCCCCGCATCCGCTCGACGTCATGCTCGGCCAGCTCGGCGACGAGGTCGTCGACGCGACGCTCCTCGTCGCGACGCGCGACAGAGATCCGCTCTTGGCCGGAGCGCCACGACCACATGGTCACGAAGACCGCGACCCCGATCAGCACCGGCAGCCAGCCGCCGGAGATCAGCTTCGGCACCGCGGCGGCGAAGAAGGCGAGCATCACGAGCCAGAACAGCGCGCCCGCCACCTGGTGCCACCGGCTGCGCCGCGCTCGGGAGAGGGCCACATAGAGGCTGACCGTCGTCAGGATCGTGACGCTCACCGCCAGGCCGTACGCCGCGGCGAGCCGTTCGGAGCTGCGGAAGCCGAGCACCACGGCCAGGACCACCCCGGCCAGCGCCCAGTTGGCCGCCGGTAGGTAGATCTGTCCCGCCCGCTGACTGGAGGTGTGTCGTGTCCTGAGCACGGGCAGCAGGCCGAGGCCGCCGGCCTGGTGGAGCACCGTGAACGCGCCCGCGATCACGGCCTCCGAGGCGATGATCGTCGCGGCGGTCGCGATCACCAGCACCGGGATCGTGGCCCAGCTCGGCACCACCGCATAGAAGGGGTTGCCGGCCGCGCTCGGGTCGCGCACCACCTCGGCCGCCTCGCCGAGGTAGGAGACCAGCAGCGCCGGCAGCACCAGCAGCAGCCACGACCGGGTGATGGCCGGGCGCCCGAAGTGGCCGAGGTCGGCGTAGAGCGCCTCCGCGCCGGTCACGGCCAGGATGACCGAGCCCAGCGCGACGAAGAACCGCACCGGGTCGTGGATCGCGAAGAGCACCGCCCAATGCGGCGAGAGCACCGCGAACACGCCCGGGTCGCGTAGCACCGAGCCGAGGCCGCCGGCGGCGAGCACCCCGAACCAGACCACCATGATCGGGCCGTAGAAGCGGCCGATCCTGCCCGTGCCGACCCGTTGCAGCACGAAGACGCCGGCAATGATGAGCAGCGCCGCGGGCAACACGACCACATGCAGCGACGTACTCGCCTGGGTCAGGCCCTCGGAGGCGGAGAGCACCGTGATCGCCGGCGTGATCACACTGTCGCCCAGGAACGTCGCGGCCCCGATCATGCCCACGAAGACCGCGATGACCGCGGCCCGCCGGCCCTGCGTCGTACGCCGCAGCAGGGCGAGCAGCGCCAGGAGGCCGCCCTCCCCCTCGTTGTCGACCCGAAGCAGCAGCCCGACGTACAGCGCCGTCACGACCAGCAGGAGCGCCCAGACCACGGTCGAGGTCAGCCCGTAGACGCTCTGCCGGTCGATGGTCCCGGCCTCGCCCAGCACCGACTTCATCGCGTAGAGCGGGCTGGTGCCGATGTCGCCGAAGACCACACCCAACGCGCCGACCGCCAGCGCCAGACCACCGGACCTGCCCCCACCGTTCACGTCCGAGCGGTGCCCCGTCGAGGCAGTGCCCACACGCCCCCACAGCGCGACCCGCTCAGCCGATCGGTCAAGAAGGCACCACCCGTTCGGGCCATCTTGACCCGCTGTCCCAGAGGGCGTCGTCCCCTGGGCCCTAGCCTCGCTTCAGTCGACGGCCGCAACCGGAGAAAACGTCTCGGGCGGCGGCCGCGCGACTGACGTCGTCCGGCGGGGGTCCACCTGGCGTCGTCTCAGCACGATGCATCGGCGTCGTCGGAGATGAGGAGGAAGGCGTTGTCGTCGACCACTACCGCCGTTGAGAAGAGCCCGTGGCGCGGCATCCGCGCCAAGCTGGTGCTCGTCCTGCTCATCCCCACTGTCGCCTCCCTCGTACTGGCGGGACTGCGGCTGGACAACTCCTGGCAGCAGTACCAGCAGGCGACCCGGGCGCAGACCCTGTCGCGGACGCTGCCCGACGCCTACACCCTGGCGCTCCTCCTGCAGCAGGAGCGCGACGCGTACGGCGTGGGCACCCGCAAGCAGATGGCCGAGATCACGGGGATGACCGACGCCGAGGTCAAGAAGTGGCGTCCCGAGGCGACCTCGATCGACTCCTCGCAGGACGCCAACCTCGCCCAGGCGATCACCGGGATCGACTCCTCGCTCGACCAGCTCACGCAGATCCGTGCGAAGGCCGCCGACATCACCGACCGCGCAGGGGCCACGGCCTCCTACACGCAGGTCATCGACGCGCTGCTGGCGCTCTCCGACCACCTCCCGACGCTCGGGGACCCGGCGCTGATGACGCAGGTCGACTCGCTGCGCAACGTCGGCCCCGCGGCCCAGGCGCTGCAGGACGCGCGTGAGCAGGCCAGCGTCATGCTGCTCACCAACACCACGGACACCCCGTCGATCGTGGCGCTGGCCACCGCGGCCGGCAAGTGGGAGCAGTCCGCCTCGGCGTTCGTCGCCGGCGCCAGCCCGCGGGCGCAGACGATGTTCTCCTCGTCGGTCAGCAAGGCGCAGGGCCCGATCACCGACACGCTGACCGCGCTGCTCGCCGGTCAGACGCCGGACGGCATCCAGGCCGCGGACGGCAGCTACGTCACCGCGGGGACGTGGAACCAGGCGGTGGCCACCTACTTCGCGGCCGCGATCCCTGCGATCCAGACCGCGGCCGCCGACCTCAACTCGGCCGTGAGCGCCAAGCGCGACACCGCCCGGCAGGGCGCCGCCGTGAGCGCCGCCGTGATCCTGCTGCTGCTCCTCCTGGTGATCCTCGAGGTCGTCCTGGCCTCGCGCTCGATCGTTCGGCCGCTGGCACGGCTGCGTCAGGCCGCTCTCGACGTCGCCGAGACGCGGCTGCCGGCCCGCGTCCGCGAGCTGGAGGGCAGCGACGACCCGTCCACCGACGTCACCGTCGAGCCCCTCGGCATCGGCAACCGCGACGAGATCGCCGAGGTGGCCGCCGCGTTCGACGCCGTACACGCCCAGGCCGTCAGCCTCGCGGGCGAGCAGGCGCAGATGCGGGCCAACGTCAACAAGATGGTCGCGAACCTCTCCCGTCGTAGTCACCGGCTGGTCGAGCGCCAGCTCCGCCTCATCGACGAGCTCGAGCGACACGAGCAGGATCCCGACCACCTCGCCAACCTCTTCCGGCTCGACCACCTCGCCACGCGCATGCGCCGCAACGACGAGAGCCTGATGGTTCTCGCCGGCGGCGGCGGCGCCCAGCCGGCCCGCGGCGAGGTGCGCGTCCTCGACGTGGTCCGCGCCGCGAGCTCGGAGGTGGAGCAGTACGACCGCGTCCAGATCGACGCGCCGAGCGAGATCCGGTTCCGCGGTTCCGCCGCGGGCGACCTGGTGCACCTGCTGGCCGAGCTGGTCGAGAACGCGACCAACTTCTCCCCGCCCGAGAGCGCCGTCCACGTCCGCGTCGGTACGCCGACCGCGGCCGGCCTGGTGATCGAGGTCGCCGACAGCGGCATCGGGATGAGCGCCACCGAGATCGTGGCGGCCAACCGCAAGCTCGCGGTCGCGGCCGGCCTCGACGCCGACGTGGCGCGGATGATGGGTCTGGTCGTGGTCTCGCGCCTCGCGGCTCGCCACCGGCTCACCGTCGAGCTCCGCCCCAACGCTCCGCGCGGGACCATCGCCCGGGTGACGGTGCCCAACGACATCCTGGCCCACGCCACCGACGCGCCCGCCGCCGGCGCCGCGTCGTCGCCCGCACCGCTCGCCGCGGTGCCGACGCCCAAGCCCGCATCCGTCGCACCCGCGGCGGAGGCCGCCCCCGTGGCTCCCGTGCCTCCGGTCATCGCGACACCGGCCGCATTCGATCCGCTGACCGGGCCCATCCCGCTGGACGACGAGCCGGCGGCCCAGGCGACACCCCTCGTGCCCGCGGGACCCACGGCACCCGCGGCACCCGCGGCACCCGCGGCACCCGCGGCACCCGCAGGCGGGTCCGCCTCCCAGCTCCCCCGGCGCACCCCGGCCGAGCCGTTCGCCGACAAGTCGTTCGCGCCCACGCCGATCCCCGAGACGGCGCAGCCGCTGCCGACCCGACAGGTCGCGCCGGTGCCCGAACCGGCCGCGGCAGCGCCTGCTCCGGTGACCGCGCCCACCCCGGCTCCCGCCCCGGCTCCGGCCCCGGCTCCCGCAGCAGCGGCCGCCGACGACGGGCCGGTGGCCTCCCAGCCCGAGCGCGGCACCTGGTTCACGCCGCTGACCGAGCAGGAGGAGCTGTTGAGCAACTTCCTCACCGGTGGTCCGCCGAAGCCGGCACGCGTCCTTCCCCCGGCGGCGGTGGCCGCGGCAGCGGCTGCAGCCGCCGCTGCGAATGGGGCTGGGGCAGCTCTGCCCGGCACGCCCCTGCCGACCCGAGCACCGCTGGTGCCCAGGTCGGTCCGCCCGGGAGCCGCGGTCAACCCCGACGCACCCGCGGCCTCGGCGGCCGCGCCCGGCCGGCCGGCCGGCGACCGCTCCCCGATCTTCGAGTCCCTGCAGTCGGAGTGGTTCGTCCGCCCCGACGAGGCGCCCGAGGAGCAGGCGTGGCAGTCCCCCGGCGACGCCGGCTGGCGCCGCGCCGCGGAGCTGCGGACGACCACGCCCGCAGTGCCGGCCACGTCCGACGGACTGCCGGTGCGTGTGCCCGGCCGCAATCTGATCGCCGGCTCCGCCGACGAGGAGCAGCCCGCTCCCGCGCCGGTGCGCGACCCGCGCCGTACCGGTGGCCTCAGCGGCTTCCAGCAGGGCGTCAGCCGGGCCCGCACCATCCGGCCCGTGGATCCGCGCGAGCCGCTTGAGACCCCCCACCCGACCGAGGAGGCAGCACAGTGACCATGACGAGCAGCGGGCTGGACTGGTTGGTCGACAGCCTGACCCAGCGAGCCCCCGCGATCGCCCACGCCATCCTGGTTTCCGCCGATGGCATGCCGATGTCACGCTCGGCGAACTTCCCGCCGGACCGCTCCGACCAGCTCGCCGCGATCACCTCCGGGTTGACCAGCCTCACCCAGGGCGCTGCCCGGTGCTTCGCCGCCGGTCAGGTGCACCAGATGGTGGTGGAGATGGACCACGGCTACCTGGTCCTGATGTCGGTCGGCGAGGGCTCCAGCCTCGCCGCGCTCGCCAGCCCGGACTGCGACCTGGGCCAGGTCGGCTACGAGATGCAGCTGCTGATCTCGCAGGTCGCCACGGCGCTGACTCCCGCCAGCCGCTGATCCGATGAGCACGGACGAGCCCCTACCGCTGGTGCGCCCATATGCGCTCACGCGCGGGCGCACCAAGCCCACCCGCGAGTACCCGCTCGAGGCCCTGGTCACCGTCGTCCCGGCCCCGGTGGCCGCTCCGCACAGCCCCGAGGACAAGGCGATCCACCAGCTCTGCCGGGAGAGCCGTTCGGTCGCCGAGATCGCTGCTCTGATGAGACTGCCGCTGGGGGTCGTCCGGGTCCTCGTCGGTGACCTGGTGGACCGCGGCGTACTCGAGGTCCACACCGCCAAGACCGACTCCGCACACGACGTACAACTTCTCGAGAGGGTGCTCCGTGGCCTACGCAAGCTCTGAGTCCGCCGACCAGGCGGTCGATTCCCGCAATGCCACCACGTCGGCGAAGATCGTCATCGCCGGAGGGTTCGGCGTCGGGAAGACGACCTTCGTCGGCTCGGTGTCCGAGATCGTCCCGCTGACGACCGAGGCGGTCATGACTGCGGAGTCGGCCCACGTCGACGACCTCTCGGCGGTGCCCGACAAGCGCACCACCACGGTCGCGATGGACTTCGGCCGGGTCTCCCTGGACCAGGACCTGATCCTCTACCTCTTCGGTACGCCGGGCCAGGACCGGTTCTGGTTCATGTGGGACGACCTCACCCACGGCGCCATCGGCGCGATCGTGCTCATCGACACCCGCCGGCTCGCCGACTCCTTCGGCGCGATCGACTACTTCGAGTCGCGCAAGGTGCCCTTCGTCGTGGCGCACAACATCTTCGACGCCGACGCGCTCTACACCGACGACCAGCTCCGCGAGGCGCTGGCGCTGCGGGCAGAGACCCCGATCATCCGGGTCGACGCGCGCGACCGGGCCTCGACCAAGGAGGCGCTGATCGTGCTCGTGGAGTACGTGCTGATGATGATCGGCGCGGGCAACTGAGCCAGCCCGGAACCTGAGCAGCCGAGCACCCGAGCACCCGAGCACCCGGAGTCAGCCCCAGAAGAGGCGCTCCACCACCGTGCTCGCGCGCCGCGTGAGCCGCAGGTGGTCGTCGACCATCCGGCCGGTCTGGCCGGCGGGGTAGCCGAGGATCGAGGCGACGGCGCGCCGTTCGACGGGCGAGGACGGCAGCGAGTCGGCGGCCTTGCCGCGCGCGAGCGTGGTCGCGTTGCGCACCCGGCTGACCTGGCGCCACGCCTCGGCCAGGGTGGCGGCGTCCTCCCGTGCCACCAGCTCGGCCTCGACCGCGGCGTCGAGCGCGGCGAGGGTGCGCGTCGTCCGCAGGCCGGGTACGGCGCCGGCGTGGCGCAGCTGCAGCAGTTGGACGGTCCACTCGATGTCGGCCAGGCCGCCACGGCCGAGCTTCAGGTGGGTTGCCGGGTCGGCCCCGCGTGGCAGGCGCTCGGCGTCGACGCGGCCCTTGATCCGCCGGACCTCACGGATGTCGTCCTCGGTCAGGCCGCCCTGCGGGTAGCGCAGCTGGTCGATCAGCGCGGTGAAGTCGGCACGCAGCGCGGCGTCGCCGACCACGGCCTCGGCCCGCAGTAGCGCCTGCGCCTCCCAGACGTGCGACCACCCGGCGTAGTAGGCCGCATACGACTCCAGCGTCCGCACGAGCGGGCCGTTGCGGCCCTCCGGGCGCAGGTCGGCGTCGAGCACGACGGCAGGGTCGGCACCCGGGAGCGCCAGGAGTCGTCGAACCTCCACCACCACGTCGCGGGCGAAGGTGGCCGCCTCGTGCGCCTCGACACCCGGCGTCGGGCGGTGCACGAACATGACGTCGGCATCGCTGGCGTAGGAGAGCTCGAAGCCTCCGTACCGGCCCATGGCGACGACGGCCAGCGCACTCGGCGGCGCGTCCAGCCCGCGTTCGGCGCACAGGTGGGACGTCACCGCGGCAAGCGCGGCATCGATGGTCGCGTCGGTGACGTTGGAGAGCGCGGCCCCCACCCCGACGACGTCGATAAGGCCGAGGAGCTCACCGGCTGAGATCCGGAACAGCTCGCGGCGCCGTACAGCGCGGATCGAGCGGACGGCCTTCTCCGCGCTGGTCTGGCGCGCCGCGACCCTGGTCATCTCCTCGAGGATCGGCTCCGCCTCCCGGGGCTCGAGCGACTCCCCGAGGATCCGGACGCCCTCCGGCTCCCGCTCCAGCAGCGAGGTCGTATACCTGCTCGTGGACAGCACCCGCGCGAGCCGTTCGGCGATCAGCCCCTCGTCCCGCAGGGCGCGCAGATACCACGGGGTCGAGCCGAGCGCCTCGGAGATCCGGCGGAACCCGAAGAGGCCGGCGTCGGGATCCGGGCCCTCGGCGAACCAGCCGAGCATCACCGGCAGCAGCGTGCGCTGTACGGCGGCACTGCGCCTGACGCCGTTCGTCAGCGCCTCCAGGTGGCGCAGGGCCGCGGCGGAGTCCGCGTACCCGAGCGCCTCCAGCCGCTCCTCGGCCGCCTCCGGGGAGAGGCCGGCCTCGGCCGAGGGGATCTGGGCGACGGCCGCGAGCAGCGGGCGGTAGAAGAGCTTCTCGTGCAGCCGGCGCACCTCCAGCCGCATCTCGTCCCAGACACGGTCGAGGGTCGCGACGGGCTCGCGGAGGTATCCCATCGACCGGCCCAGCCGTCGCAGGGCGTCCTCGTCGCGCGGCACCACGTGCGTACGGCGAAGCCGGTCGAGCTGGAGCCGGTGCTCGAGGGTGCGCAGGAACGCGTAGGCGCGGTGGAGCGACTCGCCGTCCTCGCGGCCGACGTACCCGCGGGCGCTGAGCTGGGCCAGCGCCGAGAGTGTCGTCGGCGAGCGCACCGACGGGTCCGCCCTGCCGTGCACGAGCTGAAGCAGCTGCACCGCGAACTCCACGTCGCGCAGGCCGCCCTCGCCCAGCTTCAGCTCGCGGTCGGCATCGCGGGCGGGGATGTTCTCCACGACCCGCCGGCGCATCGCCTGGGTGTCAGCCACGAAGCCCTCGCGCTCGGCCGCGGACCAGACGAACGGCGCCACCATCTCGGCGTACGCGTGGCCGAGCTCGTGGTCCCCCGCGACCGGGCGCGCCTTGAGCAGCGCCTGGAACTCCCAGGTGCTGGCCCAGCGCTCGTAGTAGCCGCGGTGCCCCTCCAGCGTGCGGCTGAGCACGCCGGCCCTGCCCTCGGGTCGCAGCGCGGGGTCGACCTGCCAGATGGACCCGTCCGCGGTGTGCTCGGCGCAGATCTGCATCAGATGGCCCGCGAGCCGGGTGGCGATGGCGGTCAGCTCGGACTCGCCGCCCGCACCCGGCGTGGACTCCCCTCGCGGGGCGTGCACGAAGATCACGTCGACGTCGGAGACGTAGTTGAGCTCGTGGCCGCCGCACTTGCCCATCGCGATCACGGCGAACCGGATGCGGTCGTGCTCGGGCTCGCGGGCCCGTGCGATCGCGAGTGCCGCCTCGAGCACGCCTGCGGCCAGGTCGGAGAGCTCCGCGGCCACGTCGTCGACGCTGATGTGGTGGGTCAGGTCGCGCGCGGCCAGGCGCACGAGCTGGCGGCGGTACTCCACCCGCAGGGCCGCCATCGCGCCTGCGTCCTCGAGCGTCGCGACGGGCTCGGCGGCACCCGGATCCGCCGCGACCGCGTCCAGAAGACGTTCACGAAGCAGGTACGCCGGCGGCCGGGTCGACCCGAGCGTGGGATCGGTGAGCTCGCGCCACTGGTCGGGGTGGCGGCACAGGTGGTCGCCCAGTGCCCGCGAGGCGCCGAGCACGCAGAGCAGCCGCATCGCCGTACCCTCGTCGTCGGCGAGCTCGGCCAGGACCTCCCCCGGATCCTCCACCCGGTCCAGCAGGCGCACCAGCGAGAGCAGCGCGAGGTCGGGGTCGGCGGTCCGGCCGAGGATGGCCAGCAGCGGCTCGGCGCCGACGTCGAGCCGCTCCAGCAGGGGCAGCGCCGCCTCGGTGTCCTCGAAGCCGAGCCGGAGCAACTGCCCCTTCTGCGTGGCCGGTCGCTCCACCTCAGCCGCCGAAGAGCTCGCGGGCGGCGGCGCGACCGCGCGCATGCCGGGCGAACGCCGCGGCCAGCCGGACCCAGGTCTCGGCGAGCTCGGGCATCGCGTCCTCGATATCGCGCAGCCGGGCGTCGATGTCGTCGGCGCCCAGGTTGTCGTCGCCCAGGTTGTTGTCGCCCAGCTCGTTCTCGCCCGGGGCGGCGGGCCGGTCGTGCTCGGCCCAGCCGGCGACCACGGCAAGGTCGGCCTCGGGGTGGAACTGCACGCCCCACACGGTCGGGGCGAAGCGTGCCGCCTGCACCGCGCCGTCGAGGGTGGAGGCGAGCAGCGCCGCGCCCTCGGGCAGGCGTGTGACGACGTCCTGGTTCCAGTGCACGGCGCGGTCCTCGCCGGCGATCGTCGAGACCAGCGGGTCGAAGATGACCTCCGGATCCCAGTCGACCTGGCGCAGCCCGCGGGTGCGGCCGTACGGGTTGCGCGCGACCTCGCCCCCCAGGGCGAGCGCCGCCAGCTGGTGGCCCAGACAGATGCCGAGCGTCGGGACGCCCGCGTCCGCGGCGCCCCGGATCAGCGCCCGCACGCCCGGCAGCCAGGGGCAGCGGGCGTCGTCGTCGGCGTCCATGGAGCCGCCGAGCACCAGCAGTCCGTCGTACTCGCGCAGCGGTGGGAGCGGCTCCTCCCACGCCCGCACGACGTCGAGCCGGCACCCCTCAGCCCCCAGCCACTCCCCGAACCGGACGGGCGGGCAGCCGGGCTCGTGCTGGATGACGAGGACGGAGGGTTGCATCCGGTGCACCTAGAGGACCGAGAGCATGCGGTCGCGCTCGAAGGCGGTCACCTGGCTGCGGTACTCAGCCCACTCGGCGCGCTTGTTGCGCAGGAAGAAGTCGAAGACGTGCTCGCCGAGCGTCTCGGCCAGCAGCTCCGAGCGCGCGGCCACCGAGATGGCCTCCGACAGCGTCGATGGGAGCGGGTCGATGCCGAGGCTGGACCGCTCGCGGTCGGTGAGCGCCCAGACGTCGTCCTCGGCCTCGCGCGGCAGGTCGTAGCCCTCCTCGATGCCCTTCATCCCCGCGGCGAGCACCGCGGCGAACGCCAGGTAGGGGTTGCACGCGGAGTCGATGGTGCGCACCTCGACGCGGGTCGACTGGCCCTTGAGCGGCTTGTACATCGGCACCCGGACCATCGCCGAGCGGTTGTTGTGCCCCCACGAGATGTACGACGGAGCCTCGCCGCCGGCCATCATCCGCTTGTAGGAGTTGACCCACTGGTTGGTCACGACGCTGATCTCCGGGGCGTGCCGGAGCAGCCCGGCGATGAACTGACGCCCGGTCTTGGAGAGCTGGTATTCGGACCCCGGCTCGTAGAAGGCGTTCGCGTCGCCCTCGAAGAGACTGACATGGGTGTGCATGCCCGAGCCGGGGTGTTCGGTGAACGGCTTGGGCATGAAGCTGGCCCAGATCCCCTGGCTCAGCGCGACCTCCCTGATGACGGTGCGGAAGGTCATGATGTTGTCGGCCGTGCTCAGGGCGTCGGCGTAGCGCAGGTCGATCTCCTGCTGGCCGGGGCCGCCCTCGTGGTGGCTGAACTCGACGCTGATGCCCATCGCCTCGAGGTAGGTGATCGCCTCGCGCCGGAAGTCCGCCCCCATCGACTGTGCGGTGTGGTCGAAGTAGCCGCTTGCGTCGACCGGAACCGGCGCGACGCCGGGCTCCGGCTCGTGCTTGAACAGGTAGAACTCGATCTCGGGGTGGGTGTAGAACGTGAACCCCTTCTCGGCCGCCCGGGACAGCGTGCGCTTGAGGACGTAGCGCGGGTCGGCGTACGACGGGCTGCCGTCGGGCATCACGATGTCGCAGAACATCCGCGCCGTGGCCGGGCCCTGGTCGCGCCAGGGCAGCAGCTGGAAGGTGCCGGGGTCGGGCAGCGCCAGCATGTCGGACTCGGTCACACGAGCGAACCCCTCGATGGAGCTGCCGTCGAAGCCGATGCCCTCGGCGAAGGCGCCCTCGAGCTCGGCCGGCGCCACCGCCACCGACTTCAGGAACCCGAGGACGTCGGTGAACCACAGCCTCACGAACCTGACGTCGCGCTCCTCGAGCGCCCTGAGAACGAAGTCCTCCTGCTTGCCCATGGCGCCACCCTAGTGGTCGCACCAGCGGCCGTCGCGCCGATCCCGCAGACGCGGTTCGCCGGGTACGCTGGAGAGATGTTGTGGGCGTTGCTCCTCGTCTTCGTCGTTCTGTTCATCGCGCTGCCGCTGATCGGCATCGCCGCCTGGGCGTTGATCAGCGCCGCGGTCACCGGGCTGGTCATCGGCGCCCTCGCCAGGCTGGTCGTCCCGAACACCCGCGGGCTCGGCATCCTCCCGACGATCCTGCTGGGCCTGGTCGGCTCGATCGTCGGGGGCTTCCTCGGAAATCACCTGCTTCACGTCGGCTGGCTCCTCACGTTGCTGCTCGAGGTCGGCGTCGCGGCCGTCGCCGTGGCGCTCTTCGCCAGCCACCGCCGCCGCAACGCCCTCGCGACGCGCTTCCATGCCACCCGCTGGTGACGATCGCTCGACCCGATGACCCTTGCCCCGGACGGCCCTGAGTCGAGCGCGCCCGGTCGCGCGCACGCCCCGTGGGGTGAGCGCGCCGAGCGGCCCGACGTCATCATCGGGGTCCTGCTCGCCGTGTACGTCGTCTACTCCCTCGCGCTGTGGCCGCTGGTCCCGGCACTGATCGGGACGCACCCGCTGCTGTTGGAGATCGTCGGCGGATCGACCCTGGCCGAGGTCACGGTCGGCGCACACAGCCGGCTGGGCGAGCTGCCCCTGTGGGTCGCGGTGGCGGTCGCCATCCCCGGCTCGATGATGTTCGACTGGGTCTTCTGGTGGGCCGGGCGGCGCTGGGGCGACCGGGCGCTGCACCTGATCCTGGGCCGCGACCCGTCTCCGCGCGGCATCGCGGTGCGCGACGCGCGTACCGCCCGGCTGGAGCGGATGGCCGGGCGGTTCGGGCCGGCGGCCGTCGTACTGGCCTACTACCTGCCGCTGCCCTCGGTGCTCTTCTACGTGGGCGCGGGGCTGTCGGGGATGCGCCTGCGCACGTTCCTGATCCTGGACGCGCTCGGCACGCTGCTGTGGGTCGGCCCGATCGTCGGTCTCGGCTACGCCATCGGCAAGCCGGCCGTCGATGTGGTCGGCCGGATCAACCACTACTCGACGCTGTTGGCGATCGTGATCGCCGTGGTGGTGGTCGGAGCGCAGGTCAGGAAGCGGCGCCGGGTCTGAGCAGGGCCGGGTCTGAGCAGGGCCGTGTTTGAGCGGGGGCTTGTGGCGAGCAAATATGGATACCGCACCCGGAGGAACGACTCTCTCAGAAGGTGATCGACATGGCCGGGATGATGCGGGTTCCGCGTAGCCGCGGAGCGATCAGCGGACTGCTACTCATGGTGCGCGGCGTCTGGGGCGCCCTCATCCCGTTCATCGGCCCCTACTGGCACTACAGCTACACGCCGGACACCACCTGGGACTACACCACCGGCAGGCTCCTGCTGGAGATCCTGCCCGGAGCCGGCGCCTTCATCGGAGGCCTCCTGACCCTGGGCAGCACCAACCGGCTCACCGCGATGCTGGGCGGCTGGCTGGCGGCGCTGAGCGGAGCCTGGTTCGTCCTCGGCATGCCGCTCTCGACTGTGTGGGGCACGCCGACCGTCGGGGCTCCGACCGGCGGAACGACCCGTCAGACCATGGAGTACATCGGCTTCTTCGGTGGCCTCGGCGCGGCGATCATCTTCCTCTCGGCGTTCGCGCTCGGCAGGTTCGCCGTCCTCGGCGTGCGCGAGGCCGAGCGGGCAGCCCGGCACGCGGCCACACAGGACGCGTACGACGACCAGGCCGTCGCGCCGACCGAGACGACCGGTACGACCAGTACGACCGGCCGGCCCGTCGACGACGGGGTCGAGCAGGCCCCGCAGCACCACCGGCTGCACTGGCCGAGGTCGCGCGGGGCGCGCCACCACGCCGGCGTGCGTTGACGGGGTGCGTCAACGGGGGTACGTCAACGGGCCAGGGCGGCCTTGGCGGCGTCCGGATCGTCGAGGCTCACGATCAGGCGGCTGTACTTCGCGCCATCGAGGACGATGTCGAGTCCGCGAGGCTTCCGGCTGTTCGCCGCGGCGAACAGCCGGCGGTGCACCGAGCCGTCGAGGAACGACCCGTAGGCGAACGCACCCGGCCAGTAGCCGCCGACCACCTTCGAGTAGCGCGGCCGCAGGCCGTGGACGCGGCGTACCGGCTGGTCGATGACGTCGACGCTCTGCAGCGCCGAGGCGGGCACGCGGACCTTCGCCCGCCCGGCCAGGAACCGCTCCCCCAACGACAACTCCAGGACGATCTCGCCGCCCTCGCGCACGACCTTTGCCATACCCGCGATCCTAGGTCCCCGGGCTACATGCCCGGCATGGGGAGGACCTCGAGCACCTCCAGCGTGCCGATCGCCGTGTGCGGGTGGCCGACGAGTACGGCGTCGAGGGCGTCACGGGACTCGGCCTGCAGGATCGAGTAGCCCGCGACGGTGCTGCCGTCGCCGGTGACCGGCGCGCCGCCGTCGACGACCGCGTCGCCGGCCTTGGCGAACCAGGCCATCCATGCCTGCATGCCGGCTTCCTGCTGCTCCGGCGTGGCGTTTGCCATCTGCTCTGCGGCCGAGGTGTCCGCGCGGTAGAGCACGAGGTACTTCGTCATCTCTGTCTCTCTTTCTTGCTGTTGGGTTGGTTGGTTCGTCGGGTTGGTTCGTTGGGTTGCTTGGCAGGCGGGAGTGGGTCAGCGTGCCAGCGGGGTGCGGCCGGAGAACGCTGCCAGCCGATCGAGCGCGGATGCTCCGGGAACCGGCTGTTTGGCGGGAGCGAACGAGCCCTCACGGTTGCCGTCGATGACGGGCGTCACCAGCTCGGTCACATACGTGGCGACCTCGTCCGAGACGCGCATCTCCTGGCCACTGGCCTGGGCGAAGTCCCAGCCATGGAGCAGTAGCTCGACCGCCATGATCGCCTGGGCGACGCCCGAGGGCAGGTCGCCCCCGACGACGGTGGCGCCGTCGTACGTGCGCCAGGCGTCGATCATCTGCCCGGCCATCACCGAGACGCGGTTCTCCAACGAGCCGGTCTCGGGGTTGGTCACCGTCGCGCCGGCCATGGCGCCGACCGTGGCGAGCGTGCCGAAGAGGTGCTCGGCGAGCTGGTGGCAGGTGAAGTCCGCGCACGGCGTCTGCGCCGACTTGTCGGCATCGGTGAGTCCGCGCAGCACGGGCTGCAGCGCCGCGAGGCACGCCTCGGCCGCGACGACCGGGGTGAGGTTCTCCGGCGCCCACGCCCACGCGTCCGGGCCGGCGTAGCCGGTCGCGGCCAGCAACTCCAGCCGGGAGAGGTAGTGGGCCCAGCCCTCGGCGTGGCTCGCCTCCTGGGCCTCGGTCAGGCCCTCGTGGGTGATCGTGAGGGCGGTGCCGGCGCCGGCGGCCTCGAGCGTGATCGTGACGGACGAGGCGTCGTACGGCAGCTCGGGACTGCCGTCCCAGCCCCAGCCGAACAGGAGCCGCTTGCCCGGCTCGACCTCCTTGATCGTTCCGCCGGCGAGGTGACCGGGCGTGACCAGCCAGCGGAAGTCGCCGCCCGCACGCAGGTCGATGCTGGCGGTGACCGTCTGCCAGCGCCTGAGCCGCTCGGGCTCGGTGATCAGCGCAAATGCCTCTTCGGGACTGACCGGCAGATGCACGGTCCTGGTGTACGTCATGGCGTTTCCTCTCTAGGTCGTCTCTACATCGTCTGAATGGTCGGATCGTCTGAATGGCCGGCGATCGCCTCGGCGTCCGCGACGAGCCGATCGAGCTCGTCCGTCCAGAACCGATCGATCTCGGCCTGCAGGTCGCGCAGGCCGCCCGGCAGGACGCGGTAGAACCGCTGCCTGCCCACCTTCTCGACGGCCAGCAGCCCGACTGACTCCAGGAGCAGTAGGTGCTGCGAGATCGCGGAGCGCGTGACCGTGAAATGGCTCGCGATCTCCGTCACCGTCATCGACCGTGCCGCCAGAAGCTGCAGGATGCGGCGCCGGTTCGGCTCCGCGGCAGCGCTGAGGGCGTCGATCATGCATATACGTTAGCTCTCGCTAACGCATTGTCAACGTCAACACGTCGCCGTTGAACAACCGTGTGAGAACGCCAGACCACGCGCCCGCTGCCCGACGGCGGCGCTCCGCGCGGGCGGCTGGCGGCTGGCGGCTGGCGACCCGTCGGACCACCCCTTCGCCGCGCCAGCCCGAACGTTCGGGTGAACGATCGAACGTTCGGTCGCTCACCCGAACGTTCGGCCTCTGCACGCGGACTGCTCCGCGCACGGCCACCACCCTGGATGAGCGCCGCGCGCTAGCGCTGGGCGACCTCGCCGGTCGGCGCGGTGGGCACGAGCACGCCGAGCGGGTCGAACTCCTCGACTCGCGGCTCCGGCGCGTCGGTCGGCATCCCGGCCCGTTGCATCGCGAGGGGCATGACGGTCGTGTTGAACGCCTCGGCCTGCTCACGCGACTCCCACACCTCGACGATGTCGAAGCCTTCCTCCGTCGCATAGGCGACGTGCAGCAGGAGGCCTTCGCCGCCACCCTGTTCGGCGACGACGTCCATCACTGCCTTGTGGGCCACCCGGTACGCCTCGGCGGGAGCCGTGACGTGGGTCGTCATTCCGTACATGGCAACCTCCCCAATCACCGTTCCGTTCGATCTGACGCCTTCGCTGATCGCGATGTCAAGGATCCCGACACGATGCGCCGCCAGTAGCTCCCCGCCAGTAGCTCACAGCAGGTCGCCGACTGCCTCCGCAATCCGCTCGGCACCGGCACGGATGCTCACGGTCTCGGCTCGCACGTCGGCCTCGGCGCGGTGCCGATGCGCGATCGCCCAGGCGGCGAGGACCATCGGCCGGGCCTGCATCAATCCCGGGAGCGCCCGGATCTCGTCCGGCTCGAGACGGATCCGGGTGCGGTAGCCGGCCACCACCAGCCGGGCGCGTCGGACGTCGCGGATCCCTTCGGCCCAGAGCAGTCGACGCGACGTACGGCGATCCCGTGCTCCGCCCGCACGTGCTCGGCGACCTCCCGCTCCAGCGTCACGCGAGCGTCTCCGGCGCGTCATCGGCCACCCACGATCACCCGATCGTGGTGCCGTCGGAGCCGGCGTTCAGCGCCGGCCGCTCCCCTCGCTCCTCGGGTTCGCCCGCGTGGCCCGTGCCCGCCCGGCCCGTGTTGGTGGCCATCCCCTTCATCACCGTCTGCAGGATCGTCGATCCCTGGGAGGCGAGCTGAGCGACCGCGTCGTTGAGGCCGTCGGTGCCGTTGAGGATCGTCAGGTTCGCGTTGGCGAGCCCGTCGGCGGCGGCCTTCATCATCTGCGGAAGCTGCGCGATGATCGCCTGGTCGAGCGCGATCCGGCCTTCGGCCGCGGACGCCTCGGCAGACATCCTGGTCCGGTCCGCCTCGGCCTGGGCCAGCGTCCGGATCCGCTCGGCCTCCGCCTCGGCCGGCTTCACGACCTCCGCGACCAGCTCCGCCTCGCGCAACTCGGCATTCTTGGCCGCCACCTTCGCCTGCTCCTCGAGCACCGCCTGCTGGGCCTTGGCCTCCGCAAGCGGGCCGGACTGCTTCGCCGTGGCCTGGGCCTTGTCGATCTCGGACTGGTACTCGGCCTGCTTCACGGCCGTCGCTCGCGCGTACTCCGCCTGCTTCTGGGCCGATGCCTGCTGCGCCTCCGCGGCAAGCTGGTCCGCCTGGGCCTGAGCCACCTTGGCCGCCTGCTGGACAGCGGCCTGGTGCGGCGCGGCGAGGGAGTTGATGTAGCCGCTCCCCTTGTCGTCGATCGACTGGATCTGGAGCGAGTCGACGACCAGACCGAGGTTGGCCATCTCGATCTTCGACGCCTCGAGGACCTGCTCGGCGCGCTTCTGCCGCTCGCGGATGATGTCCTCGACCGTCATCGAGCCGACGATGGAGCGCAGGTGACCGGCGAAGATCTGGCCGGTGAGCACGCTCATCCGGTCCTGGTCGGCGAGGAACCGCTGAGCGGCCGCGGCGATGCTGGCCTGGTCGGAGCCGACCTTGAATGCGATGACGCCCTTGACCGCGAGCCCGATGCCCTGCTGGGTGACGCAGGCCTCCTCGATCACCGCCTCCATCAGGGAGAGCGTCAGATAGGTGACCCGCCGTACGACGGGGACCACGAACGCACCGTGTCCGGTGACGATGCGGAACTGCAGGCCGTCGTCGGTGCGGTTCTTGCCGCCGGAGATCAGCATTGCCTGGTCGGGGGCGGGGACGTGCCAGCCGAACATGGGATCCACCTTCTTCTTGTGGGACTTCTTGGCGGGCCTGGTGCTTATGGAGCCAGGGCGATGACGTCGACCTGTCGGGGCCCGCGCACCGCGATGATGAGTACGGCGGCACCGCGATCGAGCGGCTCCTCCGCGTAGGCGATGAACCTCTCGGGGACACCATGGCTGGTCGCGACGATCTCACCGGGGACGTCGTCGCCACGGACGCGGACGACGACCTCGCCGACCTGGCCGATGAGTGACACATCCGCCATCCGCCGGGCTCCCTCCTGATATTCCGCCTGTTCGGCCAACACTAGAGAGGGAGAGCCCACAACGGGTCGAAACCGGCAACCGGCGCGGATCAAACTTCGAAGTAGCGCCCTGCCGCGGGTGGTGAGGCAGCCCGAACGACGCCACCATGGTGACGTGGACGACGGAACCCAGAGTGCAATGCAGCAACGTGTTCTCGACGCACTCTCCCTGGAGTACGACGCGCTTCGTCAAGAGCTGTCCGACCGGCTGGGGAATCGCCAACGCACGGTCACGGTGTTGGGCGCCTCCGCTGCGCTTCTCGCCGGCCTCGGCGGCCGCAACGACGATGGCGCGCCATGGCTGGTCATCACGACTGCCGTCGCTCTCGTCGTCGTCGCTGCCGGTGCGTGGGCCCATAACGGACGCATGATCGGCCATCTCTCCGCCCGGCTCGCCCAGCTCGAGGTCGACATCAACGATGCGATCCGCGACGAGTTCGTCGCACCGCAGGTGATGACGTGGCACTCCGGCCGGCAGGATCGCGACTGGCTCTCTCGCCTGACCTTCGGCCGAGGCGTTGCGCCGACCTCACGCCGTACGAACTAGCTCTGCCGCCGCATCCTCCGGGCCGTCCGCGAATGTCTACCAGATCGGAGGGGGTACGGCTCGTCCCATGCCCCCCGGGGCGGCACCCGTCAGTCGGCGAGCGCCGGGCCGGGCGACCCCGTGGTCTCCAGGGCGAACTCCGGCGGCGGCTTCCGCAGCCCGCGGGTGAGCACGAGCAGGTACACGATCCCGAGCGCGAGCCAGCTCAGACCCAGTTCGACCGCGATGTGGCTGAGCTTCGTCATCAGGTAGAGGTCGACCGCGGCCCCCGCGACCGGCAGCACCACGTAGCCGAAGACGCCCATCGAGGAGTCGGTGTGCCGATGGCGGATCCACGCGGCGATCACGCAGACGTTGGCCAGCGCGAACGCGAGGAACGCCCCGAAGTTGATGAACGACGTCGCGGTGTCCAACGACAGCCGGGTCGCGAAGAGGCCGACGACGGCGATCACGACCAGGTTGAAGACCGGCGTACGGAACCGCGGGTGCAGGTAGCCGAAGACCCGGCGCGGAAGCACGGCGTCGCGACCCATGACGTACATGAGGCGGCTGGTGCTCGCCTGCACCGCCACGCACGAGGCGAAGCCGCCCAGGAGCGTCATGATGTTGAGGACGTCGGCGAAGTGCTTGCCGCCAGCGCCGACGGCTACGGCGAAGCCGGCGGTCGACTCATCAGCGAAGTGGCTGCCCGGGTGGCCCCACTGCATCGCCAACGCGATGACGAAGAAGATCGCTCCGCCGATGACGACGGTCAGCAGGATGCCTCGCGGTACGTTGCGCCGCGGGTCGTGCACCTCCTCGGAGAGGGTGCTGACGGCGTCGAAGCCGAGGAACGTGTACGCCGCGACGGCCGCGCCCGCCGTCACCGCGCCGATCGACGTCGCCGGGTTCCACAACGCGTGGCCGCCCGCGGCAGCGCCGCCCGCGCCGACGTGGCCGAAGCAGACTGCGACGAGCGCGATCAGTCCCAGGACGGTCAGCGTCAGCAGCACCTTGTTGACCCGGTCGGCCAGGACGATGCCCAGCACGTTGACCACGGTGGTGGCCACGATGTTGACCACCAGCCAGGCCCAGATCGGCAGGCCGGGGAACTGCACGTTCATATAGAGTGCCTGGATCAACCAGGCGACCATCGGCAGGAAGAAGTAGTCGAGCAGGATCGCCCAGCCCGCGAGGAATCCGACGCGGGCGTCGATCAGCCTGCGTGCGTAGGTGTAGACCGATCCCGAGGCTGGATAGGCGCGGGCGAGCTTGCCGTAGCTCAGCGCGGTCAGCGCCATCGCGAGCGTGGCCACAAGGTACGCCGTGGGCGCGGCGCCCTTGGAGGCGACGGCGATGACGCCGAAGGTCGAGACGACCACCCCGGGCGCCATGTAGGCCAGCCCGAAGACGATGATCGAGGGCAGGTTCAGCTTCGGGACCAGCCGGACGGTGGTCGGCTCGGTGCTTTCGTGACGAGCGGTCTGGGTCATGTCAGGCCTGCCCCTCGCGCTTGGCACCGCGACCGGCGCCCCAGGTGTCGGGGTCGATCTTGCCGCCGTACAGCGGCAGGTCCAGCGGTTCGTCACCGGGTTGGAACTGCTCCCAGAGCCGGTTCAGCCCGGCGGTGCCGTACTGGCGGACGCGAGCGGCCTCACCAAGGTCGATGACGTCGGTCAGCGCACAGTCCTCGGCGCCGGTCGCGGACACCCGGACCCGGCCCTCCGGGTCGACGAGGAGGCTGCGTCCCAGGGCGGTCGGCGCGGCCCCGTTCACGCTCGCCACGAAGACCTGGTTGACGATGGCGTTGGCGCGGGCAAGCACTACTTCCTGTTCCCGGTCGATGGTGGGGGTCTGCACCATGTTGACGATGAGGTCCGCGCCGAGCCAAGCCAGGTGACGTGAGATCTCCGGGAACCAGGCGTCATAGCAGATCGAGAGCCCGACGCGGCCGTGCTCCGGCATGTCGAAGAGGACGAACTCTGTCCCCGGGCGCGAGGCCTCGTACGGACGCCACGGGGCGATCTTGCGGTACGCCGCGACCCTCGTCCCGGCAGGGTCGTAGACCGGGGCGGTGTTGTAGACGCTGCCATCGGCGCCGCGCTCGTAGAGCGTGCCCGGGATCAGCCAGATGCCGAGGTCACCGGCGATCGCGGCGAGCTCGCGGTCGCGCTCTCCCCCGAGTGGCTCAGCGAGCGTCTGGGGCTCGGGGCCTCCGGACACGGTGCTGGAGGTCTCGAGATGCAGCTCGGGGTAGACGAGGAGGCGGACGGTGGGACGCTGCGCGAGGAACGATTCCACCTCCCGGGCGAAGCGGGACAAGTCCCGGGTGGCGAGCGCCGGCGCCTGCATCAGCGCGAGCGACAAGGGCGTGCTCATCGAGGAACCACCTTCCGTGGCCTGGATCACATTGATTAAACAAACTTTAAGTAACGAATGCCGAGAGGTCAATGCCCTCCCTCGACACCGGCCATCGCTGTGCGACGATGAGCCCATGCCCAGACCGCGCGACCAGGCCGCCCGGCGAGCCCAGCTCGTGGAGGCTGCGGCGCAGGCGGTGCTCAGCCGAGGCGCAGCCAATGCCCGGCTACGGGACGTGGCCGTCGAGGCGGGCCTGACGCCCGCCTCGGTCCTCTACTACTACCCCGACCTCGGGGAGCTACTGGCCGCCGTCTTCGAGCGCGGCACCCAGACGTACATCGTCCACCGGCGCGAGGCCGTCGAGGCCGCCACGGGCGCTTGGGCGCGACTACAGGCGTGCATCAGGTCGGGCATCCCGTTCCCCGGGGAGGCCGAGATCACCTCTCGCCTCCTCTACGAGCTCCTCCCCGTCACCTTCCGCAACGACGCGGCGAACGCCCAGGAGCTGCAGTTCGTCGCCGACCAGGCCGCGCTCTACCAGCAGATCCTTGAGGAGGGCGAGGCCACCGGCGAGTTCCAGCTGATCGCCGACGCCGCCTTCCTGGCCCGCAACTTCGTCGCCCTTGAGGACGGCTACGGCATCGAGGTGCTCACCAAGGCCTCGAGCGCCGAGCACGTCGCCGCTCAGCTGATCCGGTACGCCGCTCTGGCGACCGGCGTCAGCGCCGAGATCACTGGGTGAGTGACGCCGGGGAGACGACGATCCGGTCGATGTCGGGCGCGTTCGCCGACGGGTTGGACAACTCGATCGTGTTCGCGCCGGCCGTCAGGTGGACGGGGACGTTCATCACCCCGAGCGTGTTGAAGTCGGTGGTCACGCCGAACGTCATCGTCTGCGGGGCGCCTCCGTCGACGGTGAGCATCGCCTGCCTGGCGGGCGGCCCGTCGAGATAGAGGATCGAGAGGTCGTAGTCGCCGTCCGCCGGCGCCGTGACTCCGTTGAAGGTGAGCGTGCCCGACCCTCCGACGTACCCGATCTTCTTGCCTCCCGAGCACGCCGTGCACGAGGAGATCCGAGCCTGTCCCCCGACGCTGTTCGTGGATGCCTCGGCCTCGTAGGAGGTCGCGGCAGTCGGCGTGGCGGCACCGTCGCTCACCGCCAGTCCGTCGAAGGTGGCAGTCGCCGAGGTCCCGCTGGCGTGCGAGGTGAGGAAGAGGCCGGCGTCCTGGGTGTCGGCCTGTCCGGAGACGGTCGCGGTCCCGACCGGGAGCCATCCGGACCCGTCGTAGGAGTAGTAGCCGGCGTACCCGGTGCTGCTCGTGCGCTCCAGTCGCAGGTGGACCGGGAGCACCCACGGGATGGTGTTGTTCGCCGGCGTGACCGAGTCCATGTGCGTGCTGCCTGCCGACGTCCACTGCAGCTGTACGCCGCCAGTCGGCGAGGCGTCGAGGGCAACGCCCTCGGGCGTCGACCCCGACCCGGTCATGTCGTTGCGGACGAGGATCCCGGCCGCACCCTGCCCGGTCAGACCCTGCTGCGCGGAGACCGTCGTCTCGATCGTCGAGGAGGTGTGAACGGCGCCGGGCAGGTAGATCGCGCTGTAGCCGTCGCTCGACGACGTCAGACCGGCGCCGGCACCGCTGAGCCCGAACTGCTGCCCGGCCTGCGCGAAGTGCGCCTGGGCGTCCGTCGCCGACGAGTAGGTCCGGTACGGCGCCTGGACCGGCGGGCTCATCGTCGCCGTCTGGGTGACCGACGTGGTGATCGGGTTCTGCCCGTGCCAGGTGTAGCTCGCGGTCCCGGTCACCTGGGCCGTCTGGAAGAGCTGGTCGGGCACGGGCACCTGAACGCGGAACGTCGCCTGCACGGTCTGCCCGCTCTCGACCGCCCCGAACGTGGTCGGCGAGCTGGGCGTCACTGTCCACCCCTGAGGTGCGTCGAGCGAGAGATGCACGTGCTGTGCGGGCAGAACGCCGTTGTCGGTGAAGGTCTCGGTCGCGGTGCCAGCCTCGCCGGCGGTCAGGTTCGAGACCCCGTCGACCGCGAGCGAGACCGCCGGCGGGGCGACCGTCGGGTTGCTGATCGGAGAGACCCGGTACATGACGGTCGCGTGCGGGGCGACCTGCGCCGAGATGGTGCCGGCGGTCTCGGTGGTCTGGTGGCTCCACAGGTCGTTCAGTGTGTAGCCCGTGCTACCGCCCGGGAGACCGGCGGCCTGTGCCGTCGTGGTGATCGTGGCGGGGGTGTCACCCTGGTTGAACAGGGCCACCGCGACGTCGCCGTTGGCCAGCGGCTTCGTCAGGACCCAGTGGCCGTTGCTGTTGCTGACCACCGTGCCCTGCCTGCCGAGCGGGTCCTGGTCGATCGCGATGACGTCCTTGTTCTCGTAGATCGCGAGGGTGGCGGGCGTCGCGGCGGCCTTGCCCCCGGCGGCCGCGATCGGCGTACCGGAGATGAGCGGCGCCGCCATCTCCGACCACAGGCTGAACTCGCTCCGGTACTCGGTGTCGCTCATCCCGCCGTTGCCGATCTCGAGCATGTCGGGGTCGTTCCACGCGCCCGGGCCGGCGAGGCTGGCAAGCTGCACGTTCTTGGAGAAGTTGGACACCATGCTGGCGTAGGTGTCGTGGATGTCGCCGGTGGTGCGCCACAGGTTGCCGATCGTCGGCCACGTCGAGTTGGGTACGCCGAAGTCGGTCTTCTCGCAGATGCTGAAGACGATCTTATGGCCGGTCACCTCGGCCGCCTTGGCCAGCGCGTCCCGCTGGGTCTGGTAGCGCTGGATGGTCGCCGCGACGTTCTGCTGGTCGGCCGGCTGGTTGCAGTCGTCGTCCTTGAGGTAGTCCACGCCCCACTGCGCGAACTGGAGCGCGTCCTGGTACTCGTACCCGAGGCTGCCGGGGAAGCCGTGGCTCGAGGAGCACGTGTGCGACCCGGAGTCGTTGTAGATCCCCAGCTTCAGCCCGTCGGCGTGGACGTAGTCGGCGACGGCCTTGATGCCGTCCGGGAACTTCGTCGGATCCGCCACCAGGTTGCCGGCCGCGTCTCGCTGGGGCAGCGCCCAGCAGTCGTCGATGTTGACGTACTGGTAGCCCGCGGCCTTCATGCCGTCGGCGACCATCGCATCAGCGGTCTGCTCGATGAGCTGGGCGTCGACGTTGCAGCCGAACGCGTTCCAGTCGTTGAACCCCATCGGCGGCGTCAGCGCCATGCCATTGTCGAGCGCGCTCGCGCTCGTCGGAGTCGCGAGCTGCCAGGCCACGGCTCCGCCGAGCATGAGGACCGTCGCGAGCACATACCTGAACAAGAAGCGCATATCCGACTCCCGAGTCAACAGATACGAACGAAGTAGGACAGATGTAAACACTGTGACGTGGGTCACGTCAACAACATCCATCAGCCGTCCGTCCGCGGAACATCGCAGACGCGAGCGCGGTTGTGATGTTGAACACACATCCGGGAAGGGGTCTCAGATGGGCAGTTGGCAGCTTGATCCGTACCACACGCAGGTCGAGTTCTCGGCCAAGCACTTGGGCATGATGACGGTTCGGGGACACTTCGCGGACGTGACGTCCACGGGTGAGATCGACCCCGACAACCTGACGGACCTCCATGTCGAGGTCACGATCCAGGCGGCGAGCATCAAGACGAACCATGAGGTCCGCGACAACGACCTACGCTCGCCGAACTTCCTGGAGACCGACACCTACCCGGTGATCACCTTCACCAGCACCGGCGTCGAATCCGGCGGCGACGACCGCTACACGGTGACCGGCGACCTGACCATCAAGGGGGTCACTCGGTCGGTGGCGTTCCAGATGACGCACCTCGGCGAGTTCAACGACCCGCACATGGGCCACCGGATCGGCTACAGCGGGCAGACGACGATCAACCGCAAGGACTTCGGGCTCACGTTCAACCCGATCCTCGACGGTCGGTTCGTCGTCAGCGACGAGGTCAAGGTCATGCTCGAGGGTGAACTGGTCGAGGGCGAGTAGCGCGGGCTGCGGGTTTACCACGGTAAGCGGGCGAACTATCACGCGCGGCTGCAGGTTCACCACGGTAAGCGGGCGAACCATCACGCGCAGCTGCAGGTTCACCACGGTAAGCGGGCGAACTATCACGCGCGGCTGCAGGTTCACCACGGTAAGCGGGTGAACTGTCGCTTCTCGGGGTGCATGCACCCCGAGAAGCGCCGGTTGGACCACTCACCATGGTGAACCGACACGCGAACCGACACGCGAACCGACACGCGAACCGACACGCGAACCGACACCCGACCCGGGCGCGACCCGCGCGCGACGGGGCCGACCTCACGCGTGCGGCAGCGTGTACCCGGAGGTGATGTCCAGCACCGTGGCGAACGTCAGGTACATCAGCCACAGGCCCGTGACGATGTGCATCAGGCCGAGGAGGCGCTCGCCGATCGCCATCCGGAAGCTCACGAGCAGCTCGGAGACGTAGACGGCCGTCAGGCCGCAGAAGAGCAGGCCGACCGGCCAGCCGCCGGGCGCCTTGAAGAACACCCAGACGCCGAGCACCGACAGGATGATGAAGGAGACCGACATCCCAAGGTTGGGACGCGGGTCGTTGCCCTGGAACCGGTTCCACCCCAGCGCGAACCAGTGGATGCCGTACGCCGAGAACGCGAGCGCGGCCATGTAGAGCGGCGGCTCGGTGAACACCTTGAACCAGGTCATGCCGACGAAGAGCAGGATCCCGGTGATGAGCTGGCACAGGCCCGGCATGAAGAGCCCCCACACGCCCATCGAGCGGTCCACCGATGGATTGCGTTCCGGTCGGCCGGTGAGTTCGGCCGGACCCCACACCAAGTAACCGGTCCCGAGCCCGAAGAGACCCAAGACGACCGGCACGAACGTCGAAGCCGGGAACTGCATCTGGCGTCACCCCTTCCGTGGTGCCCACACACGAGCGCTTTTTAGGGTTGTGCGTTAAAAGTAAGGTTCCCCGACGCACGCAGCCCATGCCTGTGCGCGATCACCGCCCGACGAGCACCAGCGTCGTCAGCGCGATCAGCCACGACACGAAGCTGCCGACCAGGAAGTATTCGGTGACGGCCGCGATCGGCGGCCCGCTGTGGTCGGCGGCCCGCTCGCGCGCCGCCTGGAGCTCCGGATAGCGCAGCAGCCCCTTGGCAGCGACCACGATGCCGGCGGCGGTGTAGTCACCGGCCAGCCCGAGGCCGAGAATCACCAGCCGCTCCATCGGGCCGAGCAGCCGGCCGCCCTTGAGCGCAGGCCCCGGGTTGCGGGCCTGCGCGCGGGCCGGGTTGACCGTGTGGGTGGCGAGCAGCACGAGACGGACCAACACGTTGCCGGTGGAGCCCTGCACGAGCAGACCGCCGAGCAGCAGCAGGGCGCGGTCGGTGCTGGCGCCGTGCAGCACCGGCAGCGGCGTCGCGCGCAACCAGTGACCGAGTGGGCCGCCGGCAGCACCGGCCCAGGGTGTGGTCGCGGCGGCCAGCACCAGCGACCCGACGAGTACGGCGAGCGGCAGCGCCGCCCGGCCGGTGCCGAAACCACGCCGCACGCTCCAGCCCCACGCCACGGTCAGCGCGGCGATGACCAGCAGCGCGACCAGATCGCGCCAGGACGTCAGCCCGGCGAGGAGGCCGAGGAGCACCGCGACCACGGCGGCGGCACCTTCCGGCAGGTGCCGCACCGGCCGCAGCGCATGGCCGAGGTCGGCCAGGCCGAAGCCGATGAGGAGCAGCGCGATCCAGCTCATCCGACCTCGCCGAGGAGCCGATCGACGCGCACCAGCGCGCCGATGCCTTCGCGGCGCACCCGTTGCGAGACCGCGGACGCGGAGATGCCCAGCTGCGCGGAGATCTGGGCCTGACTCATGCCCGCGAGCATTCCAGAGACCACCGACAATCCCCGGTCGTCCACGCCGCCGACCAGTTCGTCGCGGCCGACCAGCGCCGCGTTGACCGCGGCGGGATCGGGGCCGTCGACGCCCTCGGCTCGCCGGTAGGCGGTCCGCAGCCGCCGCGACGCGGCCTGCCGCTGGGCCGCCGCCACGGTCTCGATCGCCTCCCGTGCGGCCCACCACCCTGGGCCATCCTCGACGCGCGGCTCGGCCGTCAGCACCGTGACCGGGCCCCAGCCGAGTCCGTGACGGACGTCGACGCCGTCGGCCCGCAACGCGACATGGAGCCGCAGCGAGGCCTGCAGCGCGTCGCCCACCGACGCGAAGGCGCCCTGGTATTCGTCGCCGATCGTGATCCGCAGCGGCGTGGCTGGGGCGAACGCGGCATTGACCGCCGCGACAGCCTCCGCGAGGGCGCGATGCACGACCGCGCGGTCGCCGGCACGCCGCGAGCCGACGACGTCACCGATGAGCGTGGCCACAGACATATGAAGAGAATACCTTCATTTCGTCGATCTGAAGCAGATACCTTCATCAGGACGCACCCAGATGCGCCCGGGCCTGCGCGAGGGTCGGCACCACACCGGTCCCGCCGTGCCCGCCGAGCACGAGCGAGGCCGCCGCCGTACCGAGCCTCACCGCCTCCTCGAGCGTGTCGCCCAGCGCCAGCCGCGCGGCCACCGTCCCTGCCAGACTGTCGCCGGCACCGGTCTGGTCCACGAGCGCCGGCGCCGGTACGGCGGGCAGCCCGCGCTCCCCCGCGTCGTCGACCACGAGCACTCCGCTCGGACCGCGCGTCACGACCGCAGCCCGGGCACCGAGTCCGCGCAGGATCTCTCCCGCGGTACGCGGGTCGTCGGTGCCGAGGAGCGGCATCGTCTCGCCCGGGCACGCGGGCGTCACCGCCGTGGCCGCCGGCGCCACTGCGCGCAACAGTTCCGCCGCGTCCGCGGCGCTCGTCAGCCGCGGGCGGAAGTTCGGGTCGTAGAGGAAGCGCGGCGCCCGCCGCGCCACCTCGAGCACCGCGGCGCGGGTCGTCGCGGAGAGCGCCCCGGTGACGCCGGTCGTCAGCACGAGGCCGATCTCCTCCAGTCCTGCGTCCGCGACGTCTTCGGGCCCCAGCGTCGAGCCGGCGCTGCCCCGGCGCAGGTAGACGAACTCCCGCGCACCGGTCGGGTCCGCGTGCACGAAGTACGCCGCCTGCTGCCCCGGCACCCTGCGTACGAGCGAGACGTCGATGCCCAGCTGCTCCAGCCGCTCCTCGATCAGGTCGCCGAGCTCGTCGTCGGCGATCCGGGTCAGCAGCGCGGTGCGCGCCCCGGCGGCGGCCGCGGCCGCGGCGGCGTTGAGCACGTCGCCCGAGACGCCGAGGGTCATCGGCGCGCCGACGCTCCAGGGTTCGGCGGAGGCGAGCTCGACGAGGATCTCTCCCACCACGACGACGTCGGGACCCATGCTTCCGCCTCTTCTCCTCGGCTCTCCTCG
>Ga0131853_10003012_pt1 | contig 30250 bp, 20 predicted proteins | sample TergutLab28metaG_FD_92764 | JGI IMG/M metagenome (GOLD analysis project Ga0131853, IMG submission 92764) | Labiotermes labralis P1 segment gut microbial communities from Petit-Saut dam, French Guiana - Lab288 P1 (version 2) (version 2) | ecosystem: Host-associated > Arthropoda: Insects >... | reverse complement strand
TGTGTGTGTGTGTGTGCGCGCGCGCGCGCGCACACACATACATGCGTGGATGGGAGGGGGGTAGTTATCCAGCATGCAATGCACAGGCATCATATTATATTATCTGTGGTCAGTCCTACTCTACCATAATTTTCCATATTATCTTGTAAACAGAACGATTTTCAAAAAAAAAATTATTTAACATGAAATGTGAGTTTTGAGTTCTCTAAAACTTGTGTGTTTTGACTTTCACTAAAACTTTTTGTCTGAAACATTTCTGATTGTGAGGATAATCCAGCAAGATATTATCATAACCTAAGTGTACATAGGTCTTCATGTAAAGTATACATTACCACCAACAGATTTTTGAAAAACCCTGATAACTAATTTCATGCAAATCCGTCCACTGGGAGCTGAGTTGTTCCATACAGACAGACAGACAGGCAGAAATGATGAAGCTAGTAGACGCATATCACAAATTTGTGAATACGCCGAAAAACCAATTAAAAAATATATAACTAAAGCCATACAAACACTTAAAACAGAGGAGGCATGTAATAACGGTTGCATATCATTTTATTCAAACCAGTCTGTGATAAACAAAATGTTACGTTAACAGATTAGTTCAAAAGGAGCAGTTAGGATAATCAACATTAACTTTAATTCTTTATTTACATTAAAATATTTGGGTAGAAGGAATCAGAATAGAGGAAATGTTTTAGGGTTGATTTGAACTGTTCGGTGTCATGGGGCAAGTTACTGAAACAGGAATGGAGAATGTTGAAATGTCTGGTGTCATGAGACAAGTTACTGATATAGGAATGGAGACTGTTGAAAACCTTGAAGCCTAAGTAATGGATTCCTTTTTCATAAACTGCTAAATTTGATAAAGGTTCCTGAAGGTTGGAATTTGGTTTAGTATTTATGCTACTTACTAGTCTATTATTGACCACAAACAGTAAAAAATGGAAGTACATATTGCAACAGAAAAGGTAAATGTTTAGATTCTTAAACGGATCTCTACACAAGTAACTACTTCCGCAGTCCATAAAAATTCTGATTATACTCTCTTGTATCCTGAAATTCTTTATACTACATCAAGAGTTCACACAAAATATTAACCCGTAGTTAATAATGGAAAGAAAAAAATATTAATCTGTAGTTAATAATGAAAATAAATTGGAATAATAAACCATTATCAATGTTTCATGTGATATACATACCTTGACATATCTCAATGCCTTGCAAACAACACTTACTTTGGGTATAATTCACTCTACATGGATTTTCCATAACAATGTACTGTCAGTAACAATTCCAAGAAATTTTCTGTTAGAAGCAATGGTCATTATTTTATTATCATAATCAATGTCCATGTCAATAAAAGAAATATTTTAGCTATGAACTGAATATAACATGTTTTATCAAAGTTAATGATAGTAAATTCTCTATATGTGTTCAAAGATATTGAACACATCATTTTTTAAATTTATGTGTTATGACTGGTATCTAGTATACTAGTACCATATGCAAATAAAATTTTTTTGGACTTATTATTTACAAAAATTGGTTAAGTCATAAGGAAGGAAGAACCATGGTCCTCGAACCGTTCCTTCTGAAAACCAATGTTTTATTTTTCCCCAACGAAAATTGGTATTATGATTAAAATTAACACTATATATACGTGGTGTGGCTATAAAATAACCAGACTCCATTTTTTTCCACTTCCCTGCAAACGTGGCAACAGCGAGCGGTGAGTGGTATTGGCTTGTGTTGTCTCCTTCATTCACAGCTACAATTTCAAGGTCATGCAGCAAACAGTTTGGCAGTAACCTTTGCTTGAAGTGGATCGTGTTCTTGTTCTCCTTTGGAATCATGTTGTGTTAATGTGGAGCAACGCATCAATGTGAAATTCTGTGCGAAACTTGGAAAATCCGCTACAGAAACATACAATTTGTTGAAGAAGGTTTATGGTGATGAGTGTCATACTCAAGTTTTCAAGTGGTTTAAAAGGTTTGAGGAGGGAAGGAAAGGGAAGAGATCGGAGATCAGCGCCCCTGTCGTCCCAGCACATCAAAAACAGATGCTAACATAGAAAAGTCGGTGAAATTGTTCGACAAAATCGACGCCTGAGCATTGGAGCAGTTGCTGAGTTAACATTGACAAGGAAACTGTTCGAGAGATTTTGCATAACAATTTCAACATGAAAAAAGTGTGTTCGAAGATGGTAACGAGACTACTCATTCCTGAACGAAAGGAAATTCGAATGAACATTTGTGCTGACATTCTTGAAAACATTGAAAACAACCCAAACTTTTTAGAGAATGTAAAAACTTGTGATGAATCAGGTTTTTTTTCAATACGACCCAGAAAGTAAGTGCCAATCCATGCACTGGAGCCCCAGTTCACCAAGGCAAAAGAAAGCACAGCACAGCAAATCCAAATTTAAAGCGATGATGATCTTTTTTTCCAACATCCGTTTACTACAAGGAGGTTTTAACAAAACTTTGTGAACAGGTGAAAAGAAGAAGAGCTGAAATGGGTTCTTCACCAAGACATCACACCGGCACACAACGCCCTGTCTTTCAAGACTTTTTGATGAAGCACAAGATCACCGTGTTGGAACATCCACCATACTCACCTGACCTAGCCCCATGTGACTTTTTTTTATTTCCAAAGATCAAGTCTGTGTTAAAATGAACCAGATTTGAGTCCATAGATGTAGTGAAGGCAAAAGTGACAGAGATCATGAATAAGCTATCAGAAGTTGACCTGCAGCATTGCTTCCAAAAGTTGAAGATTTTGCATGGAGCGGTGTAGGGATTGAGGAGGGTGACAACATTTCTATTGTGTAATTTTTTTAATAAAAAATGTTCTAACATCATTTCATTTATTTTATAGCCACACCACGTATTCACTCTTTGATACCTATCCTTAAAGTAGAATTTAAATAGGGCATTTGCTCTGCCTGTTATTCCACAGAAATTCAATTTACATTAAAAATATATTGTGATTGATACTACCAAAAGCCTTTTCAAGATCACAGAAGATACCTCCCATCATTAGGTTATTAAGAGCTTTTAGAATTTCATTAATTAATTTATAAATAGCCTTTTCTGTTGTAGATTTTATCCTGTAATCAATATACAAGGCCACTATGGTTCTTCTCAAAATAATAACCTGTTACACTAAATCTGCATTCTGATACATAAAGACTGTTGCCTTCATTCATGTGTTTTGAGCTGTCATTTTACATAGCAGCTGTACTGTGCACACAAGACAAACAGCTGAACATTTCAGGCAACAACATTCTCAGCGTGGCACTTAAGCACATACCACACTTCACTTCTAAATCATCACTGCCACTGGCAGGTCTGTGCAGGGCAGATAAAATTATTTCAAATAATATTCAAAACAGGTTTCTTAATAAGAAATGAGGAGCAGGAAAACAATTAACCTTCACGAACAAGGTCATAGTATGAAATTTAACAACATCCATCTCCACCCACACCCTAACACTTAAAGGGTCCGTACTCTTATGCACATATTTATCACTAATTCACAACCTTGGACATACACCAATGTCCATGAATGATAGAACATATACAGTTTTTCAGTTAAATCTGCCATGATGCATGGTGTGTAGCATGGGAAGTATCTTATATTTGTTTACAGAGTAAATTTCAGTAGACAGAAAATTTAAATTTATGCTATGTACTTTATTCACAAAATCTCATATGAAAGCTATATTTAGGCCACCACAAGACAAAATGTGTTGATACACAACAGACATCCAAACAGAATACTTCAATGACTTCATGCAGCACTTGAAATTACAGCAAATGATGTAGAATTTGAAATTGGTATCTACACAACTGTGTTATGTTTTTGTGTTGAGCAAGATCACAATCCACCCTCAAATTCATTAAGCTTTAACACTGTCAGGCATGATCACTCAAGTATGAGCCAGACAAACATTACTTGTACAAACAGGATAAACAGAATAACATACAACAGGTAACACTGTTTGGATTGTGGTTTTGTGTGTTGACATGAAGCAGATGGTTACCAGTGTTTCAGGAAAACCGGCTGTCACCATCTTCAGGGTAATAGCATCATAACTCCAGACCCCACAGACCAAACGCTCAAAAGTAAGATTTGTTAACTAAACAAATGTCCAGCTTAATGCTTAACTACTTCAGCATCTTTATGGTGAGTGTTGTTATGATTTCTGAGGTATTTCTTCAGCCTAAATGTATGTCCACATCGAACACATACAAATGGTTTCCCATCTGAATGAATCAATTTATGCTTCCCAAGCTCATACTTGATCCGAAACCGCTTCCCACAGGTCTCACAAGCATGAGGTTTCTCTCCAGTATGTTGCAGAATATGCAATGTCAGTGACGTCTGAGCTCGGAAACATCTCTCACAATGGGGGCACTCAAAGGGAAAAAAATTTGTGTGACTCTTATTGTGAACATACAGAGATGCCTTTGTCTTGAAAGTCTTACCACACAAATCACAAACAAAAGGTCTTTCCCCTGTATGAATACGACGATGGTCCTCCAACGTCCGTTTGTTTGCAAAGGCACGGCCACAAATGTCACACACATGCTCTTTCACACCCTCGTGAACTTCTCTCAGATGACGCTTAATTCCTGATGGAGCTTGAAACTGCTTGCCACATATATGACACGTGAATGGACGTTCACCAGTATGAATTCTGAGATGAACTTTCATATTTTCTCTTGATGCCAGTTTCTTGCCACAGTGATGACATTCATAAAAAGGGCGATTTTCGTTAAATCCTTCTTGATGTCTTTTATAGCTAAGCTCACATCCTTCACTCACACCACCACCACCACCAGCAGCATCAGTATTATCATAATCATCATATACAGTGTCTACATTATAATAACTGGTGAGACCACCTGTACTCTGGTACCATCTTGACCACTGTGACATTGTCATGTACTTCTCTGATGTACATTGAGATTGCTGGTAAACACTGAACTGCCACCTGCAAGACAAAGTGTGCAGTGTCATTTCTGCTTCTTAGGTGGCTACACTGCTCTGCTCAGGAGAAACAGCTGTTAGTATGAGAAAACGTGTTGAAGAACACAACTGAACAAGAGATTCCAGTCTACAGGGATGTGACATTGTGTTGATGAATGAGTATTTCCCAATGTTTCAAAGACACTACAGCCCTTTAAAACATACAGCAATACTCACTCAATGACATAGCACTGCATCCCTGAATACACTCAATCTTCAGCAGCATGTGTCACACACCTCAATGCACCACATCCAACCAATCCAAAACAAACTGAACATAAAGGAGCTACATATAACTGTCCTTATATTTTCAAAACCATGCTGTGAGATAGCAGGTTTGATTGGCAAGGCAGCAGTCCAACTGTACACAAAGTTTTGATGACAATAAATATAAATTAGTAACAGGGGGCTGAAGATTCTGGGCTCTGATTGCCATATGTAAATAATCAGTGGGATGTAAAGACTCTCCACAAAAGTTTGTGCATCTGCATCCAGGGGCTGCAGTAGAATAGCAAATCAGCCATTTATGTACTTCAGGTAAGCCTGTGATTAAGTTAGGCAGGAAGTTTTCTATAACATGCTCATGGAGTTTGGTACACACATGAAATTAGTTAGGCCAAATAAAATTTGTCTACATGAAACATACAGCCACATATGAGTAAATATACCACACATTTCCAGTTCACACTAGTGTAGAACAAGAAGCTTTACTGCCATTGCATTGAAAATTCGCTTTAGACTATGCCATATGAGGGTTCTGTGAAAATGAGAGTATATGATGTCAATTTCTAGTCTGGAGTAATGCTAATTTATAGCACAAAACTTAAGTACTATAGAGAAAATCTAGAAGATTTACGACCTGCTATTGAAGACAGTGGTCTGGAAGCAAATAGTGGGAAGTTCATGTGTTGAGAGAGCCAACCCTTCATGGCAGTACGGTATACTTACAACATGCAGGTATAAAAAAATACCCTTAAATACAGCTATTGGCATCACGCTATAGACTGGGGTTTAAATGCTCCTGCACCGTGTTAACACATGCCTTGAAAATGAGGTGAAGTTAAAATCTTTGGTGATACCACTGATGAATTAAACGTGCACTAATTTAAGAACAGAAGAAAACCAAGAAATGCACGATACCATTCAGTTCAGAATCATTCACCTTACTACTTTGTATCTAAAAATCTCTATATTACAATACATGAAAAATTTAAGTTTGCCTGTGGTTTTGTGTGTGGAACTTCCTCCCCCATGTTACAGAACTATGTGCTGTGGATAATATTTGGACCTAAGTGGGATTAGGCAAATGTACAGTGAAGGGAACTGCACGAGAGACATTGTGATTTGTTCTCCTTGCCAAATATTATCTAATCAATATGATGGGTGGCAGGTGCAGCATGCATTGGAGAGCAGGCATGTAAACAGGATTTTGACAGGAAAGCCTGAAGGAAACAGACCACTTGTAAAACCTAGGCCTTGATGGGGAGGTAAAATGATAAGAGGATTTTAAACAGATAAACATGATACTTAACCATCCTATTCCACAGAATGCAGAGACGTTCTTGACTAGTGAAGCTACTCACAAAAAAACTCTGCTCCATATAGTTAAACTTCACCCACATCTCCATATACATTCCACATACAGTGTAGTCAAGTTACATGGGGTGGGAAAAACACAACTAGTGGTACCAGACACATCACTCCAATCCACTTTGCCCTTATAAAATGCCTCACGTTATTTCACAGTTCAGATCTACCACATTAAGCACAGCAAATGACTATGCCCACCACCAGCCACAAAGTTATATAAATGTGGGCATACAAACAGAAGTAATGCATGCAATGTCAATTTAGCTAAAACATAATGTCACCATTCCTAAATTATACTACTCTACCACTTGATAATTTGCTGCTGTTCATTGTATAATCATAAAACACTACAGCACACACACCTTGTAACTTTGCTCTTCACAACTCTTCCTCAAATACAGTAACATAAAAAGGCCTTCTCTTTATCTGACCTGTTGTTAGCTATATTATGCAGCTGCCTGCAGGAAAACACCTACTCTGTGACAATGTAAAATATCTGCCCACATAACTAAATCCCCTTCACTGCAGCATGCTGACATGTGCTCAGTACCTATATGACACACACTGCAAAAAAGATCTCCAGTACACAAAGTTGTTCAATGCCAGCATGTACTGAACACCAAATAAAAAACAATCATCGTGTTACACTGCTGAATGCTGACATGTTGAACAAACAGCCTGACAACAGTGATCAAAAAAAATAATCCCAAATGTTGATTGGTAGCAGAACAATGCTCTTATTAAGGGCAATCTACAGGCCCACCTGATGGCAAAAGGTTGCCATTTGGCTTATTAAAATTGTTCAGGACAAGATGACGCGTGTTGTTCAAGTTTGGACAGTGTGATTGTTGCCGGCCTGAGATGAAACAGGGAGATGAAGTAACCATTTTCACACATCTTTTCTCTATATGAGACCACCATCACATCAACACAGTTAAGTAACTGGCTGGGAGCATGAGACAACCAACTTACACTCATCCATTACCAGCAGAATTCAGTTAACCCTGGTATGAGGCATCCCACTGTGCTTCCTGAAATAATCACAGTTGCATTGATGGAGTGCAAAAGTACTTTCAATTCAAGAATTAAGTTTATCAATAGGGAACTTAGCATTCATTCAGTGAACAATGAAGCAAGTATTCATTCAATCACAAGTGGCATGGGTATTCAAGTCCGTAAACAGGGAGAAGCTGAAAAAGATATGAACCAGAGACCTTAGTCCCATTTTAGTACCAGACAGAACACAACAAACACTGTGTTTATCAGGAACGCATTTACCTTCTTAACACATTGCAAATGGTCTGTTTGGTTACACACAGTTCAACAGCCATGTGTAGCTGACAGGCTTTGTTAGTTAACGCTTATGCCACGAGTTTTTCTAGACAACCGTTACCCATTTCAGAACTACATAGTAGTTGTGCTTAGACAAACTCCAGAAATGTGGAAGGTGCACCAGGGGTCCAGAAATTTTTAAAAATCTAGAAGCCAGCTCCAAAATTCTCAGGTGCCACTGACATGAAGCAATTTCCATGCTGAGGACCCATACTCGGTGCATGTGGACTGGTACACACTTCTATCTGTTAAGGGGGTTGGTGGGAGGAGGCTGGAAAAATTATGCTGAAAATATTAGATGCAAAGTGCACAAAATTTCATCACCCAGACAACCAGATGCCTAGAATTTCTGTGCCCCTAAGATAAATATTTTTTTCTTCCTACTACCCTCTATTCTGAGTGATCATTAGCCATGACATACTTTCAAGCTCAAAATGATTGTGGATCCAGTCCTCCACAGGGGGGTATCAGCCACAGCTGCCCATTTAGTCACTATGTTAAAACATGGAGTTCTATGCCACAAGATGGTGTTTTCTGTAACCTTCTGGTGCCAAAATTAAATACTTACAGTAGTCTGCAGAACACTGAAATTTGAATTGGGGCTACATACAAACATATATATATCATTTGGTGTTTTGACCAACACACTACACATTACGCACGCGCCCACACACACACACACACAAACAAAACATTCGGTGCCGATGAATTGAAACAATACAATATTCACAACCAATGACTGACTACACTGCGAGGTAGTGTTCTAACTTCAACTGCAGTTTCAGTAAAAAAACCAATGAAAATATATTTACAAACAACCACATGGATACTGAATCACAGACAACTTGTCATTAACCATCTTAACCAAACAGCATTCTATATTTTTACCTCCATCTAGCGCTAAGGGTAAGAATGGCTGCAGCCCTACTTCCATCGAAGGTGTATGCAGGGACTTACCTTACCATAACAAATGCATAACAATGTATTGTGTTAGGGTTACTTACAAAGCACACAATTTCACACCTCCCGCACGTGAAGCCTAGGACAGTGGCATGCCACATCCATTACAAAAACACATTGTCACCCTTGGATTGCATATGCCCATAGCAATATTTATTACATGAAGCTTTCAAAGCACAATGTTTCCTGCACAGAACCTTACAAAGCAGCAGCTCAGGCGTTTTAGAATCTGCATAACAGTATCAATCTGTGTCACATTCCTCTTCAATAGTACCACTTAGAAATGGTCAAATGATCTTCATACATCCAACACTTGAGTATGTGCCCTCCATATGCAAACACTACACTGTGTATGTCACACACATCATCTTCAGTGTCATGTCGGCAGTCAGAAGAGGTAGTTTCCTTTACCACTGTCAAGCTACTAACTCAGCGAGATCATTAACAGGCAGGATGAAGTATATATCAAGTTCACCTACTGTATATTGTTGACCCCTTGTTATTTTGTGATTCATCCTTCACCTTCTGCATCCTGCTGCCCTGGACACGCTTACACACCCACTTGCAGAAAGAGACCTAATTACTTTCCTTGAGAGATAGTGACCTACAAGACACATTGATGGAATGCATCTGTAAACTGTTTACATACCTTTCCAAGGTGCATGTACCCATGCGACATGACAACAGGCAATATAACACCACGAAGTTGATGACTGATGAATGGGGACACAGTTTAAATACTACATTCATGGTATGTGCAAATGAGGTGACATACCGACAGTATATGCAAATGAAGTGACACACCGATAGTATGTGCACATCAGTGATATACCGATAGTATATGCAAGTGAATTGACATACCTATAGTATGCGCACATGAAGTAACATACCGATAGTACATGTGCATGAAGTGACATACCGGTAATATGTGCACGTGAAGTGACATACCAATAATACGTGCATGTGAAGCAACATACTGATAACAGGCACACATGAAGTGACATACCAATAGTATGTGCATGTGGCGTGACATTCCAATGTGTGCACATGAAGTAGCAAACCAACAGTATATGCACATGAAGGTGCATACCGATAGTATGCACACGTGAAGTGGCATACCAATAGTACGTGCACATGAAGTGACATACTGATAATATTACACGTGAAGTGACATACTAATAGTATGTGCACATCAAGTGGCATACAGGTAATATGTGTATGCTAAGTACATAAATCATCCAGTTTTAAACATTTTATAGTGCTGATGTACATTAACATTAAAATACCCGTAGCAACATAACAAACATGAGTTACCTTACAGGGATCATGTTACAAACTGCACCATTCCAATGCCATTAATCCTACAACTACTTCATAACAAATATGGACAGTTATACCGAACACTGCAGACAAGCGTGCCTGCTACGCATATGGGCAACGTCAAGTGTAATTCCTCGACTGAAGGCCAGCTGAACTGACAAGTTGCTATGCTCTACCTCAGTCTGCAAGGCAAATGTTGGGACAATATTTTAAAATGCGAAACAACTTCCCTCTTATCACAATCACTATCCTTTTCAATGCAACAACCTATGCAGTTCACAAAGCATCATTAAATACAGCAAAATTCAACCTGACGTTAACATACCAAAGAGAAAGATATAGAAGTTAAGAATAAAGTTGTCCCAGCACATCAAACATGTAATTAACACATATTTTTATTCATTCTACATTGTGTGTTGAATTTCATGTTGCTTGAATGCAGACCAAATTTTGTCAAAGTTGCTCATCACCATATAAAAGTTTTTTTTTTTCCTTGTTATACCGTGCATGTTGTCAAGTCACTCAATTATTTTACCAACCACTGCACTTATATAAATTTATAAAATTTACACCTTAAAACATTAAAAATGCTCTGACATGTTTCGGTCCTAGGAACATCATCAGGGAGCTATATCGTCCTTGCTAAAGTTACACTATTAAAAGTCATATTAATTTCACTATTTGAGTTGGTTTTGTGGCAGCATGCCTGTAATATAAATTATACCAAGCAAGTATCGTCAAAGTACCACACCACGAAACACAGAAAACACATCCATAACAGGGCACTCTTGGCAACACAACACGTTAAGAGTAAATTCACATCAGTCCAACAAGCCTAATTATTTGTGTATAAAATTATTCTATATTTATTTTTGACGATACTTACTTGGTATAATTTATATCACAGTCATGCTGCCACAAAACCAACTGGAATAGTGAAATTAATATGACTTTTAATAGTGTAACTTTAGCAAGGATGATATAGCTCCCTGATGATGGTCCTAGGAGCGAAACATATCGGAGCCTTTTTAATGTTTTAAGGTGTAAATTTTATAAATTTATATAAGTGCAGTGGTTGGTAAAATAATTGAGTGACCACATAAATGGTTGAGCAGGCCTATCTAAGGTGACACCACCATGAACAACGTGAAGATAGAAGAACAGCAGAATGACATTTACGTTAAATTTACATGTTCAGAAACTCAGCCAAATTTAGGAGTGTTTAGGATTCTGGGATACTGGATCCAAGAACCCCCCACCAACTGTCCTAAGTTAGCCCTTTGGTGCCAGAATTAAATGCCCAAAGTGATCTGCAGAAGAGCACAATTTCAATGGCAGCTACATAGGATCAGATATAATTATTTAACATTTGGTGTTCTGATCATCACAATGCATGCTATGTGCATACAATGTTCAGTACCAAAGTGTTAAGAATCAGAATGCAAATCCATTACTAGACCCTGTACTTAGTTGTATCAGTCTAATCCACCATCCTCCAACACTTCTGCGAAAATCTACCACTTAACGGTCGCATCCATTTTGAAAGTGTCATGCCTTCAGAAGCATATAAAAGACTCAAAATCATCGATCAAGAAGCAATTTAATACAAATAAATTACTACAGTATACATGGTCTCAATTTGGAGAAGGTACATTTCTGGTGTCATAAAAAAAGGGTCCATTCCATCAGTTACTTTCTCAAAATCCAACTACGAGGCCTGGTCAACTGACAGCCAGTTGCCGATTGATCTGGGAGAAGAATCAGATGCAATTAAAACCAGGCCCCTTGAGTGCTAAAGCAGGCATCCCACTACCATACCAAATGCATAATCCCCTTTACAAGTACCTCTGTGGGATGCACTCAAATCACTTTACCACCACAGCCCCTGCTCCTTCACCACAGTAATCACTACACACACTTCATATGAACAACCTTCACAGAACACTTATACCTACAGACAAGTTCCATTCTCATTAAGTCACACATCTCCTACATTTTCCCTCCTATGGTGATTTTTATCGTGGTTTTTGAGATACCTTTTCTGTGCAAATCGCAAACCACACATAGCACAAACATAAGGTTTATCATCTGAATGTATCCGTCTGTGCCGTCTCATATCATTCTTAACACCAAATCCCTTCCCACACACATCACACACATGGGGTTTCTCCCCCGTGTGGGTCGTCACATGGTTCACAAGGTCTTGGTGACGGCGGAACTTTTTCCCGCAGTGGGTACACGTGAAAGGAAATAAGTCTGAATGTATTTTTATGTGTATATACAAGGTGGCCTGAGTTTTGAAAGCTTTTCCACAAGAATCACACACATACGGCCGTTCACCCGTATGTATTCTACGATGTCCATCCCGAGTTGCTTTAGCAGCAAACATTCTTCCACAAATGTCACATCCATGCTCCTTAATGCCTGCATGCACTTCTTTGAGGTGTCTGGCAAGACCAGCGGCCCACCGAAACTGTTTACCGCACACATGACAAGTGAAAGGTTTCTCACCACTATGTATCCTCATATGCACCTTTAAGTTCTCCTTTACAGCCAAAGTTTTGCCACATAAATTGCACTGATAACCAGCTGGCTGGTATTTATCCAAGTCATCTACATCAGGCTTCTGCTCTACATCACTATCATCATTGGGTATTCCATACCACAAACTTTTACTATTTAAGTCTTCTTTAATTTCTCCTGTGTCTTCAACTTTTGGTTTCTGCCTCACTGCAGACCTCCGATTACAATGAGCAGTCCTTCTGGAACGACCAGAAGTAAGTCTACTGCGTACTTCCAATCCTCTGAATGGTCTACCTTTCCTCCTGCCACCTGTAGTATAAGAACTAGGTGCTTCATTTCCTGTACTCTGTTCATTCAAGACAGCTCTGCTCTCTTCCAGTTTGGAGTACTTCAATGTACGTGATTCATTATGTACAGACTTTTGTTGGAATGCTTTGAATGTTGTAGGAAGAGGCTGTTGACACCTGCAAGACAAAGTTTGCAGAGTGATTACGGCCGGTCCTGGAAACCTTGTCATTTGCCAGCAGTCCATTAGAAAGACATTCATTCTTCTCTTGGAAATCTTAAGCAATGCCCACTCAACCCCAATCCATAAAAACTGCAATATGCATTTACAGAGTTTTGTAAAGCCAGGGAATGTGTTAAAACAATTTTACATTTCCAGTTCAAGTAAAGTAAAGGAAACAGGTAAATGTCAAAGACACCTGAAGGTGCGGTACTACAACTGCTGGATAGCTGAATGCGCCTGTTATTCCCAACTTAAGCCAGATACCAAAACATAACAAACACACCTCTGTATGATACATGTTTATTACCAACATAAAACTACCTATTTGGAGGAAAATATAATTACACTACTCCATATTTTTGACCGATGTCTACAGGTAATGTGTACAAAGTTGTATTACTGGCAGTACAAAAATAACTCTTGTTCACTCAACATTTCATTACTAGTCAACTTTCTCACTTGTAGACACTAAAAATATTTCACCCAGAAACTGTTAACACATGTACTCAATCACACCACAAAAAGCATAAAATAATGGCCCTTGCTGTGCTTAAATAAAGATGGAAATGTCTTATAGTTCAATTACAATAGAAACATAAAAAAAAGTACCAACTCAGTGTTAATGCAAGCTCTAATACATGTACATTTGACTTACAACTCCAATAAAAAAAATAACAACAAAATATGAAAATCTGGCCCTGGAAATCAAACATATCTGGAAGCTTAACTACATTTATATATCCCTTAGTCATCTCAGCAGAAAGATTGGCCACCAAAAACTTTCTAAAATATCTGGAGCATACAGGTTTAACCAAAAGCATCTTCAATATGAGTGAGGCAAACAGCAGTACTACTACAAACATGTCATATAGTAAGCAAGCTCCCAGGATATGCCCCTTGACCTTAGGGTTTGGAGCAAATTTCCTTCCCCTGACTGAGCCTGACCCCACTGACAATATGGGAAGTGCGATTAACCTTTTGGCGCCGGAATTTTTTTTTTTTTTTCAATTTTAGCACAACCTGTATATAAAATGTGAATAGTACAGGAACCAAATAAGTTAGAATTATGAAACAAATTGCATTTTTAAGAGAAAAAAACGGAGAGTATACGCCATGTTTAAAATATTCGGTACCTATATTTGTTGAATAAATATATAAAATGCAACTTTGGAAGTTAGCGGTGCGGTACGTCAACTATAGTTGACGTTAGGCGTCTAAAGGTTAAGCTAATAATAATAAACATGATATTTTAATAAATGAATGAAAACAGTTAATGCAGTCATACACATCAATCACAGTAAGATAAACCCGCTCTTCAAAGTGTCATAATCCAGCAGGAATGAACATGGCTTTTGGACTTAACATTAAAAACTACAATTTCAGTGTCCAATGGCACAGCACCAATTTAAAGGAGGGGAAGGGGGAAGTGGGTGCTACAGGGAAAGATTGCATGCACTTGCCAGATGATCCAAGTGTATTAAAACAAAATAACCACAGTCACTACCCTGCATAAATTCCTGTTCTGACTGGTGCCCCACGAACCTCATAAAGACACGATCATTCATTAAGAAACTTCAAGCACACATGTGAAAGTAAAAAATTTGAATACAAGAAATAAAATTGTTTCCTTGCCCACAGTCATGTTTGTCACTGTATATGTAGAATTCTTATTTGCTTGCAGCTCATCACATGAGAGTACCTCAAAATTATACAGCAATGTATAATGGAGCATTTTGAATAATGAGTTACAAGGATGGGGATGGTAGTGGTGATCATGCAATTTAAAGTTTTATCCCACAATCTGCCTGCATGGTGCGGCTGGTATACTCAGAAAAACTTGTCAGGCTAACTGAACAAAATATATACCAAAGTTTGCACAGATATACATTCAACTGGTGAATTTCAAAAGCATTCTGAAACAAGGAGATGTCTCACTGTTACTCCTTTAGAACCTGCCATAAAGAAGCTTCAAGAAAACCCATGCAGGAATATGAATGAGTGGAACTCATCAGCTGGAGTCTATGGTGACAATTTATTACGCAAAAACATATATATAATAAATAGACAATTGCAGAAAATCTATGAGATGCCTGTACAGATGCTGGCTTACAATTCAAAACATGTCTGTGTTGTATCATCACAATGCAGGACAAGGTCAAAACACGAGGCCAGTCAACCAATCCTCTGAAAATGTTACAATGGTGAAATACCCAGAAACAAAAACAAACTGAAATTACATTCATGTCTAATGAATGTAGTCTTAAAAAGACCAGATAAATTTGGGGAATGCATATGACTATTTATTTCCATTTATTCAGGCATGTTATTTAATGACAATTACCAAGATCGAACATCATTGGTAAAAAATTTCATGTTTGCACTGCATTAGTGGAATGATACTGACTGTAGACAAATGAAGCACTTGCAGTAAAAGTATATCCCAGTGCCAAGACTTTGTTCACCACAAATCTCATACGGACTGGCCTGGGATTGAACCCAGACCTCCAGTGAGAGAATGGCAACTAACCACCTGAGCCATGGTGCACAATCTCTTCACACTAAAAATGTGAATCAAAATACATAAATGTACTTTTGTACAAGAGTGTACATTGTTCTCTCATCTGAAGGGAAGAAAAAGTTTTAACGATGTTTTAAAACGAAATGCTCAAGAGGACATGTGGACAAAAGTGAAATGAAAGGAAACGAGGGTTGGAAAAACAGCACAACGAGAAGCCCTGTAATTTGTACTCTTCAAAAAGTTTCTGTACCATCAAATTACAGATGAAATGAATGGTATATGTAATACCCATGAAATGAAATAAGTAATGTGTTAGCAAAAACATCCTGGGAGACTGAAGTATTTACAGAACAGCAAACTTCACATACAAGTTCAAGTACTCAACTCCAGCCTTGCATGGCGAGTCTTCTCATGGTTTTTCAAATACCTTTTCTGTCTAAAAGTCAAACCACACACAGTACAAGCATATGGCTTATCTTCTGAATGGATCAGTTTGTGTCGTAACAGTTCTCCCCTCACCCTGAAACACCTCCCGCAAGTATCACATGCATGAGGTTTTTCACCCGTATGTGTTGTCACATGAGCCAGCAGTTCCTGACGACGACGGAAGTGCTTCTCACAATAAGAACAGTTATGAGGAAATAAGTTAGTGTGGATTTTACTATGAATGTACAGCGATGCTTTGGATTTGAATGCTTTACCACAGGAATCACAAACATAGGGACGTTCTCCCGTATGTATACGACGGTGATCTTCTGTCGTTGCTTTTGAAGCAAAGCTCCGACCACACAAATCACAACTAAATTTCTTTATACGAGCATGAACATCCTTCAAATGTCTGGCAAGACCACCTGAATCACGGAACTGTTTACCACAGATGTGACATGTGAAAGGTTTCTCTCCTGTATGTATACGCATGTGCCTGAAATAACTGTCCTTCAGAGAGAAGTTCTTGCCACATTCCATGCAATGGAAGGAGGCTGACCTTGCACGCTTCCTTTTACCTTTCTTTACAAACTCTTCATCTAACATCAATTCATAATCTATTTTTGTTTCCTCATCCCACTCTGACTGTGCCCACAAATCACCTGTATCAGCATCATTCACAAATTCTCTCTCTTCCGTTTTATCTGTTCTTGGTGGAGGGTGACAATCTGAATGCCTCTTTAAATCATACTGTCTAGTAAATGTTCTCTCACAGACTTTACAAAGAAAATTCTTCTTCACAGAATGCTGAAAAATTTTTCTACAATGTCTTGTTAGTTTGACCTCCTTTTTTTGAACATGGCCAGGTCCTGCAGCATTGACTGCAGCATCATGCAACCACTCACTGTCACTGCCAACCGTATCTGAACAGGCATCTGACTGGGCGAAAGGCTCATCTTGAACCCCAACTACTGCATCACATTTAACATGATATGTATCAGGATGTAATTTAGACATGTGAATCTCCAATTCATTTTTGGTTGCAAATGAAGAGTTACAATAATGACAGTTCTGCAAATTTCTGGAATTCTCTTCACATTTAACCCACACCAACTGATGAGATGACACATCAGATATGGTAGATATGATGTCCTTCTGCCCGTGCATGTTCCTCAATGCATTTTTTGCTTCTTGGAAAGCTTTGAATGATGTATGAGGAGACAGCCGACACCTGCAAGACAAAGTGCGCAGAGTCATTACTGCTGTTGGTCCCATTGCCTTGCTTGTCTCACATCGTTTTACTATGCTGGTATCCAGGTTTCCCATGTACAGATCACCATTTGCAAGATGTCCATTCGCACACTGTCAGCAATTAAATTCAACTTAGTTGTACATATTTAGCACATCACTCGCAAACTGCTATCCTATAAAACCCTTTATTTTGGAAGGAATATTTCCACTGCACATCAAATGAACACTGATCAGTCTGAAAGGAAACACAAGTTATCCAAGTACTATTTTCATACCGGAATGGAAACTCAAATTTAATATTCTTCCTAATGGTAAAAATGCAAGTGTCTTTCTCACACTCAACATAATTACCATCATCATAAATAACAAAATGTCTACTGCTTTAAATGTACAATGCGTTTTTCACTACCTAGGGCTGTATAGGTGTGAAACTTGGTCTCTCACATGTGGGGCTGAACATAACTTCAAAGATGCCAAATAAAATATTTAGGTCTATGACAGAGGAAGAGCACCAAGTTAGAGACAGCCCAAATGGTACAGAATGCCTGCGACAGAATTTACATGTGTGGGGAGGAGATTAGAAGTGGGATGCACTATCTGTGGCAATGGGAGAGAAGTGGTAACATCCTAGCTCATACTTTTACCGTCTTTTTTGAAATGTGAAACGCTATATAAAAGTAACAATCAACTACACATAACCCATAAACTATGCAGACTATTTTACTACCCAAACCTCATTTAACAAATTACCAAACAAAAATATCTGAATGACACTACAGCAACAAGGATCTATGTTCTTGCATGGCAGTGACAAGACCAAACTGCTCAGAATGCAGGAAAGATAACTATACCAACTGACATGACACCTGTAAACGAGCTTTATCTGGCCAAGTTCCCTTTCAAGTACAAAACGTATTTGCACATCAGATTCTGATCACAATTTTATGGTACCTGTTGTGCAGACACTGACTTGTAGCCTACCATACAACAGCAGGAGTCAGAGCAGGCACAGCTGTAGCAAATGGGTATTCCTGCAGCAATCAACTCTGTTTCTAAAAATATGGGTTTGTTTTATCTTACCTCAGAACACTTTTATTACATAATGCCTCTCCCAACACGCACTTCATAAAGCTAGTGAAATCAGTTCTTTGCACATTGCCATGAGATAGCAGTCTGACTCCAGCCAGGCTCTACCACTGGAGTAACAGCTACCTCTGTAGCACAAGACTGGGAAAACAGGGTGCAAGAAGAACTGTACTTCACTATTCACAGCATACATTAACTTTTTTTTTGGGGGGGGGGGCATTTGGTATGAAATTACTGATACAGTAAAAAAACTTTGCTAGCCAACTTATCTGAGAGCCAGAATATTTTTTCTTAACTGCAAAAACTTTAAACTTACATCCAGACTATAACAAGTCAGTAAAGTTTTACATGTACTGCTCTTTAATCCATATGCTTCAGCACCTGGCCAAATGAATGTTACAGTATCTTTCTCATTGTTTCCCACATGCACCTTTGAAGTGTTACTGCTGGCACTGCCCTTCATCATGGAAAAATCTACCCACTCATTCAAGATGGAATCACAAAAGGCAGCTAAGTGCTTTCAAGTCTTCTGTAATGTGTAACGCTGTCAATGGCTCAGTGGTTCCTTACATTTCAAAAGACTATAGTGCCTTAATCTTCATGGGTCAAGAAAACACAATGATCCTTCCAAACACAGGGAACCACCAACACCCCTCCCCTCATCACACCGTTTCATTACAAAAGACTTGAATCCTCAGCGACATCTCAGCCAAACCTCATACCTTGAATTGCATTTAAGGCAAAACAAATTATGTTAACTCTAAGAGACACTGGAACTGATAAAACGATTGGAAAGTGAAGAAGATACAGCTTAGTAACAAGACCAGATCATCAAACATTCCACATTGCATGACATCAAAGCTCAGTGGACTGGTTTACTTAAGTTTATATCTTTGATAAGCAATAGGCAAGTAACTGTCACGAATGCTGAAGTCAAACATCGTGCAGCTCGATTAGGTTTCCTATAAGCAGCTTTCCCACATACTTCAACAAGTTCCAATTTCTGAACCTTTATTCACAGAAAGCTACATGTTTTTAATTTAATAACACGGGCTGAGTACCTTTCATGCAATCATTGTTGCAGTAGAAGAGCAACAAGTATTAAACATTCTGAGTGCAAGTTTGTTGCCATTGTTGTCCAGAATGCTAAGAACATGGGCCTATTTCATTGTCCTTTGTGGCCTTTCTAGCTTTAACATTTTTTTCCAAATTACCCCATAAATGGCACAATTTGGGGGGGGGGGGGAGTTACTCTTCATAAAATATGTGTTTTGATTTTCTCTACAACTCCTGTACGAAACATTTTTCAATCTAAGAATTCCACATAAAGCAACTAGTATTCTTGTCAGATTTTAATCAGAATGGAATTTTCTGGACACATTTTTGAATAATACTCAAACAGCAACATTCGCAAAAATTCATCCAGTGGGAGTCAAGTTTTCCCATGTTGACAGAGGGAATGACATCACAAAGCTATCAGTTGCTTTTCAAAACTCTTCCAAATTGCCTAGAAGTAAATTGAAGTAAAACCTACACTTTTCCCAATGAACGGCTAGCATGTTTCAAACTGTAACATAAAATCTGAAAAACTGTACAATCCAAAAGAAAATAAATCAGCTGATCATGACACAGATGAAAGGTAATGTGCAATTTTCCATAAATCAACAATCACCCCTAGCACTACAACCATATGCTGACAAACTGGACTGTTTTGGCAATAATGGCCTACGGAAACAATTGCTGGTGCAAATAAAATTATCACTGAAAGCTTCACAACAAATAACAATAGTCTGTCAATCCCCATCTATGTAATGCACCTGGAGTAAACCTCTTTAACACAAAGATTATTTATATTATTATTATAATTATTATTGAATTTTTCACTTCTCAGCTTTGGCTGGGAAATATTCACTTATCGTGGGATGTAGTAATCAATAGGATTAGGCTCGGTGGTCTTACTTGTAGTTTAAAAAGTTTCTTACAATTTGAACATGTGCCAAGAATTACAGATTTTTGCAGTTGTATATAAGTATTCGGGTGCAAGTTAAGTCTTGTCAGACTTTGTGATAGTGGCTTTGGAATTACTCCCGTAGATGACAGTACTACCGGGATCACTTGTGATTATTATTACTACTACTATTATTACTACACTCTTGCTGTCTCCTGTCAGAAGCCCTTTCTTCCTGGTACTTCTCTTGAACCAACAGCGATCCCCACGGCTCAGCTTCAAGTTTCAGACTACAGCACTTTCTGTATTATGAGTGATGTTCCAAGTACAGGTGTCATTTGTAGTGAATCTATCGAATGTTTTCCTGGTATCGTTTCCAAATATTTCCTTAAACATTTAGTTGCTATTCTGGTGGCTCCACTTATCACTGGTATAAACATACATTTCAGGTTCCACATTTGTTGTATACCTACATGTAAACTCTCGTATTTTAGCTCTTTTTATTATTATTATTATTATTATTATTTGGTGGTGGTGTTGGTGTCATCATATCCTGTAACAGGCCTTTCCCTCCTGGAACTTCTCTTGAACAAATGGTGATCCCCACCACGCTCACTTCAAGTTTCAGACTGCAATACTTTCCATATTGTGTTATGTTACATGCATATTATTATTATTATTCTGTATTTCATGGCCCTGACAGTGAGCTTGTCTGGAAACATACTGATTTCCCTTTCAGATGTAACAATCACAATCTCAATGGATCAAATATTAACAAAAAATCTAACAGAACAAGATGGGGACAAGCTACAGGCTGGATGGTCCTCAGAATTCCAGTGGGGAGAATATTCTCCGCACCTGTCCAGACCAGCCCTAGGGCCCATCCACCCTCCTCTACAATGCGTACCAGGTCTCTTTTCCAGGGGCAGAGGGACTGAGGTGTGGTGATAACCACCCACCCCCATCTAGCACCACTACTACCCCTTTGGACTTTCAAGGTCTGTTCTAGGACGAACTTTACTTGTTGAACACAAATCTTCAGGGATGTAATGCCATGTCAGCTGACAAATAGTTACCAATGTTTTGACACAGCAGTCTCCAACATTTTGGTAACTATTTACCAGATGACATGGCATTACAATCCCAGAAGCCTGAATTCATCATCAGCAATTCTGAGAGAACTTTGTATCTTGGAATCAAAAGAGATATCTACAAAAATGGGTTCCTGAGAACATTTTAAACTTCCGAAGGCAGCATACAGTAATGGATATTACTGTCAACACAGCTTGGGCATGGAATACTGTGCAAATGAAACATTTGCAAAAAATTAAGGCCAAGTGATGTGCTCACGGAAGGAAATTCTGATGAAGAGGAGTGTTTGGGTTTGAACATCACACACAAGAAAAACCAAATTACAGAAACTACTAATCAGCCTGCAACATGCCTTCAAAAAACTTGACAAAGCACAGGTTAATGTTACTGCAAAGACTACTCTGACCCACTCCTGAACCAACTACCAAACCACAAACAGTACTGTCTCTGTGTAATACTTGTATTTCTACTGACATTCAGTGACAATGGAAACTCTGGTGGTTACAGTTTAGCACTACAGCAGAATATGGACATTAAAAATTACATTATATCACATCCAGCCAAGAACACTCAGGCTGAATATCAACAGACATGTAAACTCATTACATAAATTGCAGCACAGTACTGGAACATTATTCAGCTTAACATCGAAACCTATGCTCAAAACAATCTTTCCATTAAACAGTATTTTTGTAGTTACACTTGAGAAACTCAACATGTGACATGAATCACTGTCTGAGGCGGTAGTGACAAAACTTAACACTGGATTTACATACCACAAAACCTTGAGTTTCCCTTCCAGGAACGAAATAAAAATTTCGCAACCCTTCTCTCAAATACTGTCAAGCAATAACCATGCATCAACTGCAAAGTCTGCCCTCCTACACCATCAGCAATTACCACACACCTTGAATAAACATTACAATAGCAGAAACCCACATTGCTTGACTCTTCTCATTTACTCAAACTCTTGCAGTATGTATTTACTACCTATAATAAAACTTCAATGCACACAAATGTCAAAAATGCATCTTAAGTCCTCAATCAAGTAAAAAGAAACACCTAACAATTCACGTCTTCTGGGATGTCATGCTGTCTTCTTTGTTGTTTCCCATTACTTCAAGTGTTTAGGGTCCAAGAACAGCAAGCAAGGTTAACATGTGGAAATATATGGGTCTGCTGGTCTGGTTTATACCCTGCTCCTTCACTGCACATCTAATTACACCCCTTGTCATGGCCCACCTACATGTCCCCTGCTGATTCACCAATCTTCACTAAACTTCAACAACCATACTAACAGACCTGTATTGCCACCTGCCCTGTTTTTGGCATTCCTCTTGGACACCTCAACCCTTGAAGCTTAATGCACTACATCTTTTCAAAATGCAAACACCTACCTGGCAACACAGTGTCACATCCCAGAAAACCTGAAGCATCAACAAAACTGCTCTGGAAACCTGAGATCTCACATAAATGTGCCTGTTTGTAACAACTTCTGCCAACACAAATGTTAAACTTTATACACATTAACAGCATGATGGAAATTAACACTCATCACTCATGTCTGTGTTTATGTTTTATCATGTCCCATTTCTGTGTAAACGCTCGGCCACACTTTTCACACATAAATGGTTTCTCTCCTGTATGTATCCGAACATGACAATCAAGTTGAGACTTCTTACAAAAGCATTTCTCACAAAAAGAGCATGAATATGGACGAATGTCCAAATGAATCTTAGTATGAGACCGTAAACAGTTCACTGATCGGAATGTCTTACTGCATGCAGTACACTTGTACGGACGTTCACCAGTATGAAGTCGTCGGTGGTTGTCATGTGCCTGCTTACAAGGAAAACACTTTCCACAAATATCACATCCAAAATCCATACGGGCACCATGTACAGTCTTCATGTGATAATCTAGGCTGGTTTTTTGCCGGAACTGCTTCTCACAGCTCGCACAAGAGAATGGGCGTTCTCCTGTATGACTCTGCATATGCACCTTTAGCTTACCTTTGTCTGATAATTCCTTTTTACATACACTGCACTGAACCTCTGTACCTAATTTCTTTCCCTCATCTCTGTTATGTATCTTTGAATGCGCTTTCAAGTTCTTAAGCCAACGAAATTTCTGACCACAGAGGTGGCATTGGAATGGCCGGGCCTCAGAGTGAGCATGCAAGTGTATGTTCAGACTGTGAGCATTGAAAAAACTCTTCCCACACTTATCACAAACAAATTGCCTTATACCAGTATGGAGAAGCTGGTGGTTCTTGAAGTGTGTTTGACTCTTGTACATTTTGCCACATTTCTCACATGTTCGGAGAAGTTTGCTGTCACTGAGATGGACTCCTTCTGTATGGCGGGTCAATGCACTTTTGTCATTAAATGTTGTTCCGCATAAGTGACAAAGGTAATTTCTGTCATTCTCATGTACCAGTAAATGTTTTTCTAATTCAGCAGATTTGTGGAAAGCTTGTGAACAAATATTACATGTTAGCAAGGAATTATTCCTATGGTAGACTGAATGCTTGAACAAAGCTGCAGCAGATATGAACCCAATTCCACAATACTTGCACTCAAAAGGGTGTTCACTACTATAAATGTTGTCATCACTCTCTGTTTCTGCAACATGCCCTAACAACTTTGTTAGTTTCTTTGTGCTTTGGCCCTTCATCAGCTTCATTGATTGTAACATTAAACCACAATGCACACGTTGGCATCCATCCTTATGTTTATCCATTTCTTCACTATCAAAATTTAACTCACGAGCTTCACATTTTGCATAGGAACACCCAAATTGATCTTTGTGATTTATAACATCCTCCTCGGATAGTTCTATACCATGCATAGCCAAATGTGACAAAAAGAGTTCCTTGACAGTACAAAATCTTTCATCGCACACCTGACAATGGAAAACACCATCAGAGTGAGAATCAGATATATGAGAGAGCAAATCACTTTTATTCCCAACACACTTCTGACAATAGCTGCACACATGTCTATCTGGTATCCCAATGACATCTTCATTGTCTTCTGACTTGCCAAACATTCCTTGAAGTTCAAAATATTTATCTGCATTGTGAGGAATGTGTTGGTGAAACCTGGAAGATAAAGCGTCCAGTAAGGGTCACATTCTGTGCCAGACACATATATTGCTGGCACTTTCCTCTGAGCCAGTGCTTTTTAATATCCATATTATTTAGTTCACAATTATGTAAAATAAGAAGCATCCTTATTTTGAGCAATCCAGCAAGAAGCAACACCGAACAAGACATAACCCTGAAAAGTGATATTTGTGACATAAATTTAATAACTGCAGAATTAGATATATCAGGTTGGATGTCAGAATTTACCCCAAATAATGACATGCAGTCATAAAATAATGCCTATTGTTTTTTATTGCTATTTACATGCAAGACAGTGGAAGCTGCATAGAACTTCACAACAATCCTGAAGACACAATCAGTTTTAAAAATATTCTTCATTCCTGCCAAGAGTCTGATTTCACCTCTGAAAAAGAACATGCACTCCTACAGTAAGTTACCCTTCCTCTATTGCAGCAGCAATACAGCATTCTGCGGTGCATCTTCAGCAAATGATGTGCTCACAGACCATCTTTCAATATACCATACAGGTAAAAAAAATGACAGTGCAACATCAGGACTGGAGGGTGGATACTGCACTACTGTACAATCAAATACTGTAAGTTTCACATTTGTGAGTGACCTGTAGACACGGAGCAACAACACTTCTGGCACCATTCCATAGACTTCCCTGAGATAAGGGTTCAAAATGGTGGACAAAGCTTAGTTATTCCTGTGCCTGTGCTCACTGTTAGGTGCCACAAATGCTGCCAGATGCACACGGAAGCAAGGAAAACAATCACAACTGATGTTTTGAACAGATGTGGTACAAGGGGTGAAGGCCTCCTGTTGCAAACTGTCACAGGAGATGCAACCCAGGATCAACCATGTTGCACACAAATCCAAGCAGCCATCAATGCAATGGCACCTCACAACACCTCCATGGAAGACATTCAATTACTAGGACTAATCATACCCACTGTATGCTACGATGACAGGTGTTTTTGTAAAATGATTGTCTCAGGAGACAACAGTGGAACTCTGAGTGCTAACAAATCCCAATGCCTGCCTTTTTCAAGTTTTTCCAACAAGAAAAATACCTGAAGTGTTACTCCTCCAAGACAATGCCAGGATACACAACAATGTGCACACCACCACAGCCATCAGCAAATTTGGATGAATAGTTTTGATACACCCACCATATAGTTCTGACCTCACCACCAGATTTATAACAGTTTGATCCTCTGACAGACAGTGTACAAAACCACCATTACATGTACAGGCACTGCAGAATGCCATATGGCTACAGAGTAAGAGGAGCAGCATTTACTAGGCACTAATACTGCTGACAGGGTTAGAGGCTGTACTATGCCTTCAGTAATGCAGTAGTAAAGTAAGTTTTGTGATATATTCAAATGTTTAATGTGCAAACAAAAAAAAAAGTGTTTTCTGTAAGGATATTACAGCATTATTCTTAGAAAACAGTTCTTCCTAAAAAAATATACCACTGATATTGGTGCCAGGAACTGATAACTTTTTATGTTCTGACTTATTCTTCATATTTTAGGGTTAGGTACATATTTATGGAAGCAACAACTATAGTTCAATTCAGTTTAATTTAAGATACACCACTGTCATATACTAACATTCAATTTATGTTGCATGCTCAAAACTTTCAACTCTGAGACTTGAAGCTTCAAACATTCAACACTACCCCTCTTCTTGCAGTAGGTCATAAGGCAGCAGAGCGTACAGTCAAGTCACTGCAAGGAGGTCTGGTCCAGTTCCTGTATAAGTTCATTTTTTCCCCCTGTAATAATACAGTATACACCTACTACCCAGCATTCCATGTGCTGTGATACAGTAACTGCACTGACAGCTAGTGACACATATTTATCAATAATGCTGACCTAATCCTGAAGCAAATCAATCCACTAGTCAAGGGTGTTTTGGACAACAGTACACATCTCAACACTGTACATGGTTCCAGTGGATTCAAATCAACTGGTAGTTTCCATCAGCAACTCACAAGATAGAATGTACACACCCCACTCACTGGGAACTTTAGCAAAGCACAGTACAAACCCTTGACCATATCAATAATGTCAGTCAAAAAGACTGCATGACAATTCCCCCAGACACCAAACACACGCCATAAGTAACCTGCAAGCTTACAACGTTCACCCAGTAATGTTGTCAATTTCATGCCCACTCTTACAAATAACTGCCAACAGGATATGAGCATTACTCCAGACTGAGAGTCACAGAAGCTCATCCATGTCACCCACCATTAAAAACCAGTTATCATAACAAAGACTTACTAGAAGAGTTCTGCAATGCATTGATGCAAATGATCTTGTTTGCTTTCTTGCAAGTACTGAATACACAAACTTTTAAGTTCAAGGGCTGGTGTGTGTCAAATTTGGTACCTCACTGTCACAGCAAATCAGTGTGTGTTAGACAAGTATGACACAAAACAAATGCACTAATAATAATCCCTAAAGCCTATATCTGTACCAATAACTCTGGTCAACACACAAAATCTATCCATAGCCAAAATAGTTGATTCCTCTTAAATTCAATGTGCTGAGACCAAATATGACCTTAGAATTCAATTCTTGGCTCCAGTTGTCATGATACATGAAGTGTGGCTTAATGCGTAAAATTGTTACTTGGGAAGGGATACATGTGTCAGCACTGCTCTCCCAGACAGTGAGTAATGAAAGAAAATGTCAGAATTTCAGTGTATCATAAAAGGCACGAAGATCTAGTTAAGTTCTTTAAAATGGAAAGGGGCCTTGTTGCTTGCACTGGTACTGATGGTCTGATGCAAACACTCAATATTAATCACAATACTCTGGAATGGCGACTCTTTATAGACTTATCTCAGTTGAGTCTCAAAGCAGTTCTCCTTCACAATGGCAACACCCTACCTTCTATTCCTGTTGGTCATTCAGTGCATAAGTCATATGAGAACATGAAGATTCTGATGGAATCTTTTAATTACGATAAATTCAAATGACAAATCTGTGGTGACCTAAAAGTGATTGCCTTACTACTTGGACTACAACAAGGATTCACAAAATATTGCTGCTTAATTTGTGAATGGGACAGCAGAGCTCGGTCTCTTCATTACTCAAGAAAGGACTGGCCTGACAGAAAATCCCTGGAACCAGGAATCATGAGTGTGGAAAATCAACCACTAGTGGAATGAAGTAAAATCCATGCATTTTAAGCTTGGTCTGATGAAACATTTTGTAAAGGCCATGAACCAAGCAGAAGCTGCCTTTACTTATCTATGAGAAGAGTTCCCCACACTAAGTGAGGCAAAACTGAAAGGAAGTATTTTCACTGGTCCACAAATATGAGAACTTATTAAGGACGAATTCGACAGTCTCCTTCAAGGCGACGAAAAGGTGGCTTGGGACAGTTTTAAATTTGTAGTAAAAGAATTTCTGGAAAACAGAAGGGCTCAAAACTATGAGGAGCTTGTAAACAACCTTTTGCAGCGCTACCAGAAATTAGAAGGCAACATGTCACTAAAAATATACTCCTTCACTTGCATTTGGATTTTTTTCCAGAGAATTGTGGTGCATTGAGTAATGAACATGGAGAATGTTTCCATCAAGATACTTCTTCAATGGAGAGGAGATATCAAGGGAAATGGAACTGTGCTATGCTCGCCGACTGCTGCTGGACTTTGGCAAGGGATGCCCCTGCCATGGAATACAAGCAAGAGGCCAGGGGAGGGGGGGAACTTTGTGTTAAATAATGAACTTACATGAAAAAGAATGTGCAGATGTTCAATTTACATTGTAAATATTATCCCTAAAGAGAATAAGTCTACTAAACACATTCTTTTCCACTGAATAGTATTTAGTTTTTTATTTAATCGACCGATCCGTATAATATTTCAACCTATATCGTAAAATATCATAGTGGTAGCATAATTTTAAAACTAGAGCCAAGTAATTTTTTTTGTGTCCCTTTTCTAACTTCATAGATGCAAACAAATAAATTAATAACATATTCATCACAGATACAAAAAATGTTTTGAAATTTGTTGTCCAGTGTAATCATTACAAACATGAGTTACTTTTCCATAACACAAGAAGTTATTAGTATCTGAATTAAATATAAAGAAGACACTATCAAAAAGAACAGTTGACAAATTCTGCCATATTCATGGAATAATTCTAAGTTTCCCAGAAATGTAACCTTTGCCTTATGGTATCCCAGATTTGCTAAGCAGATGATCACCATATGCGGCAGGCAGCCCTAAAAACTACACATTCTTAATGCAAGAGGGGCATTATCTGTAATTTAATCCTCTGATAATGTAATTAAATAGAGCAGACTGCAATTTAAATTGAGGCTGCGTAACAAAGGCCATAATTGGCAACCAGCATTTCAAGCATCACAGTGCATAACAGGCACACATCAACACACACACCACAGGGTTAGTACCTTAATCAGATGTGTTACTTTTTCTAACAGCTGGAACTTGAGATTCCAATTTCTGGGATGTGATGCTGCATTAGTGGGCAAGTAGTCCCAGACATTTTGAAGATCACCATGCCTTCATCTCTAGAGAAAAGCAGTGCACAAGGAACCCTTATGTAGGAAAACAGTGTGTTGTCCAGGTAAGTTTAATGCAGGTAGTGGCCTGCAACAGTGTGCAGCCAACAAAAATGGGATGGTGATGGGGAGATGGCACTGAAGATGAAGGCAGTACAACACTTCAAAACACTGGGAACAATACTCTCCCAACAATACAGCTTCACATTCCACAACACTGTAATCTTCTTCAACAGCCCTGCGAGAACCTAAAATCTTACTGGAACTTATCACTTCAAAGCAGTATACAAAAGTCATATGGGAAGACAGAGCATACTGCGGAACTGCAAGCCGACCAAGCAAACAGATACTTCACACTGGTACCAACAAAAAATTTCCCAATGGTGAAGACAAGGAATTATGGAAATGACATACTACTAAGTATCAAACCCAAAATCCATCTAGACACTCTCTGACACTTTACAGAACAGATACATCTCTTGCCTCTGCCAGGAAACAAATCACATATGTCCGGCCTGTAGCCTCATCACTATGCTATGCTACTGGTTTCCTTCATGATACACAATGTTCATATAACAGGATGAAAACTTTTCACAAGATTAACAAGTACATTAATTAAGAAGTCTGTCATGTAACACTTTCGAGGTTAAGATAAGAAAACTGTTATAACAGACTAAAAAGAAGAAATATGTAACTGACAATTTCTTTAGGGCATTAATTGAAATGAGAGACGAACAAGAAGTGTTACATCTTTATTCGATATGTAGGTACAAGCAAAGAAATTCCACAGCAAATTTCAGAGGACAAATGAAACACTACTATACTACATATTGCAAGACACAACACAAACTATAATGGATCATCAATGCACAAGGTGAACACAAAAACACTCCTTGATTTCAAGTAGTTATAAAATCAAAACTTACTGGAATATTCTTACAAAATTGGTGGCTACAGTTGCATAAACTCATACAGTTTCATGTGGTATCACACACA
>Ga0131853_10003011_pt1 | contig 30253 bp, 30 predicted proteins | sample TergutLab28metaG_FD_92764 | JGI IMG/M metagenome (GOLD analysis project Ga0131853, IMG submission 92764) | Labiotermes labralis P1 segment gut microbial communities from Petit-Saut dam, French Guiana - Lab288 P1 (version 2) (version 2) | ecosystem: Host-associated > Arthropoda: Insects >... | reverse complement strand
GCAGGCCGCAACCAGGATCTCACCGACCTTGAGACCCTCATTCCCGCTGCGTCAGCCGCTGATCTGGATATCGCTCGCCGGGGCGCGAAGCTTATCCATGAGCGTGGGTTCAACCGAGAACAAGACGTGGCGGCCGATCTCGACGAGCTGATATCCGCGACGCGTCGCTAGCGTTCAGCGCGCAGTATTGCGTGTATAGAGGAAGCACCCGCCGAGATAGTAGTCATACATCCGCGCCGGAGTCGGCCGGTCGGTACAGAGTTTGCCGCTCATCGAAGAGTCCTGCGCACAGCCCCAAAAGAATAGTCGACTCTTTACGTGACTTGACATTAAATGTAGACTAAGCGCGACCGAGGATAGTCTCGCGATCCTGTCCGGAGCTATGCCATGAGCCAAGCACACCAGGAAGATCCTCCCGGGAGTCTCAAGAACGCGACCCGGCGGGTGCTGACGTGGTACATGCGCTCGGCCGACGCCGCTCAGACGTGGATCAACCCGAACGAGTCCCATGTCGCTATCCAGGCCGCGGACGACGATCCCGCGCCGGCCACGTTCGCCTCCTACGAAGAGGCAGTTCAGTGGTTCGAGCGGGAACGCGGCAACCTGGTGGCGGCGGTGCGCTCGGCCGCGGGACAGAGCATGAACGAGATCGCGTGGAAACTCGCGGTGGTTCTGCGCGGTCTGTATATGGAGTTCAATCCGTTCGACGACTGGATCGCCACCTCGACCGACGGGCTGCGCGCCGCCGAGGCCCTCGGCGACCTTTCCGCCTCGGCCGAACTGCTGGAGAGCCTGGGCATGGCCCGCGCTCAGCTCAACCAGCTGAACCGCAGCACCGAGTACTTGCAGCGGGCACTGGAGCTCCGGCATCGCACCGGGAACCAGTCGGGTACCGCGCTCACCCTGAATTCCCTGGGGCTCGTGCTGCTCCGCCAGCATCACCTCGCGGAGGCTCAGGCGGTCTTCGAAGAGTGCCTGGGCATCTACACCGAGCTGGGCGACACGCACTGGCCGCCGGTCATCCACGCCAACCTGGCGGAGATCCTCATCGGCCTGCGCCAGTACGCCGAGGCGGCCAGGCTGCTCACCAGCGCGCTGGACGCCTACCGCGGACGCGATGACCCCGGGCTCGAGGGAAACGCGCTGTGGCTGCTCAGCGCGGCCCGGCGCGGCCTCGGCGACGCGAGCGGCGCGCTGACGGCCGCCCGGGACGCGGTAGACCTCGCGGTCCGGCACCGGAACCCGATGTGGGAGGGATACTGGCTGCTCGAACTCGGCTTCGCCCAGTATGCCGCCGGGCTTTCCGTGGAAGCGCTGGCCTCGTTCGGGCGTTCCGCCGATCTGCATCACGGCATCGGCGACAGCACCCGGGAGGCCCGGGCCTGGGACGGAGCCGGAGTCGTCCGGCTCTCGCTCGGCCAGGTGGAGATCGCGGCCGACGCTCATCGCCGGGCGGCCGAGGTGTTCCGGCGGACCGAGGCCCGCTGGCACCTGGCCGGGGCGCTGGGTCACCTGGCCCAGGCGCTCGCCGCGGGCGGCGAGACGGCCCGGGCCCGGGAGGCGGCAGCGGAAGCGCTGGAGATCCTCGCCGGTTTCACCGACCCGGACGCCGACGCGATGCGAGCCGCGCTCAGCGACTTCCCCTCCGCCTAACTGCCTTTCATTAACCGCCGAACGGATCCTGCCTTCTCCCCCGCCCTGGGCGACCGGCCCGGCCGCGCCGGGCCGGCGGGACGTTCCGCCGATCCGGCGCGGGGAGCACCATGCCCTACTGCCAGGGCGCGGGCCTGCCGCTGAACACCGAGTACGCCCCGACGGGCGTGCCGTTGCTGATGGAACCGCCGGAGTCGTAGTCGCTGAACTTGACGAGCGCTACCTCCTGCCCGTTCGGGTCAGCGGACCGGGCGGCGTAGCGCAGGTAGTACAGGCGCGTGACGATGGGCTGATTGGCCGTGGTCCGGCCGCCGGCCTGGTACAGCGTGTTGACCAGGTACCTGGCGGCGGCGGTCTGCGCGGCCTCGCTGTGGCCGGAGGTGGTGACGCTGACCTCGTCCAGCCAGATGTGCGTGTCGCTGCGGTAGCCCAGCTGGTACAGGCCGGTGGCGAATCTGCCGACCGTGGTGTCGGGCAGCGGTGTGTTGTCCCCGTTCTCGTAGCTGGCCACGTCCCCGTACGGGTGTACCGCCCATACGCTCGGGTGGTAGCCCTTGATGACGTCGTTGTAGCTGTTCAGGTAGCCGTTGCCTCCGGCGCCGGGACCGAAGTCCCCGGCGATGACCACGCATCCGGAGCAGCGGTGGTAAACGGCGATCCACATCTGCCCGGCCTGCGAGGGGTCCGGGGTCGTGGTGCCGCTGGCGGTCTGCGGGTGGTCCGGTTCGTTCCAGGGCGCGAACACGGTGACCGACGGGAACATGGCCCGGAACTTGTCGAAGGCCGCCTCGTAGTTCTGGATACTCGGCACGTGCGCGGTGGTGCCCGCGTGCGCGCTCGGGCCGTACTGTTCCTGGAACGCGATCTCGGGGGTCACGCCCTTGGCCGCCGCCTCGTTCAGCCAGGCACCGAGGCACTTCTGCTCGGCGACCAGGGCATTCTGGTCCTGCGGGTGGGCCAGGCCCGGATCGGCGATGTCCCAGGGCACGATGAACCGCGCCTCGTGCGTGTGCAGCCCGTCCCACAGCCCGTCCCGGAACGACGACGTGGCCTCGTTCAGCTGCTGCTGGGTCGGATCGGCGCTGGTGGCCTGCTGGTTGTCGTCACAGGAGTTGACGGCGCTGTCGTGGATGCCGAACACCACGGCCGGAGTGGACGCCGGCGCGGCGGTCGCGGACGCGGCCGGCCCGGCCATGGCCGCGGTGACCCCGGTCGCCAGGCTCACGGCTGCCGCCGCTCCGGCCAGTACTGTCCGAGAGCGGCGGAACATGCCCTTTCGCATCAATATCCCCTTCCCCTGATTTCTCGCAGGTTGACCTGCGGTATTAAATATTTGCCAGCCCGGCAAGCGGCGGCAACCGTAGAAATGAGGAATGCGTTTTCCTGGTCTTTGCGACTGTTTGCCGTGAATCGGCGTTTATGCCGGGTCGACCGAGTTCCGTATTTATACGGTGGCGCGGGTCCCGGCCCGGTGCGCATAATCGGGTGTCGTGAGTGCAGCGGGGGGTGTGCTCCGGAGAAGGCAGCGGCGACCGCTGCGGTGGGCTGTCGTGCGGGCGGCCGGCACGGTGTCCGTGCTGACCGCACTGGCGGTCTGGTGCGGGCTGCCGTACTGGCGAACCCATGCCTGGGCGGCCGCGGCCACGGTCTGCTGCTGCGCGGGGCTCGGGGCCGCCGGAGTGCTGATGCGCACCGAGCGCCGTACCCGCCTGTGCGGCGTCATGCTGCTGGCGGCCGGCACGGCGTGGTCGCTCACCTGGTCCCAGAGCTGGGACTCCGGGCCGCTGCCGGTCATCGGCCAGTTCGCCCAGTCGGTGACCTTCCTGGCCCTGGGGATAGCGATCCTGCAATATCTCAATCCCGGCCGGCTGGAACGGGCGGAGCGATGGTGGATCACGGCCGGCGTGCTTGTCCTTCTCGGCGGTACTGCGCTGAGCATCGCTATGTCCAGGCCCGGCTGGATGGGCTATCACGCGGACGTCTTCTGGCCTCACGTCCGGACCGGGCATGACCGGTTCGCGTTGTTCGTCGCGCTGCTGAGCGAGTCGTTCATCGTCCTCGCCGTCGGGTACGGCTGCGTCCTGGTGCGCCAGGCGAAGGAGAGACTGGCCAGGAAGTACCGGAGGCTGACCGCGCCGCTCCTGGTCCTGATCCTGGCGAGCGCCCTGGCGTCCGCCTGGGCCGAGCAGGGCGGGACGCTGACCAGCCTTGGCCGGTCCCTGGACACCTTCGCCGTTCAGAGCCTGATCGGGGTGTTCTTTCTCGCGGCCCTGCTCTACACCGGCCTGGTCGACCGGTTCTCCGGGCTGCGGGTGAAGGACCGCATCATCTCCCGGGCCAGCCCGCCCACCATGAGCGGTTTCCGGGACGCCGTGGCCGAAGCGCTCGACGACCCGGGCCTCCAGGTCTACTACCGGATCCCGGATAGCGACCAGTACGCCGACAGCCGGGGACGGCCCGCGGGCCGGTTCAGGAAGGCGTCGCGGGAGGAGAGTTCCGACGGGAACCGGTATCGCTGCGAAGTCTTCGCCGACTCCGGCGCCCTCGCGGCGGTCATCGACCTGGACCGGAAACTCCGGGAGCGGCCCGGGCTCATCGACGCGGCGAAGTCCGTCGCCCGGCTCCTCCTCATGCATTCGGGCCTGCGAGACGAGGTCCGGTCGACGGGGCTGAGGCTGCAGCGCCAGTCTCAGGTCGACATCCTGCAGGCGGACATCACCGACCGGCAGCGGCTTGAACGGGACCTTCACGACGGCGCCCAGCAGATGCTGATCGCGCTGTCCATGAAGATGGGGGCGGCCGCCGTGTCCCTGGACGATCCCGGCCTGCGGGGACTGGTGGCCGGGTGGCGAAGGGACCTGCGGGACGCCACCGACGAACTGCGGAACCTGGCCCGCGGAATCTATCCGGCGACCCTCAGCGAGCAGGGCGTGAAGGCCGCACTCGACTCCCTCGCCGAGCGGCAGACCGAACTCCGTGTGGACCTGGACATCCCCGAAGCGAGATTCCCCGTGATCATCGAGACCAGCCTGTACTTCGCCGTCGCCGAGGCCGTCGCGAACGCGGCCAAGCACGCCCGTGCCTCCAGGGTGCGGATTCGGGTAGCCCACGAGACGCCCTGGCTCGCCTGCATTGTCGCGGACGACGGGAACGGAGAGGCGGTCCAGCGCCCGGGCGGCGGACTCGAGGGCATCGTCAACCGGGTCCGGGTCCTGGGCGGGGACGTTCGCATCTCCGCGACTCCCGGCGAAGGATCGGCGGTTGTGATGAGGCTGCCGTGCGAGTAGCGCTGGCCGAGGACGGGATCGCCCGGGAAGCCATGGTCCTCCTGCTGAGGCAGAGCGGCGCCGACGTCATTTTCTCCGCGCGGACCGGGGAAGAACTCCTGATCTACCTGGCCCGGGATCAGCCCGACGTCGTGATCACCGACCTGAAGATGCCGCCCACGTTCACCGACGAAGGCGTGCGGGTAGCGGAGCAGGTGAAGCGGCGGTATCCGGATGTCGGCGTGCTCGTCCTCTCGGCCTACAACGAGACCCCGCAGGCCGCGCAGCTTGTCGACCAGGACCTGCGGGGCGTCGGGTACCTGCTGAAGGAGAACGTCGCGGACGCGGAGGCCCTGCAGAGCGCCCTCGTCCGGGTCCGGTCCGGGGAGACGGTCGTCGACCCGGATGTCATCGCGCGGCTCATGCACGCCCGGAAGCGCGCCGGCGAGATCGGGTGCCTGTCGCCTCAGGAACGGAAGGTGCTCGCGTGCATGGCCGAAGGCCATACCGATAAGGAAATAGCCGGCCTGCTCTGCATCGAGGGCAGGACCGCCAGCGACCACGTCCGGTCGGTGTTCCAGAAACTCCGCATCAGCCCCGGCCCGGGCAACAAGCGCGTCAAAGCCGTCCTGAAATGGCTCAGCGCCGACTTACCCTTCCTCTGGCTGCGACAGCAGGAGGCGCGGTGCGCCATCACGCTGCTCGAAAACTGAGCCCAGGAAGCGGCTGCCCGTCAGCCGTCTCCGCCGTCCCGGCGGGCGACGCCTCCGTAGAGAATCGAGGTACGGGGTGACGCGGAATCTTCAACCGGCCAGGCCCAGGGGCGCGCGACTCCGGGCGGGACCAGTTCCCAGCCCGCGAACAGTTCCGCGATCTCCTCCCGGGCCCGGAAGACCGCCGGACTGGTGGCACCTGAGTAGAGCCCTTCGATGAGCGACTGCTCCTTATCCGACACGCCGTCGAAGGTGCCGTGCGTCATGACCACGAACGACCCAGGGGCGACGCGCTCCCGGAACACGGTCATGATCTCCGACGGGGAGGGATTGCCCGCCACATGCCGTGAGTCTTCCGGTCCGGTGATGAAGTGGAAAATGGCCACGATCAGGATGGCGACCGGCTGGCTGAAATCGATCAGCTTCCTGGTCTCAGGAGCCTCAAGGATGCGCTCCGGTTCCCGCACGTCGGCCGACACGACCGCGGTGTTGCCGTTCTTGGCCAAGAGCGCCTGACCATGTGACAGAACGATCGGATCATTATCCACATAAACGACCCGGGCGTCCGGATTGGTCTCCTGGGCAACCTCGTGCGTGCTGCGCACCGTCGGCAGGCCCGAGCCGACGTCGATGAACTGGGTAATGCCGCACTCGCGGGCCAGGTAGTCCACAGTGCGCCACAGGAACCGGCGATTCTCCCAGGCCGCGTTGCTGAGGAGTTTGGTTATCTCCGGGCTCATCGCATCGACAGCAGCGCGGTCTACCTCGAAATTGTCCTTGCCGCCGAGGTAGTAGTCATACATCCGCGCCGGAGTCGGCCGGTCCGTGCGGAGTTTGGCGCTCATCGACTCGAAACGGTCAGTCACCCGCGACATCGTATAAGTTGCGCTTTTCCCATGTCGATAAGTCAGGAGCGACCGCCGAACGGATCCTGCCTTCTCCCCCGCCCTGGGCGACCGGCCCGGCCGCGCCGAGGGGCCACTTGGTGGCACAATCGTCAGCGGGAAGCTACCAAGGAGGGCACCATGGCGAAGCGAAACGGCAGCGCTGAATGGCGCGGGGACCTGCAGACCGGAGCCGGCACCGTCAAGGTCGGCGACGGAGTCTTCGAGGGCGGGTATTCCGCGAACTCTCGCTTCGGCGAGGGCGATAGCCCGGAATCCAACCCCGAGCAGCTCATCGCCGCCGCCCACGCGGCGTGCTTCTCAATGGCGCTGTCGAACATCCTGGCCGAGGCGGGCCACACCGCCGACTCCGTGCGCACCAGCTCGAAGGTGACCCTCCGGTTCGTCGACAACGCGCCCACGATCACCAAGATCGAGCTGGACACCACGGGCACGGTGCCCGGCATCGACGCCGCCCAGTTCGAGAAGTTCGCCGAGGACGCCAAGGCGGGGTGCCCCGTCTCCCGCGCCCTGGCCGGGGTCCCCGAGATCACCGTGACGGCGAAGCTAGCCTGACCCCGCCGTATCACCCGTCACCGCTTCTTCGCCACGCACCCCTTGATGGCCCACGAACCGTCTCCCGCGGGCCGGTAATCGGGGCCGGGCCGCCATTCCTCGACGGGCACCAGTCCGGGTTCCACGAGTTCGAGGCCGCTGAAGAACCGCATGATCTCCGCGTCGCTCCGGGGCACGTACTGCTGGCGGCTGGTCTCGCGGGAGAGGCCGATCAGCTCTTCCGACTTGTCCTCGCTGGACGGGTCCGCGGCCCAGTGCGTGATGGCGAGGTAGCTGCCGCTGGGCAGGGCGTCCATCAGGGTGGAGACGATCCCGGCCGGGTCGTCCTCGTCGCCGATCGCGTGCAGGATGGCCATCAGCAGGACGGCGACCGGCTTGTCGAAGTCGAGGGTTTCCGCGGCTCCCCGGAGGATGCGCGCGGGGTCGCGGAGGTCGGCGTCGAGGTATGCCGTGCTGCCGGGGTCGCGGCCCACCAGGAACGCGCGGGCGTGGGCCAGGACCACGGGATCGAAGTCCACATAAACGATCCGGCTGTCCGGCCGCGCTTCTTGCGCTACTTCGTGCGTGCTGCCGGGACTGGGGATGCCGGTGCCGATGTCCAGGAACTGCGACACCCCCTCGTCCCCGGCCAGGAACCGGACCGCCCGTCCGAGGAACGCCCGGTTCGCCTTCGCGGAGTCGGCCGCGCCGGGATAGACCGCCAGCGCCTTCTCCGCGTACTCCTGATCGGCCTCGTAATGGTCTTTCCCGCCGAGGAGGTAGTTGTAGACGCGGGCCTGGTGCGCGACCGTCGTGTCGAACGCGGGGTCATGGTCGGGCACGGTGTCGGGGTACTTGTCGGCGGTCACAGGTCTCCTCCGGTCATGTCTCGTCCCTGATTTCCGTGAGAAAGTCCAGGGTCTGCGGCGGGGTCAGGGCCTTGGCTCCGAGGCGGTCCATCACCTTGGAGTACAGGCGGATGTCTTTGGGCTTGTCGAGGTAGACGGCGCTGGTGAGCTGTTCCAGGTAGACCAGGTCCGGTACGTCGGGCTCACCGAACCGGAGCATGGTGAACGGCCCTCCGGAGGCGGCGTGGCCGCCCCGGGCGAACGGAACGACTTGCAGCGTGACGTGCGGCAGGCGGGCGAGTTCGGCCAGGAAAGCGAGCTGGGCGTGCATCGCGCCCCGGCCGCCGAGGGGACGTCGCAGGACGCCCTCGTCCACGACCGTCCAGACCTGCGGCGGATCTTTCCGGGTGAGCAGCGCCTGGCGCTTCACCCGGATGTCCACCCGCTGGGCGATGTCGTCGGTGTCGGTTCCCTCTGGGGCGAGCAGGGCGACGGCTTGCGCGTATTCACGGGTCTGGAGCAGGCCGGGTACGAACTGCTGCTCAAAGCACCGGATCGAGGAAGCGGCCGATTCCAGGCCCAGGTACTGCTGGACCCAGTCCGGCAGCACGTCGCCGAAGCTGTCCCACCAGTTCGACACGTTGGCCAGCCTGGCCAGTGCCAGCGCTTCCGCGCACGCCTCGGCGTCCGTCACCTTGTAGAAGTCAAGAAGGTCTTCGACGTCGCGTTCCTTGAACCCGACCCGGCCGTTCTCCATCCGGCTGATCTTCGACCGGGACGCCCGGATCCGGTACCCGGCCTCGTCGGGCGTCACGCCGACGTTCTCCCGGAACCGCTGGAGCTTCCGCCCGAGGATCATGCGAGGCACCACCGGCGCCTGAAGCCCGTCCGGCACCCCGCCGCCCTGCTCAGCCACGCCCAAGCTCTCCGCTCCCACGCAACATTCGGTTGTTTATACGTTCCGGCTACTGACCCCGGAGGACGGTATCACGCGATTAATTCCGAATCGAGAAACAACCGAATTTCCCGGGAAAACCCGAGGTCGTACCGGCGATTCGCGATTTACGCAATTGCGTGAAACCCCTGCTCTCTCGCGCCGGAGATCACGGAGTTCCTCTTCGCGGGCGTTCCAGGTCAGCCATCGTGATCTCCTGGCCGAAACGCGGAGGATTCACAGTCCAGGCTGCCGACCAGATCTCCTGCGGCGTCGAGCCGGGAAGCCGCCGCATGGCCGAGGGCGAGGCGGCGGACATCAGGTAGAGCCCGCGGCGGGTCCGCGTCGGATCCCCACTTGCCGGCGAGCGGAGCGGCCCCGCGGGCGCCGTAGCGGAAGAGACTCGCCGAGGGCAGCGTCGGCCCGCTGACCACGTCCGGGGCGGGGAACACCACCTGTCCCGCTCCCGCGCCGAACGAGCCCGTTCCGGTGCCGAACGCGGTAAGCCGCCACGCGCGGCCTCCGGTTCCGACGGCGAACAGGTCCTGCCGGGTAACGCTGTCCCCGAGGCTGACGATCAGCGTGCCTTCGGCGACGTGCAGGCTGGCCGCCGGATCACCCGCACGGGCCCGCAGCGCGGCGGCCGCCTGGCGGGCGGACACCAGGCACAGGCCCGTTCCGCTGCCCCAGTCCATGGCCGTATGGCCGCTGGTGTAGCTCCAGCCCGGCACCGCGGGACACTCGTTCTCCGCGAGCTCGGTGGCGGTTAGGGACATCCGGCTCAGGACAACCTGTTTCGCCGCCCCGCTGTCGCACGGCACCACGACCTCGCGGCCAGATCCCGGTGAGCCCAGGCAGTCGCCCCGATTCGCGTGGGCCGGGTTCCCCGTCCCGAGCACGTCAAAGTGCTCCGCCGTCCATGCCCGGGCATCCGGGTCCGCTCGATACGCCACCCCGGCCGCCACGAGCACGCACACCAGGCCGACGACCCGGGCCGCCCGCCTTTTACTCCATCGCCGCATAATCCCGCACGCAACATTCGATCATTCATGTCGTGATGCCGCCCAGAAAAGATCTTCCGGCGACGTCCTGGCCCCCTGATCGGAGGAATGTATCACGCAATTAGCCTTGACACGCTCAGTAATATGACTTATACGTAAAGCAATTAGGCGGATCGATCAATAACCACGGTCCCGCAAATGCTTGCCACTAGGGTTGGCAGCGGTGGGGCAACCGGTTGCGTCAGGGTCGCCGACACGAAGGGACAGCTCACCGATGAGTGCGGCGTCGTGAGTTTCGACAAGCCGTCTGGCCGCAGTTCCGATGGCGGCGAGAACCGCCCCGACCGGGGCGGCGAACGCGGAGACAGGCCCGAGGAACGGCCGCGCCCCGGTGGCTCTCGCGACCGCCCGGAGCCGACACCGGTTCCGCATGTGCCGACCGCCGACGAGATCCGGGCCCGGCGGGCCGGACTCGCCGACTCCAGGGACTACGAAAGGCTTCGGGCCACGCAGAGGGACGGCGAAGCCCAAGACGACACCCAGCGCCGCGACGGCCCAGGCGACCGAGATGACGATGCCGGTCCCGATGATCCCGCGGAGTCCAGCCGGTTCGTCCGGGAACCCCTCGACCGTTCGGAGCGAATACCGGCCGCCCACGTCCCGACGGCTGACGAGGTGCGGGCGAGACGAGCGGGCCACACTGAAACCTCCGCCCCCGACCCAGCCGAGACCCCGCGGCAAGAAGCCGACGCGCAGAAGGCCGAGGACACGAAACCCCGGACACCCCAGGACACCGAACGATCCGGGGCGAAGGCCGACGCCCCACGGGACTCCGAACCCGAACAGAGAACGGCGGACGACGAGTCCACGGCCAGCAAAGACACGGATACCCCGGTGCCGAGCCCGAAGGACCGGCCGTCGACGCCGCCCGAGGCGACGGACGTCCGGCCCGAGGAGCCCGACGAGACTGGCCCGGAGGCCAGCCCCGACCAGCAGGCCGACGAACAGCGCTGGGCCGCCCTCGAGCAGCGGGTGGCGGCACGCGTGGAAGCGACGATCGACCAGCGCGTCACCGAAGCCCTGGAGGACATCAAGACCGAGGTCAGAGCCGAAGTCGCGGCCGACTACAAGGCTACGATCGAGAAGCAGCAGGCCAGAATAGACGAACTGGAAGCCAGACAAGAGGCCCCCGAAGGTCAGCAGAACCCCGCGCGGGAAGGTACCCAGGCCACCGACGATCAGCCCGCCCGAGCGGAGAAGAAACCCGACATCCTCAAGACCGGCGACCGCCAGGATAAGGTCGATGCCGCAGTTGACGCGGACGTAGCCGCAGCCACCCAGCGGGAGAGAAGCCAGCTGCAGAGAGCAGAACAGGCCTCACCGGAAATTCATGAGCGTCGTTGGTTCACGCTGAAGAACGCTACTGCAGTAGGTTCAACCGTCTCCTTCGGCTCCACTATCGCGGCTCTGTTTTCTCACATGCCTCCCGAACTTGCGCTGGGCCCGGCGGCAATCTCGTTTGCTACCGGAGTCTGGGGGTCCACAATCGTGGAACATATACGGAAGAAACGGAGAGACCAATCGTGAACATGGAAACTGGACTCCCAAGGAGCTACGAGAAGCCCTTCCGGGACGCGCTCAACCATGCCGGTCACAATCGAGTCGATGAGCTCCGATCGGCGCTAAGGAGCATGACGGATGAGCAGGTGGCCGCGGGCATCCAGTTGTGCGCCTTCGTCGCCGCCTACGCGGCCATCGATGTAGTGAGCCGCAGGTGGCCGACCGACGAGGGAGTCCGCCAGATGGCAGAGGGAACCGCGAGGGCAGCGGCGGATGACGTTTGGCCGGGAGTCACCGCGCAAAACGTGTATCTGTTCCTGTCTCGCTGCGCGCTTGGCTTTGAGGATCTTGCCGAAGTGCTGGGCAGCGAATTCAAGGGCACGGACGACCTTCTCATGTCCCCGTTCTTCCTGACCATCAACTTCGTCGCCACCTACGGACCGAGAGAGCAGTCCATCGGCGACTTCCTGGACGTGATCGAGGACGCCTACGAGAGGGCATGGCAGTTGGACCTCAACCTGCTCCCTGCTCTCATGGTCCGGGCCCGCATGCCTCAGCCCAAGCAGGCAGGAGAGCAACCCACGTCCTAGTGGCTGAACATGCCCGCGGGTCCGCGCGAACCCGACAGGTCATTCTGATGCCGGTTCGCGGGAACCACGTTCCCCTGCCTGCCGAGCGAGCGTCCCGTCTGGTCAATCCACAGGCGGGGTGCCGAGGCCTTAGACGATGGTCTTGAGCATGGCTAGGAACCGGCGCCACTCGTGGTGATCGACGTCTAGCGCGTCTCCACCCCGGTTCTTGGTGTCCCGCACCAGTACCTGGGCCGCCGAGCTGCCCACCTCGACGCAGTCGCTGCCGCCGCCACCGCTGTAGGTGGACTTCCGCCAGGTGTTCAGGGGGCTATCTGGTCCTTCCACCACTGCGCTGCCTCCTTGATCATCTTCAGGGAAGCGCTGACGGTGAGCGCTTCTCCCCGGAGCGTATCGAACATTTCGGCCATTGTCTCTGCGGCGTTAATCGACTCGATGACCTGCCCTCCCAACGTCGTATCGAGGAAAACAACGTCGGGCTGCTGGCCGTCTTCTGCGATTACGAACGCGCCGAGAAGCCCGGAGTGCGCCTGGTTGGGGATGATCTGGATGGTGATCCTAGGCATCTGCGCCAATTCCGCGAGGCGTTCCATCTGGGCTGCCATGACGGTGGGACCGCCGACGTCGGCGTAGAGCACGTGTTCGGCTAGGACCGCTACCACTCTCGGGGGAAGCGTGTCCGAGCGAGTCAGGATGGCCTGGCGGTTCAGCCGCGCGTTGACCTGCTCTTTGACCACATCCTCGGTGGCTCCCGGATGAACCTCAAGGATGGCCTGCGCGTAGGCGGTTATCTGAAACAATCCCGGCACTAGCGAGTGCTGAAACGTCCTGATTGACCGGGCTCCTTGCTCGTGGGGAGCGAAAGGCCGGAAGCCGGCGGAGAACGGGACGCCTCGTATCCACCTCTCGATCCTCTGGAACGTGCCGGACGTTTGGAAGACCCGATCCAGCCCTTCCGCCTGCTCCGGCGTGGGCGCGCGCTGAGCGGACTCGATCAGCTTAATCGTGGACTGGCTGAAGCCGATCTTGTCGGCGACCTCTTTGGATGACCATCCGCGCTTGGCCCGAGCCGCTTTGAGCTCCTCGGCGAACAGTCTCCGGTCTCTGTCGTTGTCGCTGGCTGTCATGGCAGGTTCCCCGAATTCGAGTGGTTACGCCGCTATCCCGGTCGTCACGGTTGACGCGCATCCGGTTACGCCACGCTTGACCTAATGCGCACGGTACGCCCCTGAGCACAGAATTGTCATGCGTCTCCGGAGAGATTCGACCATCTCCGAGATGATCTTGCTAGGAGGCAAGCCATGACGGTGACCATGACTGAACCCCGATGCCGTGCCGACTCTCTTGAACTGGGAGCACTGGATGGCTCCGTTCCATCCGCGCGCCTGCATACCCGGGCCGTTCTGCGGGAGTGGGGCCTAGACCTGCTTCTAGATGACTCAGAGAGCGTCACCGCCGAACTGGTGGCGAACGCGATCCAGGCGACTCGCGATGCCGGCCTTGGCACTGGGGTTCGGCTCACACTGACCTCCGATGGCGCAGGCGTCAGGGTCATCGTGTGGGACGCAGTCGCGCTCCCCCCGGTCTCGACGAACCCGGACGCCGACTGCGAGCACGGCCGCGGCCTCCTCATCGTCCAGGCCCTCGCCGCCGAGGTTGACTGCCTGCCCATTCCTGCCGCCCGTGGCGGCGGCAAGCTCGTCAGGGCCTACCTCGCCATGCCTTCAACCTCGATAAGGAGCGCCTAATGGCCATTAGCAGCGATATCCATGACGGCCTCGAAGGACACGAGCACCTGTACCTGGACAAGCTCCGATTGTCCGTGACGGTTCTCCTGGAAGCGTCGGAAGAACCGGGAAGCATGAGCGATGCCCTCGTGAGCGAACTCTTCGCCTACAAAGACCGTTTGGACAGGGCCCTCCTTCTCACTCCCGACGTCCGCCCTGGCTGACCTACCGATCTCGTCGGCATCCCGCACCAGGACCTAGACACCTAGTGGCAGTTTACGCAAAGGCACGACAAATCTCGTACTATAGTCGACACCATGACGCCGATGCCGAAGCTCATCACGTGCAGACTCACCTTCTCCACGGTCATGTCGATCTTCGAAAAGCTCATGGACGAACCATCAGGCCTTCTGCGCGAGTGCCTCGTCCTCGCTGCGCTGAAGTCGGCCGAAACCGATGCCGATGAGGGACTGCATGTTGAGGTCAGGTCAGCGAAGACCGGTCCCCGCCAGGAAGGCACCGCGGATATCGCGATATACCGAGGTCCAGTTCTTCAGAAGCTGTTCCTGGTAACGCCGAGAGCGGAGCTGCCCGCGACTGTGGCGGCACGCGCCTCACGTCTGCTCGAAGACCTGGATCTTTCCAGGATCCATGTGCTCACCGAACAGGAGGGCGGCCCCACACCGGGAGAACGCATGATCGCCATGTCCATGACCAGCGGCGGCACTCTCGGCTACCAGGACATCTCCGTATTGGACATCCGGAGCAAAATAGCGTCCGTCACCGATGACCTGTCCCGGCCTCTCCTGCGGACGGCACTCCACCGCCTCGACCAGTACCTTCGGACTCACACCGACCCGGATCTCGCCGACGAGTACGTGCTCTCCCTCTACGACTCGCGTCCCGACATCGTCCGCGCCCCGACCGAGGTACAGCCGTGATGACGCCGCAAGAGCGCGTCGACATCGCGCGGGCGGTCCAGCGATGCCTCGCCTCCCCCAAGACCGATCCAGACTGGTTTGACGGACTCAACCAGCTGATCGGCACTGAGCTCCAGAAGTCCAGCGTCACGGACCTCGAACCGTTCTGCGGCCATCGTGCCTTGCTCGTGGGCTGGCTCCAGGAATCCACTTCATGGGACTTGGTCTTGTTCCAGCGGGAAAGCCCGGTCCTGGCCGTCGCGTACACCACGGTCAAGCTCGACACCGATGAAGACATCATCGACAGGGAAGCCAACCGGGTGGTCGGCATTGCCAAGGACACGCAACTGGCGCAGCGGCACGGCATGCTGCCAGCGGGGCTGCGCCGGGCACATGTGCATGTTCACGAGCAGAGCGCTGGCGGTCTCAGCCAGGCCGTGACGATGAGCCAGCGCATGCGCGACTCGGGCCTCTACGACCTGAACTGGATAATCGGAATTACTCGGGAGCCTCCCGGTTTCAGCGAGCCCGCCCGTTCCTTCACCTGGGACCACTTCGCCGCTGACCTGCGCTCGGGCATTGCCTAATAGCCCCCAAAAAGAAGTTATCTAGAACATTTATCCGATAGTCGGCGTTGCCAGTGGCAACACGTTGCGCTAGTCGTAAGCTAGCCCCATGACCTCTCCAGCATCAGTACGCATTGAGTATGGCGAGGTCTTCACCAAGCGCTGGGTCGTGGACTTGATCCTCGATCTGTGCGACTACAAGCCCGACCGAGATCTGACTCAGCTTCGGCTCGTCGAACCCTCGGTAGGTTCAGGCGCGTTCCTGGGCCCAATCCTTGATCGTCTACTGTCGGCCAAGGACAAGCACGCAGGTGATGTGCCCTGGCTGGCCCTCCGCGATTCAATCCGCTGCTGGGATCTGCAGCCCGACCACGTCAAGACGGCGCAAGCGCTTGCCGCAGGGAAGCTCGTTGACGCCGGGTGTCCGGAAAACGATGCCCATGACCTTGCCAGATCGTGGATACATGTCGGCGATTTCCTTCTAACCAGGCACGAGCGCAGCGCTGATCTCGTAGTCGGCAATCCCCCGTACATCCGGATAGAGGATCTCCCAGAGGAGTTGCTCGCGGCCTATCGCGCGAACTGCCCCACCATGGGCGGCAGAGCCGACGTTTTCATCGGGTTCTATGAGCACGGCCTGGACTCGCTGATGCCGGATGGACGACTGGCCTTTATCTGCGCCGACCGGTGGATGAGAAACGCGTACGGCAAGAAGCTCCGCGGCAAGATCGCAGACGGCCCCTTCTCCGTTGACACGGTGCTCACGATGCACGATGCCGAGGCGTTCGAGACCGAAGTGAGCGCCTACCCGGCTGTCACGGTGCTTCGCCGGGGCAAGCAAGGTCCAGTGGCCACAGGACTCACGACAGACATCTTTAGGCCAGAGGACGCGGAACGATTCTCCACATGGGCCGAGGCATCACAGGTAGGCGACTCGTTGCGCCTGCAATCTGTCACCGCTGCACGTCTCCCTCACTGGCACGAGGGAGATAGCTCGTGGCCGGAGGGGTCCCCGGCCACACTCGCATGGCTAGAGAAGCTCGAAGACACGCTCCCGGTCCTCGAAGATAAGGACACAGGCACTAAAATCAGCATCGGCATCGCCACCGGCGCCGACGCTGTCTACATCCGCCATAAGGACGAACTGCCCAAGGTGGAAGACGACCGGCTCATCCCCTTGGCGATGACAGCGGATGTAACAACCGGCGAGTTCCGCTGGGGCGGCAAATTCCTAGTCAGCCCATGGCGACCCGATGGGCTCGTAGAGCTTGCCTTTTACAAGCAACTCTCCGCTTACTTCAAATCCCATGAGGGCCAACTTCGTGGCCGAAACGTCGCCAAACGCAGCGACCGCTGGTGGAGGACCATCGACCGGTTGAACTTCGACCTGCTCGAACGGCCAATGCTCGTCTTGGCAGACCTCAGGGCCCGCATGCAGCCGGTCCTGGTCCCCAAGGAGTACTACCCGCACCACAATCTGTACTACGTAATCTCCGATCGCTGGGACCTGGAAGCGCTCGGTGGCCTCCTCTTGTCCGAAGTCATCGAACGCCAGGTCGCCGCCTACTGCGTAAAGATGCGCGGCGGCACGCTCCGCTTTCAGGCCCAGTACCTTCGACGAGTCAGATGCCCGCACCCCGATGACATCGATGTAGATGTATTGAGCGACCTCGCATCGGCGTTTCGCAATGGCGATAGAAAAGCAGCCACCACCGCTGCACTCCGCGCCTACGACCTGGATTCACTTCCTGAGTGACACCAGCTTGCCAAGTCGATAGCATCGAAGAATGATGCCTGAGGAGAACTCCCGAATCACGCGAGCGATCGAGCAGTGGTTCACCGCTAAAGATTCGCAGGGCGCAAGTTCAGCTAACCCGCAAGAGGGGCGTCGCTCTCAAGTTACTGGCGGCCGCCATCTCGATGGCATCAACCAACTTATCGTAGATGAGATAGCCAACACCGGCGCCAAGGATCTCGAATTGCGCACAAACCGCAAGGCTGTCCTGGCGGGATATTACCGGAGTTCAAAGGCATGGGACCTACTGGTATTTCAACGCGGAACCCCAATCCTTGCTATCGAATATAAGTCGATGGCAGGCAGCGTCGGAAACAATCTCAATAACCGCGCCGACGAAGTATTCGGCATCGCAGAAGATGCTCGCGAAGCCGAGAAGCATGGCATCCTTCCGCGAAACTTGCGTCGCGCATACATCTATCTGCTAGAGGTCACGCCAAAGGTCACCCGGCCAGTCAGCGTGGGAACTCCATACGGCAGGCCAGATATTATTTTTAATAATGCATCCTACTTCGATAGAGTCGCGATCATGTGCGAGCGAATGCGCGACTCGGGCCTCTACCACTTGGTCTGGGCATTTGGCGCGACCCGCGATCCGCTTGGCTTCGTTGAACCCAATCCAGCAGTCGGCTGGGACCGCTTCTCCGCCGACCTTCGAGCGGGGTTCCAAGACGGAACGGCCGTGGATGCCCCGCACCCATAAAACCGGTCGCAGGCCGAGGTAACGATGGATGGGTTCGCGCACGCTCGGCAACGGCCGAAGGCGGGGCGGGCGCAGGGGAGATTTCCCGCGCCGTTCCGCGATTGGCGCGGGAAAGCTTCTCCCAAGTCCGACCGGCCCCGTTCGACCTGTCGCTCTCCCGGGGTTACTTGACCGCGACGCCGCCGGGGCCCATGGCCGTATGGGGCGAGTGGGTGCCTTCGACTGGCCACTGCCAGGGGTACACGATGCCGGGCGGGAGAAGGTTCCAGCCGTCGCCCGGTAAGGGGGCACTCAGTCCTTGAAGACGTCGTCGGCCGACGTGGCCGTAGCCGCACGGGTGATCCACGTGTCGAGCTGATCGAGGTCCTGGCAGGACTCGACTAGCTCGCTCTGCTCGGCGGACGGCTTCAGATTCCTGGCCTTGAGGACCGTCGCGAGCGCCTTGGCCCCTCTACGCACCTCGCCCCGAGCCTCACCCCGAGCCTCGCCCCGAGCCTCGCCCTGAGCCTCGATCCGGTCGAAGAAGTCGCTCTTGTACTCCTTGGTCTCCATCATTGCCTCCAGTTCGGCGCGGGCTGCGTCGGACGCTATCGCCATGATAATTGTCGTCAGCGTGCGGGTCACGGGGGTATTGCTGTGAGTATCCCTGATAGCGTCCAGCACTGCGCGGCGGCCGACGTCTTCATCCAGGTCAATCGCACCCATGCTGCCGGCGAGGATTGTGAGCCAGGGGTCTCCGTCCAGCCGTTCCCCGTCGCGGGGCCCGATGACGATCGGGATGAGGACAAGACCGGGATGACCCAGCGGGATGGGCTTGCGGCACTTCGCGGCCTCGGCCGCGTTCCAGCAGACGACGATCAGGACGGCGCTGTCGCACTCGTGGGCGGCGCGGAGATTGCCGATGTAGGCAGGCCAGGAGAATCTCTTCGCCTTGTCCTCGCGTCCCTGCGGCTCGATGATCACCAGGAGCAGCGGGTCGCCGGTCCTCCGGTCGCGGAGCACGCTGACCATGTCGGCCTTGAACTCGTCGGGCACCACGTTGCCCGCGTCAACTGAGCCGAGTTCGACCCGGATCCTGTCTTGCGGCGGGATCTTGATCCGGGTGAGGCGCCGTACCAGTTCGGCGGTCACGCCGGGATGGTTACGGATCACGTCGATCGGCCCGTCGTGATGGATTGATATCACGGTGTGAAGATACGAAGACCTCCGCCATGATCACGGGTGATGTGATGATTATGAAATTTGTTCGTTATCGTACATTTACATTGATTTGGTATGGCAACAGGTTGCGCATTGGATTGCGGCAAAGCTCAGCGAGACTGGCGGGGCGTAGCTGAACTCTGCCCGCCTACGCCGACCGGCGGCATGTTTGGTCTTGAGGAATAGCTCGCCTACGGAGGCGGATGACAGCCCGCGGGCTGCCCCGAGCCCGGCCCCCGTACGCGGGGGCCGGGCGTCGGTCCGGCTAGGACGCCTCGAAGGCGAAGCCGACCCGGTACAGGAGTTCCTCGGCGTATCGGGGGCCGATGATCTGCAGGCCGACCGGCATTCCGGCCTCGCCGGTTCCGCAGGGGACGCTGAGGGACGGATGGCCGGTGAGGTCGGTCGGGCAGGTGTTGCGGGTCGCGGTGCAGCCCCGGCCGCGGATCATGGTCTCGGAGTCGGTCCGGCCGTTCAGCAGCGTGTGGGCCACGCCCGGGGTGGTCGGCGTGATCAGCACGTCCACGTCGGCGAACTGGGCGTCGATCTGACGGCGCAGGTCAAGCCGGAGGTTGTGCGCCTTGACGAACGGAAGCCCGGAGTAATGCCGGTTGACGTGCTCGGCCACCAGCAGGCTGGTCTTCATCATCGGCGGCAGGTCGTCGCCGCCGAGCCGGGCCTGGGCCGCCGCGACGGCCGTGGCGTGCGGGTCGATCCGGCCCATGTGCTGGTAGCCGCCGGTACCGCCGCTGGAGACCATGGAGTAAGCCGCGGCGGCGGTCGTGGCCATCGAGATCGACTGGCCCTTCGACCACAGCGGGACGGAGACCGTGCTGACGGTGGCGCCGAGCAGCTTGAGTGTCCGGGCGGCGGACTCGAAGGCGGCGATGACGTCGGCGGTCGCCCCGACCGGGCCGAGGGAGTCGAGGAGGATGCCGATCTTGAGCCCCTGGATGTCGCCGCCGGCGTCGGCGTAACGGAACGGGCCGGGAGGCAGCTCGCGGGCCCACTGGGGGTCGCGCCAGTCGGGTCCGGCCATCGCCTCGAGCATGAGCGCGTTGTCCCGGACCGTTTTGGTCATCGGCCCGATGTGGTCGAGCGTGTGGTTCATGTAGGTCATGCCGTAGGACGGCACCAGGCCGTGGGTGGCCTTCATCCCGACCAGGCCGCACCAGGCCGACGGGATGCGCACGCTGCCACCCTCGTCGGCGCCGATCGCGAGGTCGGCCAGGCCGGAGGCGACGGCCGCGCCCGACCCGGAGGAGGAGCCTCCGGTGGAACGGGTGGCGTCGAGCGGGTTGAGCGTCGGACCGTAGGCGGAGCCCTCGCCCTGTCCGTAACCGAGGTCTTCGAGGTTGGTCTTGGCGACGACGGTCACTCCCGCGTCCAGCAGGCGCTCGATCACGACGGCGTCCTCGGTCGGCACCAGCACCGGGTGGCGCCGGCCGCCGTTGGTCATCGGGACGCCCGCCACCGCGATGCAGTCCTTGACCGCGAGGGTCTTCCCGGCCAGGGGCCCGTCGGGGTTACCCGGAACCTCGCACAGCTGGATGACGGCGTTGCAGGGATCTTCGTCCGGCGTCGGGCGGCGGCCCGGGTCGCGGCGGGTGTACTTGAGCGGGACCGCGGTTTCGGGCAGGTCCTCGATATCGTCGAGATCCGCCACCGCGGCGGTCACCGCCTCTGTGTATAGGGCGGTTTCCTCTTCGCTGAGGGTCCAGCCGAGCCGGCCGGCGTGGCCGCTGATCTCGTCGGTGCGCGGCACGCGCATGTACCCCCAAGAACGGTTCATTGCACCATCTCCTGTCTCTTAGAGCGGATCTCGCCGTATGGCGCCAGTTTCGGGAGGGACGCTTTCATGCGGCTTTCTCCTGGATTAACTGGCGATTACACCTCCAGGAGGTGCGGAAACCCAGCGAGAACGCCCGTGTAAGCGCTTTCGCGGACGCCAGGGAGACAGTGCTGGTCCCGTCGCTGCCGCTGGAGGCGGGAAACATACACCCATGAATCTTTCGGGATATCCGATGCAGGCAGCGCGAGCAAGGGCCGCCACGAAGACCCCGCAGCATCTACATAGTTCCTGGCAGATGACCCGATTAGGAAACATACAGCGGCCTCCGAAAGACACAGGAAACATTCATTCAGGTGTATGTTTGCTGTATGCCTCAAGACCTTTCCTCTCTCGTTAATGATCTTCGGCACGCTGGCGGTGACACCGCCAGCGTGGAGGTCAAGGCCGCAGCGGGCGGTCTCCCGGAAAGCCTTGCGCCTTCCCTGAGCGCGCTGGCGAACCTCCCCGGCGGCGGCACCATCATTCTGGGGCTGGACGAGAGCAAGGGCTTTGCGCCCGTGAAGCTCTCCAGCCCGCAGACGCTAAAGCAGGGACTCGCGGCCAAGGCCCGGAGTTTCGAACCGCCGGTTGTCGTGGATGTGCATGATGCAGTGGTTGACGGCGCTGCTGTCATCGTCGCGCGCGTACACGAGTGCGACCCGTCGGCCAAGCCGTGCCGGGTGGCGTCCACGGGAAAGGCGTATCTCCGGGCCTACGATGGCGATTTCCAGCTGTCGCACCTGGAGGAGCAGGCGTTCATCGCTGCTCGCCGTCCGCCGATGTTCGACCGGGTACCAGTGGAGGGCGCGGGATTCTCAGACCTTGACCCGGAACTGGTGGGCACCTACACGGAGAGCGTCTGGCGTCACGAACCCCGCGGGCTGGGCAGGTTCCAGGAGCAGCGCGAACTCCTGCGGCACGCTGGCGTCGTCACCGCTGACGGTGTTCCCACGGTCGCGGGCATCCTCGCGCTCGGCTTGTACCCGCAGCAGTGGTTCCCGCGCTTCGTCATCCAGGCCGCCGCCGACCCGTTCCCGGAGTCACCGCCGGATGTCCGCGCTCGCAACCAGGCGACTATCTCCGGTCCGATCCCGCTGATGCTTGATCAGGCCATGGAATGGGCCCGGCGGACCTTCGACACCGCGATCGTCAACGCTCCCGACGGCAGTGTGCAGGACCGCTATGAGTACCCCCTTCTCGCGTTCCGGGAGCTCATCGTCAACGCGCTGATCCACCGTGACCTTGACGACTGGTCGGCGGGCATGGCGATAGAAGTGAGACGGAGGCGGGACCGGCTGGTGATCACGAATCCCGGCGGGCTCTACGGAATCACCGTCGACAGGCTCGGGCGCGAGTCCGTGACGTCGGCCCGCAACAGCCAGCTGGTACGGATCTGCCAGCACGTCTACTCCGCAGAGACCGGGGCACGGGCCGTGGAGGCCCCGGCCAGCGGAATCCCGACGGTCACCGAGGCCCTCAGGCGAGAAGGGCTCCCTCCCGCGCACTACATCGACTCGGGGATCAGGTTCACCGTCATCCTCAGCAGGGCTGCTGCCCAGTCTCCTTCCCCGGCCCCGTCGCCTTCGCGGTCTCCGGCTCTGAAGCCCCGCGACCAGATGATCTACGACCTCCTGGCCGACGACCCGAGTACCAGCGCCCAGCTCGCATCGAGATCCGGGCTTACCATCCAAACCGTCCGCAGGGCGCTGCGCGCTTTGCTGGATCTCGGCCTCATCCAGCGAAATGGCGGCCAGGGGCGAGCCACGTCGTATCGACGGCTCTAAGGCCGACCGGCGGGCGTGCGGCGGGCGCCTACCGGTGCGGCCAGCCGGTGTCGTAGACCTCCGAGACGTCGTAGAACCGCGTCCTCCTGTACTGGGTCGCGGCGCACGCCGCCGCCGCGCCGGGCCCGGGAGCGGTCACGTGGTGGGGGGAACCCGTGTAGTCCGCGACCCAGATGTCGTAGTCACGGCCGAGCACGTAACTGCCCGTTCCCTGCCGGACCGAGGGGATCACGGAACGGCTGCAGTAGATCGTCGGGCGGTGCAGGCCCGCCTTCTTCCGCATGGTGATCCAGGCTCCCGCGCGGGACGCGGGCGCGTTCCCCGCCTCGACGTCCAGGACATCGCCGGCATCCGTGTGGGAGTCGATGGTGATCGTCACGTGCTTCGCGTGCGGGAACCGGTTCCATTCCGCCTGGGTCCAGGCGTAGCCGCCGTTGATGTAGCCGGCGACCATCACGGTGTTCGGGAACTCCCGGTGGATGACCGCCGCGTCGGCGCCTACGCCGTCGTACATGGTGATACTCATGCGTTCTCCTCCGTCCCGGCCCAGAGCTTCGGGAAATCGGTTTTCGTGATCTTGGAGGCTTCGTCGGTCACGGCGGCCTTCAAGGCTTTCCCGGCCTTGATGACGCGGACGAAAATTCCTTCAGCTCCGCCATTGGCGAAGAACTGGCGGGCCGCGTAGCCCAGGGAGATCCCGTCCTCCGGACCGCCGAATTCCCGCTCGTATTCCGCGAGGCTCGTCACCCTGACCGGTTCGTTCAGCGGGCCCCGCCGCGCGTAGCCGACGAACGCGGCGGTGGCGGTGGAGACCGGCCCGACCACTGGCGAGCTGGGCAGAATCTCCTCGACATAAACTCCGGGATAACTCGTAAGCACTGACAAGGCGCCCCCTAAAATTCCCGCTCCGCGCGTCGAGGAAAGCCAGCAGGCAATTGATTCAATACGAATCTAAACTACCGAGCACCCCGGCGCCTGATTTCCATCAATCGCGATTTTATACCGGCACATGGATACCTGGACAAGGCCAGATCTGAAAATTTTGTTCAGATTCGTTTCGAGGGACATGACACGCCAGAGATCAACGCCCCTCCCTCAACTTTGACAACCTTAAAGGAAATCAACGTTAAATTGAGCCCTTTGATGTCAGCGGAATTAAATCGTTTCCTTGAATAGTTCTGGAACCAGAGTTACCCGTGTGACTTATTCCGACCTCGACGACCAGGATCTTCTCCCTCACTCCGCTCTCCCCGGATGCGAGTTACGGGACGTCGAAGGGGCCGAAGCCTCGGCTTCCCATCCGTCATACTCTCCCCCGGCGGACTCGACAATGCCGGCAACCTGATCCCATTGCTCGTTGACGGATTCAGGCACAGACGAACCCGTCGTGATCACCAGCAGTTCCTCCTCAGCGTCCGGATCATCGAAGAGTTCTGCCGCGTAGCCGGCCCGGCCCAGTTCCCTGATCACCCCATCCAGCTGAGCACCTTTGGCGAATGCGGCAAAATGCCGTGCCCCTTCTGCCTCATCCAGCTGAGCGGTGCCGGTTTCCGGTTTCAGGAACCCGCGCTCACGCTTCCACGCTTCCAGTTCGGCCGGCTCGAGGCCGCGGTCACGGGAAGCCATCAGGTGATACATCGCATCCGCGCTAGGGCCAACCCACCATAGGGGAAACGACCGGCGCTTCCCTGGCGGCGGCAGGACGGGCACCTGCTCGACAGCCTGGCTGCCATCCGATAGCACCCGCCTCACGACCTCACCCGAGCGGCCGTGAATAAGCATGTACCGCAGGCCGCTCCAGGTTCCGTGAGCCTCGTCAACCAGATCCCGGACATCTGCGCAGGGCTCTTCGAACCTTCCGGCAAGAACCCGTACCACTTCGCCCACGGGCGAATCGCTGACCAGCTGAAGATAGGCAATCTGCCCATCAGAAAGCATTATTTCGAAAACATCGCCGACTCTAGGCCTCGTACTTCGAGCCATTTACCGTCCCTGGCAGCTTTGCCGGGGCCCTGGCTCATAGCCGTCAGTCGTCCCCGCCCTTAACGCCGACACCCCCGAAGAGGTACGTCGTGTGCGGCGCGGGCGAATTCTCGCTCGGCCACTGCCAGGGCCGCACGACCCCGGGAGGGAGCAGGCGCCAGCCCGCGAACATCTCTTCTATTTCCTGGCGGGGCCGGCAGACCACCGGGCTGGTTGACCCGTCGTAGAGGGCCTCCAGTGCCGCCCTCTCATCAGACGGCACACCGTCGAAGGTGACATGAGTCATGACCAAGTGCGACCCGGGCACGAGCCGGTCCCGGAACGCGGCCACGATCTCACCGGGGGCAGGGTCCCCCGGCACGTGCTTGGGATGATCGGGCGTGGTGATGAAGTGGAGGATGGCGACGAGCAAGACAGCGACCGGCTGGCTGAAGTCGATCAGCGCCTTGGTCTCCGCTGCCTCCAGGATGTCGGCCGGGTTCCGCACATCGGCCTCTACGACTGCGGTGTTGCCGTTCTTGGCCAGCAGCGCCTGCCCGTGCGAGAGCACGATCGGATCGTTGTCCACGTACACGACCCGCGCCTCGGGGTTGACCTCCTGTGCGACCTCATGCGTGCTGCGCACCGTCGGCAGGCCCGAACCCACGTCAATGAACTGGCTGATGCCGCGTTCGCGGGCCAGATAGTCCACCGCCCGCCACAGAAACTGACGGTTCTCCCAGGCGACCGCGCTGAGCGTGTCCCGCATCGCCGGGCCTATCCCCTCCACGGCCGCGCGGTCTACCTCGAAATTGTCTTTTCCTCCGAGGTAGTAGTCATACATCCGCGCCGGAGTCGGCCTATCCGTACGAAGCCTGGAACGCATCGATTCGAGTCCGTCAGTCACCCGCGACAGCCTATAAGTCATGCTTTCCCGTGTCGATGGACCACGGAGGCGACTGCCCCCGCTCGGCTACGTAGCTTCCATGAGAGGGCTGGGTATATACGCGGTGCCCCTCTGACACCCCGAGCCCTCCGGAGGTACCCGTGCTGAGGCACGAGGACAACGAGAAACTGACGCGCACGGGACCCGGTACCCCGCTGGGCCAGGTTCTGCGGCAGTACTGGCAGCCCGCCGCGCTCGTCTCCGAGATCGACGAGCAGCGGCCCGCGAAGGCGATCCGTCTCCTGGGCGAGGACCTCGTCCTGTTCAAGACGCCGGACACGGGCGAATGGGCGCTGGTCAGCCGGTTCTGCGCGCACCGGGGCGTGGACCTGGCCTACGGGCGGCTGGAGGACGGCGGCATCCGCTGCCTGTACCACGGCTGGCTGTACGGGCCGGACGGGCAGTGCCTGGAGCAGCCCGCGGAGCCGCCGGACTCCCGGTTCCACGCCAAGGTCCGCATCAGCGGGTACCAGTGCGCCGAGAAGAACGGGATCATCTTCGCCTATCTCGGCAAGAACCAGCCTCCGCCGTTCCCGGCCTATGAATGCTTCACCGCGCCGGGTGCCTACACCTTCGCGTTCAAGGGCCTGTGGGAGTGCAACTGGCTGCAGGGCCTGGAGGGCGGCCTCGACCCGAGCCACGTCTCCTTCCTGCACCGCTTCCTGAAGGAGGATCCGCGCGAGGTCTACGGCCAGCAGTTCAGCGAGGAGGTGGACGGCACCGGCACCAAGCTGTCGGCGCTGGTCGCCGACCACTTCCGGCCCGATATCGAGGTGGAGGAGGCACCGCACGGGCTGCGGGTCTTCGCCACCCGGGACCTCCCGGACGCGCGCAAGCACGTGCGGATCACCAACTACACGTTCCCCAACGCGTTCACCGTCCCCATCGGGAACACGAAGATCTTCACCCAGTGGCACGTGCCCGTCGATGACGAGAACCACTACTGGTACATGATCTACTACGACCTGGCCGAGCCGGTCGACGCCGGGACGCTGCTCCGCCAGCGCCTGGAGGGGGTGACGCTCCCGGACTACCGGTCCCGGCGGAACAAGGACAACCACTGGGGCTACGACCCGGCCGAGCAGCGCGAACTCACCTACACGGGCATGGGTCTCGACATCAACGTCCACGACCAGTTCGCCGTCGAGTCGATGGGCCCGGTCCAGGACCGCACGACCGAACGCCTGGGCGCCAGCGACCGCGCCGTCATCGCGACCCGCCGCCTGCTGCTGCGCGCCGCCGACGGCCCGCGCCGGGACCTGCCCGCCCGGCCGGCGACCGCGGACACGGCGGCCGCCCTCACCGGGCCCGCGGCGGCCGACGGGGTGTGCCCGGCGGAGGCATGGCGAGAACACTGGGAAACCCTTTACTCCGAACGGGTCAGGCATTCACCGTGGGCTGCACAGGCTGCCCTCTCCGTTCGGAATGACGATGTTTGACGGGGTTGACCTGGTCCGGTTCGTCTTCGCCGACCAGCATGGGGTGCTGCGCGGGAAGACGGTCACGCGGGAGGCCATGCGGAGCGTGCTGGACGGCGGGATCGGCGCGCCCAGTTCGCTGCTGCTGAAGGACACGTCGGGCAAGACCGCGTTCGGGGTCTTCGGCGGCAGTGCGCCGCCGGGGTTCGCCGGGGCCGGCGACGTCGTGCTGGTGCCGGACGAGTCGACGTTCCGGGTGCTGCCGTGGGCGGAGAAGACCGGCTGGGTCCTGTGCGACCTGCGGTTCCCGTCCGGGGAACCGGTGCCGTTCTCGCCCCGGGAGATCCTGCGGCGGCAGCTTTCGTCGGCGGCCGCGCGCGGCTACCGGATGACCGTCGGGGCGGAACTGGAGTTCCACGTGTTCCGGTCGTCGGGGCCGGACGGGCTGGAGGGGACCACGCCCGGGATGCAACTGCTGCGCGAGGAGTCCCTCGACGGGATCGACGGCCTCGTCTGGGCGCTGTCAAGCGGGCTGAAGGCCCTGGGGCTCCCGCTGCGGACAATCGAGGCCGAGTTCGGGGCGAGCCAGGTCGAGATCACGCTGGCCGCCTCCGACGCGGCGGTGACCGCCGACCAGGTGATGCTGTGCCGCAGCGCGGTGCGGCAGATCGCCCGGCGGCTGGGGTACACGGCGACGTTCATGGCCCGGCCCGCGGGGGCGACGGTATCGGCCGGGTGGCACCTGCACCAGTCGCTGGCCGACGTTTCCTCCGGCGAGCCCGTGTTCGCGTCGGTCGGCGGGGTGCTGTCCGGCGTCGGCGAGTCGTACCTGGAGGGGCTGCTGTGTCACGCCGCCTCCGCCGCGGCGTTCGCGGTGCCGACGGTCAACGGGTACAAGCGGTTCCAGTCGTTCTCGCTGGCGCCGGACCGGATCGGCTGGGGCGTGCAGAACCGGGGCTGCATGGTGCGGGTCGTCGGCTCGGCCGGCGATCCCGCGACGCGGCTGGAGAACCGGTGCGGGGAGCCGTCGGCCAACCCGTACCTGTATATCGCCTCGCAGCTGGCGTGCGGCCTGGCCGGGGTCGCGGACAAGCTGGAACTGCGGCCCGCGCTGGACTCCCCGTACGGGCCGGCCGGGGCCGGCGCTCCGGGCGGCCCGGGGGCTTCCGGGGCTTCTGGGGCTTCTGGGGGCGCCGAGCGGCTGCCGGGCTCGCTGGGCGAGGCCGCGGCGGCCCTCAACGCGTGCGACGTGCTGCGCGGGGCCCTCACCGACGAGGTGGTCGACTGGTACGTGGCCCTGAAGCGGCAGGAGTTCGGCCGCTACCTGGGCCACGTCTCCGACTGGGAGACCGGCGAGTACCTGGGCCTGTTCTAACCGCCGTTATAGGTGTTGGGGTGGGACGCGGCCACCGCGATGGCGATGATGAAGATGATGATGCCGACGACCCAGAGGAAACCGAGCACGATCCCGGCGATGGCCATCCCCTTGCCGCCCTCGCCGCGTTCCCGGATCTGCTTCAGCGAGATGAAGCCCGTGACCAGGGCCGCGATCCAGGCGAGGCCGAGGACCCCTCCGAAAATGCCGCAGACCAGGGACGCGATCGCCAGGCCGTTCGTCCGCTGCGACTGGTAGCCGTACCCGTACGGCTGGGGCTGCCCGTACTGCGGGTACGGCTGCGGCTGCTGATAGCCGCCGGGCTGCTGGTAGTTCGCGCCCGGGGCGCCGTACTGGCCGGGCGGCGGGGTCTGCTGACCGGAAGCCTCCTGGCCGTAGGCGCCTTGGCCGTACGCGCCCGGAGTCTGACCGTACGCGGGAGGGGGCGGGGTCTGGCCGTACGCCGGCGGCGACTGCGGCGTCTGCCCGTACGCCGGGGCCTGCCCGTAGGCGGGCGCGGAGGGCGTCTGGCCGTACCCGGGAGCCTGCGGTGCCTGGCCGTAGGACGGCGCCTGCCCGTGGGAGGGGGTGTGCCCGGAGGACGGGGCGGGGGGCGGGGGCGGGGTCTGGCCGTAGCCGGGGGCGCCGCCGGCCTGCGGGGCGCCGGGCTCGCTCGGCTGGTACGGCTGGTAGTCGTTCGATCCGGCGGAGCCGGGCGCGGACGGCGTGAATCCCGGAGCCGGAGGAGGGGTCACCGGGGGGATCTGCTGAACCCGCGTGGCGTCGCTGGATCCCTGGGCCTGGGACTCGCCGGCCGCGGCGGAGTCCTGCTGCTCCTCGGGCTTGTCCTGGTGCGGCTCGACCGGAAGGCTGTACTGGATCCTGGTGGCGTCCGACGGATTGCTATCCGAGCCGTTTCCGCCTGAGGACCAATTCGATCCGTCCGGCCATGCCGAGTCGCTGCTCATCGACCTATCCCCTAAGCGCCAGTTATCCCGATGATGTACGCCGTCCGTATCCATCCTGGCACACTTGGCCCGCGCTGAAACCCGGCCTAACGTTCCTTTTTGAACGAGGCCGAGACACGCCTCCACAGACGGTGCATCACGTTCTGCTCCTCGGCGGCCAGGGCCGGGGCTTCCGGTTCGATGACCTGGGCGTTCGGCTCGGGGGCCGGAGTCTTCGGGCCGGAGGCCGGGCGCTTCCGTCCGGGAACCTCCGGTTCGGCGGCCGGGGACTGAACACTTCCGGACGGGACCGCCGGCTCTTCCGGCCGGGCGGACCGCCCCGAGGGGACCGATTCGGCCAGCCGGGACAGCAGGCCCGGCCGCGCGGGCCCGGGCTCCCGGGCGGACCCCGCCGACCCGCCGATCTCAGCGATCCCGGCGGAATGGCTGACGGAGGCCGACGTGGTGACGCTGGCGATCCCCGAGTCGTCCTTGGACTGGACTTCCGGCCGGGCAGGAGTCACCCCGGCGGCGGCCCGCCGCTCGTCCGCCCGCTCGACGGCGAGGTCGAGCGGGGACTTTCCCGGAACGCCCGGAGCCTTCCACCAGCCCGCGATCACCAGCTTGCGAAACCGGACGAACAGCATCGCCTTCTGGCCGGTATGGCGGACGCCGAGTTCAACACCGCCGAGGCCGTTGAACAGGCGCACGGAGGTAGTGGTGGACGGAGACTGCCGCGGAGCAACCTCGGTCGTGTCGTCGTCGCGCACTGATGCATGTTCTCACACATGCGCCGCCGGGTAAGACACTTTGTCCGCTTATAAGCGGCAACGACGCCAGCCCGGGGCCAGGCGGGAACTCCCGCGTCCCGGGCCGTCACTCCTGGTCGTCCCGCATTCTCCCGCTGGCGGCGTTCGCGTCCGCGACCCCGCCCGATTTCGGCGATGATTACGTTGTCTGACGCATTGTGAGTGCAACATCCCCTATTGTATTACCCGTGAGTAGCGACCTTCCCGAGGAACTGGACATCACTGTCCCGAACGCCGCGCGGATGTACGACTACCTCCTCGGCGGG
>Ga0131853_10003010_pt1 | contig 30260 bp, 27 predicted proteins | sample TergutLab28metaG_FD_92764 | JGI IMG/M metagenome (GOLD analysis project Ga0131853, IMG submission 92764) | Labiotermes labralis P1 segment gut microbial communities from Petit-Saut dam, French Guiana - Lab288 P1 (version 2) (version 2) | ecosystem: Host-associated > Arthropoda: Insects >... | reverse complement strand
GTCCTCCCCCCAGCCGCCTTCTTTTGCTTACTTTTCTTGGCGGAGCAAGAAAAGTAAGTGCCCCCGCGGCACGAGCGGCACCTTATCCCCTGCCCGCAGGCAGAATTAGTATTGGTCCCTTGAACTTGACCTTAATGACCTTGACCCTAAGACCTTGACCTTACAAAAACATCAACCGATAAAATCAACGCTTCCCACCAGCTCAAAGGCCGCAAATAGCCACAACACCCTCTGCTTATAAAAAGTAACAAGAAAAATTAGAGGCTTGGCCATTAGGCATCTTGTCTCTTCACCGGCAGGCAGATTGTCCGCGGGTTGCCGTACCGGTCGCTTACTGTCGCAACGTCCATCTCGATACCGTAGACTGCCTCCAGGGTTTGCGGAGTAATCGCCTGCGCCGGCTTGCCAAAGGCAGCTACCCGCCCCTCACTCATCAGCAGCACCTTATGCCCGACTGAGAGCGGGTGCTCAGGGCTATGGGTGGACATCACCACGCAGTAGCCTTTTTGGGCGAGGCCGGCAACCACATCAATTAACAGCTGTTGGCCGGCGTAGTCGAGGTTTGCCCCCGGCTCGTCCATTACGAATATCTTGGCAGACTGGCAAATGGCGCGGGCTATCAGCACCTTTTGCCGCTGGCCTCCACTCAGGGAGGTGTATTTCTGGCCGGCAAGGTCGCCAGCGCTCAGCTTTTCCAGGGCGGCGAGGGCCGCCTCTCGGTCAACTTGTTTTGGAGCTTCAAAGGCGGAAAAATGGCTGGCCCGCCCCATGATTACGATATCAAGCGCCGTGTAGGCGAAGATAGGCGTGTGCTGCTGTGGAATATAGGCCACCAAGCTGGCCATCTCTTTGGGTGAGAGGCTGCTCGTGGCCGCGCCGTCGATGCGTACTTCCCCGCCGGTAATTTTAAGCATACCCAGTATCAGTCTGAAAAGAGTGGTCTTCCCGCAGCCATTTGGGCCGACCAGGCAGAGCACCTCGCCGGCGTCGACTGCGCAGCTGACGCCTTTGACGACGTCTTTGCCACCGTAGCCGCCGTGCAGGTTATCTATCGCCAAAAGCATCAGCGCCCCTCCTTCCGCCGGAGAATCAGGTAGACGAAGAAGGGCGCGCCCAGCACGTTTGTCACGACGCCTAGGGGCAGCTCAAGGGTGAGCAGCGAGCGTGCGATGGCGTCCATAACCAGCAGGCAAATGGCACCCAGCATGGCGCAGGTTGGCAGAAGCCTGCTGTGGCAGGGTCCTACCAGAGCGCGGCCCATATGCGGCACCATCAGCCCTACCCAACCAATAAGCCCGCCCAAGCAGACCGCCGCCGCGCTGAGCAGAGTTGAAAAGACAATGAACACCAGCCGGTAGCGCTTGACATTCACCCCAAGGCTCTGGGCCTCTTCTTCGTCCAGGGTGAGGATGTTTAGCCGCCAGCGCAGGGCCAGCACCACCACAAGCCCTATAATCATCGGCGCAGCGCTCCACCCAAGGCCCTCCATGGTCACTTTGGCAAGGCTGCCCATCAGCCAGAACATCACCTGCTGGAGCACATCGTTGGGGTTAGCTATGTATTGAATCATGGTAACGCCCGCGTTGCCCAGGGCCATTATCATTATCCCTGTCAGCACCAGGCTGAGTGTCTGGGAGTGCGCCGACTTCCGGCTGATAATATAGGCCAGCGCAACCGCAAGCGCCCCCCCCACAAAGGCCGAGAGCTGTATTCCCCAGCTGGGCAAACCGTTAATTATCGCAAGTGCGGCCCCAAAGCTCGCGCCTGAAGAGACCCCCAAGATATCCGGCGATACCAGCGGGTTGCGGAACATCCCCTGGTAGGCCGCGCCCGCGCTGGAAAGAGAAGCGCCAATCAGCACAGCAGCTAATATCCTCGGCAGCCGTATCCGCCAAAAGATAGTCACCGCTTGGGGCAGCACCTCCCCCTGGTAGCCAAACTGCCAGGCAAAGGCCCGCAGCACTTCCCCCAAAGTAAGCGGAAAGTAGCCCACCATAAAAGAGGAGAGTGTGGTGGCTATCAGCACGGCAAGCATGGCAAACATAACCGTGTTGTAGCGCCTGCGCTCCCTGGTCTCTGCTTCGGAATAGATGGAAGGCACTGCACCCGCCCCCTTAGAGTATTGACAACCCGACAATTAAAATGTTATATTTGCTGTAGGATGTGTTTTTAAAAGCGATTCGCTTATCGTAAACACTCTCACATGCATGGTAACATTTTTCTCGCCCGGTGTCAATTCCGGGAGAAGACGGAGGCGCAAACTTATGAAAGCAAAAAGATACCTAACCCTGCTCATGGCGGTCATACTGGTAGTTGCGATTTTCGCGAGCTGCGCGCAGACGCCGCCACCGGCCCACCAAGAAGCCACCCGCCAAATCACCGACATGGCCGGTCGGGTAATGTACATACCGGACGAGATAGAGCGGGTGTTCTCGGCTAACCCTATCTCGGCAATATACCTGTACACTCTGGTCCCACAGACGCTGCTGGGCTGGAATTACTACCTCAACGAGACCGAGCGCAGCATTATTTTGGAACCCTACCGCGACCTGCCCAACTTCGGCAGGGGCGATGGCATAAACTTCGAGGCGGTTATCGCCGCCGGGCCGGACATCGCCCTGAGCGTTACCGAGATAGGTCCCGGAACTATCGAGCAGGCAGACGCAATGGCCGAGAGGCTTGGCGTCCCGGTTGTGATGGTTAGCAGCTGGCTTGAAGACGCGCCAGAGGTCTACCGCATGTTGGGTGAGATTATGGGCATCCCCGAGCGCGGAGAGGCCCTTGCCGCGTACACCCAGCAGACATTTGATATCTTCTCGGGGCAAAACCTGCCGCAAGAACAGAGAGTGCGCGTATACTTCGGCAATGGGGAAGATTCGCTGGAGACAATGCCGGCAGGCTCGCCCCACGGGGAGCTGCTGGATATGGTCGAGGCAATCAACGTAGCCGACCTTGAGCTTGGCGACGGCTCACGAATGCAAATCTCCCTCGAGCAGCTGCTGGCCTGGGACCCCGAAGTTATCATCGTAAACGGCGAACCGAGAATCCATATGCGGGGCGGCGACGCGGCTGCGGGCATTTTGGCCCACCCGGACTTTGCAACATTAGCCGCTGTACAGAGCGGCAGAGTGTACGGTATACCCAACGTGCCGTTTAGCTGGGTAGACAGACCGCCGGGACCTAACCGGATTATCGGAGTTCGCTGGCTGGCTCTAATGCTCTATCCAGAGCTTTTTGAGCACGACCTGCACGAGGAGGTCCGCGAGTTTTTCCGGCTGTTTTACCATCTAGAGCTGACTGACACTCAGCTGGCTGAGATATTGCAATGAGGGGCGAGCAGAGCGTGGTTGCCGCATTGATTGTTGCTACCGGCAAAACCGGGCGCGGGCTCTCTCTCGACCCGCTCAAAAAGGTGGGTACTATACCGGCGGTGCAGCGTATGGTTATGGTGCTCAGGCGGGCGGGCATACAGCGCGTTGTGGTTGTCTGCGAGGGCGAGGGCGGCAGCTCGGAAAAGCTCGCCCCACACATGGGCGCGGTCTACCTGCAAGGCAGGCAAAACGCTCAAATGCTGGATAACGTAAAAGTCGGCCTTGCGTATCTGCTAGGCAACTGTACGGCGGCGGTAATTGCTCATGTGGGTGCTCCCCTGTTTTCGGTGGGTACGGTGCGCGCGCTCATAGCGGCGAAAGGCCCGGTGCGCATCCCATGCTATGCCGGCAGAAAGGGCCACCCGATACTTTTAGAGGCCGGGCGGTTTGAGAGCGTTTTGACTTACTTTGGCGACGGTGGGCTGGCCGGGGTGATACGCGAATCCGGCCTGCACAGGGAGCTTGTACCGGTGGAGGACGAAGGAGTAACGGTGAATATGGCCGGCGGGGAGAATCATCGGTTACCGACCCAGCTCGGCCTCAGCGAGATCTACTCCGACCTAAAAATCCGCCTGGCCAGGGAAAGACCGTTTTACGGGCCCGGCGCGCACCAACTGCTACAGCTCACCCGAGAGGAAGGTTCCCTGCGCGAAGCCTGCCGCCTGATGGGTATCTCGTACAGCAAAGGGCGTGGGATAATCGCCGTAATCGAACAGCAGCTGGGCAGCCCGGTAATAGAGAGCAGACAGGGCGGCAAAGCCGGCGGGCACTCGACGCTGACCCCAAAAGGCGAGGAACTTGCGCGCAGTTACGACGAGTTCTGCGCAGAGGCCAGGCGGCGGCTGAGAGGACTGGTCCCGAAATACTTTGGAGGGCTTGAGTGATGGAGCAAACCACCCACCATTCAATACCTGCAAAAAGGTTGACCTTGGCCCTTGCCATTCTTACGCTGCACGCGCACCATCTCTGGTTGTTTTGGTTCGGGCTGGTGGCTGTCAGTCACTCAGAATTGGAATGGTATTATTCGGAAATAAGTGTGGTCTCAAGCTTAGAAGTAAGCCTTTGGCGTGGCCATGTGTTATTCGACCCTGCTATGTTTTTGGCCTTGGTGGTTCCCATCGCGGCTTGTGTTTGCATGTTTGTTTGCTACGCTATGCTCAGGAAAGGGAAAGCCGTTTGGCCGGCCACCTACTACATCCTTTTGGCTCAGCAGGCGGGGGCATTTGTGGCTGTGTTTTTGACGCAGATGTTTACCCGCTTTGGCGCCTACTGGGCGATTGTGAATGGTACAATTCTTCTGCTGAGCGTTTTCGCAATCGCCAGCCTTGCCAAAATGAGGCGGCTTCAAAGTGAGGCATCCGGATAGATCATCTGTACAGGCTCTAGCCGTCATTCCTCCTCGTACTCAAGCTTGTCCACTTGGGGGAGCAGCGGTTCTGCCTCCGACTGTGTCAACTCTTCAACCGAGCGCAACGTCCGGTTGATAGCCCGTGTCCGCCGGCCAACGATTTCCTCCAGAGTTTTGTCCGCCGTTTGTATCTGCTTGTGCGCCCGCTCGAGAATATCGCCAAACTTGACAAACTCGCTTTTAACCGCCCGCAGAGTGTCCCATACTTCCTGAGATCGCTGCTCTATAGCCAAGGTCTTGAACCCCATTTGCAGCGAACTCAAAAAGGCCGACAGGGTGGTCGCGCCCACGGCCGTTACTCGGTACTTGTCGCGCAGCTCTTCGAAGAGGGCCGCGTTTTGCACGACCTCGGCGTATAGGCCTTCGGTGGGCAAAAACATTAGCGCGAAGTCGGTTGTCCGGGGGGGCTGTATGTACTTCTCGTAGATGTCCTTGGCGCTGACACGTATTTTCTGCGCCAGCGAGCGGCGGGCTTCGTCCATGCCGGCTTTATCCTCGGCGTCCAGCAACCGGTTGTAGTCTTCGATTGGGAACTTTGAGTCTATAGGCAACAGTAAAGGCGTGTCGCCGTTGCCAGGCAGCTTGACCACAAACTCCACCCGCCTGCCCTGAGATATCTCGGCGTTGACCTCGTACTGGCTGGGCGCCAGGATATCGCTGAGCAGTTTTTCCAAGCGGACTTCACCGTATGTGCCGCGCTCTTTTACGTTGGTGAGCGCGTTTTTTAGGCTGCGTGCGTCGGCGGCAAGGCTCTTCATCTCACCCAGTCCCTGCTGCACGCTTTCGAGCTGCTTGCCCACCAGCTCGAAAGATTGCCGCAGACGGGTTTCCAGGGTTTTTTGCAGTTTTTCGTCCACCACGCCCTGCATCTGCTCAAGGCGTTTTTCGTTGCTCTCTTGGAGCGATTTCATCTTAAGTTCAAGGGTAGCGTTGATTTTCTCGACGCTCTCCGCCCCTGCACGCTGAACCAGAGATAGCCGGGTGTCCAGCTTATCTTGTATAGCGGACAACCGGGCGTCCAGCTGCATAGAAAACTTTGCCAGCTGTTCGTTCGTCTCGGCGCGGTTTTCTCCTAAAGTTTTATTCACGCTTTCTTGTATCACCCCAAACCGCCGGAACTGTTCGGTAGCGCCATCACCAATTTGTTTAGTTAGGCTTTCGCGCTGCTCGCTTTGGCTGCGCTCGAGCAGAGCGATAATTTCGTCAATGTCGGTTTTCCCTTTGCTCCTGAGCAAAATTAGCATTATAGCAATCAGTAAAGCGACTATGACCGCAAATAGAATTATTGTTATTTCCATAGGAATGGCCTCCTCAAATATCTACAAGCTATGTCTACCATTATGCTATGGAATCGCGGATAAATCAAGAGGGCAGGCAACTGCCACACACCGGGTATGCGCGGTATTGCAGAATTGCTACGCAAAACACTTGCAATATATCGTAATTTACTCTATAATGGTTTTCGTGCTGCAACGAGGCGTAGCTCAGTTTGGTAGAGTGCTTGGTTTGGGACCAAGATGCCGCAGGTTCGAGTCCTGTCGCCTCGACCAGGAATAAGTCAAGCCCGCGACAAAAAAGTCATGGGCTTGAATACTTATTTTGACGTATGCATAAAAGAAAGCATTCTGAAGTCCCCACTAGCACCCGCTGCAAGTAGCGGGTGCTTTATTTCCCACCATTTGAAAGCCTTCGCCGAGTATGCTACACTTCAAGATGAAGAGAAAGCTAGCTCTACCTTGTTTCGTATATAACAACGCAGAAAATTTATATATAGTTCTGCAAATACATAGTATTAAGATAGAGTATAAGGTTGACCGAAGGGTGGAAATTTCATGTTGCCAAAACATATAAGAAGGTTTATTTGGCTGCTCATAGCGGCTTGGTGATCTGTCTGATGGTGACAAGTATCGCTCTTGCGCTTGCAAGTGGGATTTTGAAGATAAAGCTTTAGCCAAAGAATATCCCCGGCAGCCATAAGACGGTTTGTGGCACGAATGCCACTATCATCAGTATAACTATGAGCATTATTACGAATGGGAAGGCTGCCTTGAGCGACGGCCACAGAGGTACGTTGCCGATTTGGGCCGCAGTGGCAATGCAAAGGCCGAATGGAGGCGTTATCAAGCCGATAAAGAGGTTAATGCAGGCCATAACTGCAAAATGTATTGGGTCCATTCCTGCAGCTACTGCCACCGGCATCAAAAATGGGAACGTAATCATAATTGCCGCCATGGCGTCCATAAATAAGCCAACGCCCAACAAAAACACGTTGAGTATGAGTATGATTACTATCGGGTTTTCGCTGACTGCCAGAATAAGCCTGGCGATAGTTTGGGGGATTTGCTCCATGATGAGTATGGAACCGAATACGTTGGCTATGCCCATCAGCAAAAGTACAGTGGCAGCGGTACGCATGGTTCTCGAGATATTCCGGTATATGTCTACGAGTTTAAGCTCGCGGTAGATTAATGCCCCGGCAATGAGTGCGTACAGTACCGTGACGACCGCAGCCTCGGTGGGGGTGAAAAATCCGCCCATGACACCGACAATTAGCACAACCGGGGCAAGTAGCGCCCATATCGCTTCCCTCGTAGTCGCGAGGATTTCTCGGAAAGTATAGCGCCTGTGCCTTGGATAGTTGCGCTTTACGGCTATTACATACACAAGGCCTAAAAAAGAGAAGCCTATTATCAAACCAGGTATGATGCCGCCCGCAAATATCCTGCCTATGCTGATGCCAACCGCGGTGCCTGCGATGACCATTGGCACGCTTGGGGGCATGGTTGGTGCTATAATCGCAGTGCTGGCGGTGAGCGCTACTGCGTACTCTTCCTCGTAGCCCTCTCGTTTCATCGCGGGGATAAGTATGGTGCCAAGGTTGCACACATCAGCCACCGCCGTGCCTGTAATACCCGCGAAAACCTTTGAAGTCAGAACGTTTACAAGCGAGAGGCTCCCACGTATCTGCCCCACCAAAGAATTACAGAAAGCAAACAGCCGTCTGGCAATGCCGCCTGAGTTAAAAAGCGAACCCGCCACTATGAACGCGGGTATCGACAATAGCGGGAACGAATCCATGCCGGCGTACATCCTTTGCCCCAGAAGCGCAAGCGGAATGTCGGAAACCAGAAGATAAAACATACTCGCCAGACCCAAAGAGAAGGCGATAGGCACCCCCAAGGCCATCATTAAGAAGAATACCACAAACATTGCACCTATCACGATTTACTCCCCCCATCTGAGCCGGAATCTGAGGCTGCTCTCTGTCTTTTGAGCTCTTCGGCCAACGCCTCATTCTCTCGGGCTTGCTTTTCGACCGCTTCCCTTTCCCGCTGCATTACGCGCTCGGGGTTTCTAAAATCACCTATCAAAAAGATGGTTCTGCCAACAGCCGCTATTGTTGACGTAGCAGCTAACAGCGGCATGGTGATTAGGAAGATAACCATTGGAATCTGCATGGCGAAGGACAAACGCTGCCCACCCAAAGCGATGAGTGGCCAACTTGCGAAAATAAGCCCAACGAAAAATACCACGACCAGCACACTTGCGAGTGCCTCCAAAAACAATCGCGCCCTCAAGGGGACAAGCATAAAGATTATGTCAACCCTCGCAAACATGCCGTACTTAACTGCCATGGGCGCACCAAAGCAGATAATGTAGAAGTAGAACAACATGGTAAGCTCCTCCGTCCAGACCACAACCCAACCGGGGAAGAACCTGGCGGTTATTTGAAGCAGCACCGTTATAAACATCCCGAGGAAGCCTAAGAACAGCAGGACGTCAAATATCTTCTCGGTTATGTCCGATACCTTTCTCAAGCGGTGTGACCTCCTTATCTTCAAGCAAAGAACAGAATCTTGGTTCAATACCGAACCCGCCCGCGACAAAAGTAGGTAAGTTCTGTCTGCCGCAGGCGGGGCCTTGGTATTAAATTTATTAAGGCATTATTTTAAATTTAGCGCCCATAATCCTGGATTTCCAAGAAGAGCTCCCAAACTTCGTCAGAGAAGAATTCTTGCATCGCTGGCACCATAGCTTCCCTGAATGCGTCTCTGTCTACATCATCGTTGACGATCATGCCGGTGTCGATTATGCGCTGTGTAAAGTCTACTCTGCTATCCAAGTAGGCTTGGTAAGCAAACGCATGGGCCCGGTCTGCGGCCTCTAGTACAACTTGCTGCAGCTCTGCGTCCAGGTCGTTAAAAGCACTTACGCTACACAGGAAGAGCTTTACACCAACCGTGTGCTCGGTCAAGTTGACATGGCTTTGCACTTCGAACAAGCTGCCGGTGTAGATCATGTCAAACGGGTTTTCCTGCATATCGATAACGCCTTGGCTGAGCGCCATGAAAACTTCGGCAAAAGGCATCGACGCGGGGCTGGCTCCGGCTCCGGCCCAAGCTGCCGTCAACACTGGGCTGGGCATAACGCGCATGTTGATACCCTGGATATCATCGGGATGATTTACGGCGAAGTTGCTTGTTAGGTTTCTGGGCATACGGGGAATGTAGTACAGCATCATAAAGCCGGCGTCCTCAAGGTCGCCGAAGATGCGATCGCCGATTGGGCCGTCCAGCACCGCTTGAAGGTGAGGTGTGTCGCGGAAAGTCCAAGGAGCGTCCAACAAAGCGGCAGCGGGCGCGAACACTTCCAGCGTACCGGCAGAGGCGTTCATCTCAGCCGTGCCCAAAAGCATACCGTGCAGAACGTCAATCTCGGTGCCCAGCGCACTGGCGGGGAACACCTGGACTTCCATCCTGCCGCCGCTCAACTCATACACTTGCTCGGCAAAATGGAGCGCAGAAATGTGCCAAGGGTGGTCTTCCTGCACGATATGGCCAAATCTCCAAAGTACACTCTCGCCGGTGGACGGCGTTGCCGGCTCAGCCCCGGGGGCTGCTGGCGCGGCAGGTGCGGCAGGCGCTGGGCCACTGCCAGGCGAAGCACATCCGGCAAGCAGAGCCAGGACCAGCAAAGCGCAAATTGCTAATGATAATGATTTTCTCACGATCTTTCCTCCTAAGCACTAAGTAAATTTTTTATATCGCACACTGACCCAGACTTCTGGATCAGGATTGATTCGTACTCGCGGGTCTATTTGTCATTGTTCCATATAAATGCCAGTTTGTCAATGCTTTTTTTATATCATAGATGATGGCAAATAGTTTGTTCTTTTTCGGCTGTATTGATTTTTGCTTTTCGATTATGTATTATTATGTCTTATAAAGAGTTTAAAAGCTAGATGAAGGGCAGGTCTGGTTGAATCATGAATGGATCTGAGAGTGAAACCTTAGGCAATGAGCTGATAGAGGAGCTTTATCAGGATGGAGAGACACGCGACCCGCAGCGTATAGTAGAAAGGCTTGTCGCCGCGTTCCCTGGGAACTTCGGGTATTCGGTTTCCGCTAATTTCAGCCCTTACCTCAAAGATGAGGTCACCACCAAGAGCCAGGCTGAGGCCTACGACGAGATTATGCTGTATCTTGATACGTTTAAAATCAAAGTGCCATTGCTCCTGAGCGTTTTGGATTGGTACCTGTCATCTTTATCTGGCAAGAATAATAAGCTGAAAAGCCGAGAAAACCTAACTACCGAATGGCTGCTAGGCGCCTCGGAAGAGCAGCTTGACCAGTACAAAAAAGCCCTGCTAAAGCGGGCGAGAGCTCAGCAGGGAAAGCGTGGAAGGCGCAATCCTATTGAGCGGGCGAACGTCGAGCTTAAAAACCGGTTAGACGCTGCTGGGTATTACAGCCGGATGCTGCCCCTGCTAAAGCAGGTGAGCCCCACTTACGCAGACCACATGAGCCGCTTGGAAGCGCTAAACGACAGAATCTGCCGCGAGCTTGAGCTGCGATACGATGACGATGGCTATCTCATCGTTGGGTCGGCGGAACTGTGCGACACCCAATGACCTGCTCGTCTAGCGATTTTCTACTGCACCCGATTGCAAATATCGCGCTCAATAATATAGCTTTAAAAGGGAAAACTATCGTCTTGGGAAGAAGCTTCCACCCTGCCTTTTGCAAACCGGTATGACGCTGGGAACATCTTTAATTAAGGGAAATATTAACACCCCATTTACAGTGGCCCTTTAAGCTTTTTATAGGGGTATAGGTATTGACTTATATGGCTTAATGGCTTAAAATAACTTCAACAACCCCGTTCGCAAGACAAAAATAGTTTGTATTTAGGTCGATACGATTGACCGCCGAGGCCGTTTCTAGCTCTCACTTTGTGGGAGCGAGTTGTGTTTTGTGCTCGCGGTGTTAAGAAAATTCTGTATCGCTAATACAACTATTGCCATATCTTAGTATATAAAGCTGCTAAAGATATGCAAAAAGCCTAGTGTTGCTGGGCTTTTTGTTGCTAATGAGAGTTGCCGTCAATTATGTTGCAAAGGGGAGCAGATAGGCTTGAAAAAAGAAGAAAACAATTACTTAACAGACCCTCAGGGGTCACAAGGAACGCCTCTTATAGGTCGCGGGCGTGCCAAAATAGTTTTATTGTCGATTTTGGCAATTGCGCTCGCCGCGACCTTGCTGGCAGGCTGCCAACCGACAGACGACCTTGTCATTGATGGGTTGGAGGATAAAATCCCGAATGTTATAGAAGAACCGGAAGAACCTGCCCCTGAGCGCATTCCTCTCCCTGAACTTTCGGCGCTGGCCAGGGAGTACCACGTCCGCAACGAGGATACCGTGGGTTGGCTTTACGTGCCGAATACCACCACAATCAACGAGTTTGTGCTCTGGTACCCGCACGACGCCAACTCGTTTTACCTGCGCCGCGATTTCTACGGGAACTATTCGTTTGATGGCGTTTACTTTGCCGACTTCCGCACCGAGTGGGGAGACTTTATGCGGGAGAATATCTCGCGCAATATAGTTGTCTACGGGCATAGCTTGGACGGCAACCCGGACGGCACTTTGTTCTCGCAGCTCAAACGCTGGCAAGATGAGGAGTGGGCCAGAAACAACCCCCACGTCTTCTTCTCTACCCTTGAAGAAGACATGGCTTGGGAAATTTTCTCGGTGCATTTTTCAAACATATGGGTGCCGTATAACACCCCAAACCCAGACGATGAACTCTTTCAATTTATTATTGATGACGCAAAAGCCCGCTCCCTTTGGATTTACGATGATATCGAGGTTACCATAGAGGACACAATCATTACCTTTTCCACCTGTGTTTACTCAATCCCGGCGGTGTCTTCGCCTACAGGAGCCCCTATACCGCTTTCCTACCCCAACAACTATAGGTTTGTGATAATGGCAAGATTAGCCTGCCCATACGAGCCACTCGTGGATGTTGCTTCGCTTAGCGCAAACCCCAGCCCGGTGGACGTTCGCCAGCGGCCGTAGTCGCGCTATACTCACAACAAGCCGCCCCTTAGATGAATCTTGAGGTTCATCTAAGGGGCAATTTGTTTTCTGGCCTTTGTGCAAAACCTTGAGGAGGTTCGGGAAGAAATTTAGGTCCTCACAGCCCATTTGTATTCGCCGTTTGCTTCAACGCCGTAGGAGTCCGCAAACGAGACCTTCCAAATCGGCTTGGGGATCTGAGCGACGTTTATCTTGTTTTTTACCATGTGCTGCCAAAACCCACTGCGGGAAATGTTGCCTTGCAGTATTACACCGACAGGAACACCGCCGCATGTTATGACTTTTTCGTATCTGCCCCTAGACTGGCGCCGGTGTTCCCGGTCACCTATGGCAGGGTGAACCTGCCCGACCGAAAGCGAGGCGACGCCGAAGAAGTTCATGGTGTTTTTAAGGTCAAAGGTATCGTCGTAAACAGTTGGTAGGCCGCACATGTTGTGGGCGGCGACCTCCCCTTGCTTTACCGCGCCCGGCCAGCTGCTGGTAGCGCCCGACACATCCCCGGCGGCGAAAATATTCGGCAGGCTGGTCGCAAGGTATTTGTCAACAGCTATTCCCTGCCCCGTGGCAATTGCGCTGTCTTTGATGAACTTGGCAGACGGAGATACGCCCGCAGCAACAACCAAAAGATCGCAGGGCAGCTCCCCACCATCGCCCAGCACAACTGACTTAACAGCGCCGGAAGGGTCGGTGACAACCCGGCTGACCTTGCTGCCCAACCGGAACCTACAGCCCGCCTCCTCGAATTTTTTCTGGTATACGCCGGCCGCGTCGCTGTCTAGGTTGGCGGCCAGTATAATGTCGGCCATCTCCACGACCACCGGCTTTTTGCCAATCTCTAAAAGTCCATAAGCCGCGTCCAGCCCTACTAGCCCCGCGCCGATTATAACAACGCTGCCGGCCTTGCCCGCGCCCTCCCGTATAGCTTTGGCGTCGGACAGATCGCGCAGGCCGTAGACATTTTTGGCCCCGGCCAGCCCCTCGATGGGTGGCAGCACGCTATGCGCGCCGGTGGCGATAAGCAGCTTGTCGTAAGGCTCGGTTCCGCCGGTGTGGAGCACCTGTTTGTTTGCGGGGTAGACGCCGGTCACACTCTCCCCAGGTATCCAGCGGATATTGTTTTTCTCAAAAAAGTCGCCCGGGACAAACGAAAGGGCGGCCTTGTCGCGCTCGCCGCTGATATACCTGTGGAGCATACACCTTGAGTAAACCGCGTCGTCGGTGGAGACAACCGTGATTTCGTCGCCCGGGCGCAGTTCCCGAATTTTTTTGGCGCCGGCAATACCGGCGGCTCCAGCCCCGATAATAAGATGCTTCATCACTCACACCTCCTCCACGAATATGGCTTTTGTCGGGCACATTTTTACGCAGCTGGGGTCGCTGCCGCGCTGCTGGCAAAAGTCGCACTTTACAACGTATGTACCTGTTGCCCGGTCGGGCTTTAGCACCCCGAAGGGGCAGTTCATCACGCACATGTAGCACTGGCCGCACTTGTCTCGGTCGTAGCGGACATGGCCGCTTGCAGGGTCCTTTGCCATTGCGCCGCTCATACAGGAGGCAGCGCAGCCCGGTTTTTCGCAGTGGCGACAAAAGAGTGGTTTGCACTTGCCCTCAGCGCCGAGCAAGATTGTATTGCGCGCCTCCCCCCGCGGGTCGGAAAGATTTACCTCGTGTACGCTGTCGTGTTCGCCGTGGGCCTGCACGCACGCTATCATACAATTTTTGCAACCATCGCACTTTTTTGCGTCTATCATAATACGTTTCACTACACTGCCCTCCTTTACGGTAAATTCAGCTCCCTGCGCTTTTGGGTGATAATGCCGTCTAAGATTTCAGCTGAGCGCTCAGCGTCACTGTTGATTATGACATGCCCGCCGGTCAGGCCTTTCATCGTCTGTGTGAGCACAGTGGAGACCAGCTCGCTGCCGGTGACAAACGGCGGCAGGCCAAGATGGAGCGGCAGACCGAGAGCCAGGCCAAACGCGCCGTCAGCCAGCGCCTGCTCTTCTAGCCATTGGGGCGCCGAGAGTACCAGTGGCAGCTGCGGGATGTCAACACCCAGGGCCTCGGCGATCTCGGTGGCCACAAGCTCAAGCCGCCCGATTGCCAGGCAGGGCCCAAAGTTAAGCACAGGCGGTATGCCAAGTTGTTTGCAGATAGCCCTGAGGCCTGGACCCGCAAGCTCGGCGGCCTCCGGGCTCATAAGGCCGCAGTTTTCGATCCCGCCGGAGGAACACCCGGCAGTTAGTACCAATATGTCTTTGGCGATAAGCTCTTTGGTCAGCTCGACCGTGAGCACGTCGTGGCCTCCGGCGGTCAGGTTTGAGCAGCCTACAACTGCCGCCAGCCCCTTTATCTGCCCGCCCGCTATAAGATCGATAAGCGGCTGCCAGCTGCCGCCGAGAAAGCCTTTGAGCGAAGTTTCGCTGATGCCGGTAAGGGTGGTGGTGTTGCCGTGGTTGGGCAGCAGGTTCATCTCTACCTTGCCCCTGCGGGATTTGTATGCGGCTATAACCTCATCAATAATCTCCTCTGTGGCCTTCTCGCGGTCTTCAAAAGCGAACTCTAACAGCTGGGCGTTTGCCTTTTTTGCAACTGAGTCTATGCAGATCTGCTTGATTTGCAGCGCGTCACAGATAGGCTCGATGCCGGGCAGGGTACAGTTGAATTCGGTGAGTACAGCGTCAATCGCGCCGGTAGCCAGCACGGCCTCGCTTGTGAAGTTGTTGCCTGCGTGGCCGTCGTATATACCGCCGCAGTGCGCTCCCCGCAGCTGAAAATCCTGGCCAACGCAGGTACAGCCGATAAGTTTAAATCCCTTTGCGCCCACCTGTTTTGCCCTCTCGACAACTGCGCTGTCCATCAAACGGTCTTGAAGCTGGACGAATTTAGAGTGCTGGTGACCGGTCAGCATGATGTTTATGTAGTCCGGGTCGATCACCCGCAGGCCGACGGGGGCCACGCGTATTTCCGGCTCGCCTTGCAGGATATCGTTTAGCAGGTTGGTCAAGGTAAGGCCATAAATGCCGGTGGATATACCAAGGCGCAGGCAATGCAGCAGCATCTCAACCGGGTCTGAGCTTAAGTTTGTCGAGCTTTTTACCGTGCCCGAAAACACCTCGGACTTCGCGCCGCCCGGCAAAATGTTCAGCTTCTCCCAAAGCTTGTAGCGCGGGGGGTGGGCAATCCCCTGCAGTAAGGACATCTTTTCAAAATCCGGCTTGTATAGGTCTGCCAACACGGCGTTTGCCAGCCTTTCCGCCTTGTCGTAAGCATCGCCACCCTCAATGCCCAACAGCTTACAGGTTCGCTCGAGTGCGCCGATACCTTTCAGCGTCCCCTTAGCTTTTGCGGTAGCCTCCAGGGTGCGCGCGGTGTTTTCTATCACGTGGATGTAACACCCCGAACCGGCCGCGACAGAACGCAAAAAGTTGCGGGCAACCAAGACGTCGGCACTGGCACCGCAAATACCTTTTGGGGATTCAGGCGTAACGCGGCAGGGTCCGTTGGCGCAAAGCCGGCAGCAGACGCCCTGCAGCCCAAACCCGCATTTGACCTCCTGCGACTCCACGCGGTGGAAAGAAGTCTCCATGGTGAGATCGGCGATAAACCTCTCCAGTTCCTTGTCCGCACTTAAGCAGGTCGAACAGCTAAACCGCTTAGTCATACCAATAACTCTCCTTTATTTGACAAATTTTATCCGAATTTAAGGTAAAACAAGATTGTACATCTCATCCACCTAAAATGTCGCTCAGGTATTTCCTATGCATTTCGTCCACCAATACCTTTTGTATTCGCTCAAACTCCTGGTGTACCGCGCACGGGTTCTCTGAGGTTTTGAAGTGGCACCGCTTATCCTCGCGCAAACACTCAAACAAAAATAGGTTTTCGTCCACAGCGCTGGCAACGTCATAAATAGTAAAAGAATCTATCCGCCTAGCCAGCCGATAGCCGCCCTCCCGGCCTTTGTAGCTTTGCACCAAGCCGGCACGCTCAAGCTTTTTGAGAATCTTATAAGCGTACTGATGCGGTATCTGCTCGGCATCGCATATTGACCCTACCGCTTTTTTTTCGCCCTCAGCTAATGTGCGGATTATCCTTAGGCCGTAGTCGCATTCCTTTGTCAAAAACATAACAAACCTCCAGTGCCACTGTAGCATATTTGATAGTTTTTGTCAAGTATTGCTGAAAATTTTGTTGTTCCATCTTATCTAGATGTGCTGAGCAAGCAAATGCACGCGGGCTTTTGACGAATAGTTTTTATAAGCATATGTCATATTGCCGATTTTCTGAGAATGTGGTACAATGTCCACAGTTACACGCGGGCATTGTGCAATTTTGCAGATATCCTAGAATTATGCGTGAAGCTTATTGCAGCATGAATTTTTAGCATTAGTCGAGCAACCAATTTTTGCTATATAATATAAACACTGAATCCGAATTTAACTGCCTGTTTGACGCTGGAAAAGGATGTGTAAATATGAGCAAAGTGGTCATGGTTAGGGGTGTGCCAATCGGCGCCGGCACACCAAAAGTAATTGTACCGATTGTCGAGCGGAGTTATAGCGAAATTATAGGAAAAGTGCAAAGCTTTGAAGGTCGGCCAATAGACATGGTGGAGTGGCGGGCTGATTTTTTCGATGAAATTTTTGATGTTGAGCGTGTTCTGTATACTCTTTCCGGCCTGCGCATCACACTGGAAGATACGCCGCTTTTGTTCACTTTCCGCACCAAAGGCGAAGGCGGGGAAAAGGAAATCTCCTGGACCGATTACACTGCGCTGAATAAAGCTGTGGCCCAAAGCGGTAAGGCAGACTTAGTTGACGTCGAGTTCTTTTCCGGTGACTCAATTGCGCGGGAAAACACCGATAATATTCACGCAGCCGGCTGTTTGGTGGTTGGGTCAAACCACGATTTTTCCGCTACCCCACCTGCTGAGGAAATCGTTGCTAGGCTGCGGAAAATGCAAGACATGGGCGCGGATATCGCAAAAATAGCCGTCATGCCTACATCCACCTCCGATGTACTGGCCCTGCTAAGCGCCACAGCCGAAATGTACGAAAAATATGCCCGGTGCCCGCTTATCACCATGTCGATGTCAGCCAAGGGTGTGATTAGCCGTTTATCGGGAGAGGTGTTCGGCAGCGCCGCTACTTTTGGGTCTGTGGGCAAAGGCTCCGCGCCCGGGCAGATACCGGTTGAACAATTAGGGCAGGCGTTAAGTATATTACACAGTGCCTTATAAGCAAAGACCGCAAAAAATGAGGGCAAGGAGCAACCTGCCCTCATTTTGCATATAGAGCGCTTTATTGCAAGGTAACTCGGCCAAAAACTACGGTACTAATCGCTTGGTCGCTTGCCGGGGAGGTGGTGAGAATATGAACCTGCAACAGCTTTATTATTTTCGTGCTATCGCGGAGATGGAGCATTTTACCAAAGCTTCGGAGCTGCTTAACGTAACTCAGCCTTCGCTCAGCCATTCAATCAACGCCCTGGAACACGAGCTGGGCGTACACTTGTTCGAGCGGCATGGCCGCAATGTAAGGCTGACAAAATATGGGGCAATTTTTCTTGATTATGTAAAGCAATCGCTTGATGTATTGGATGAAGGCCGCAGCAAACTCAACGACTTTATCCATCCTGAAAAGGGCATGGTATCGCTGAGTTATCTCAGCTCACTTGGAGAGTTTATACCATATGTTATGACAATATATTATTCACAGACGGATAACTTACATATGCCGTTTCAGTTTTATCAGCAGCCCTCGATGGAAATAGAAAAATCGCTGCTTGACGGCACGGTGGATTTGGCCCTGGGTACGTACTTCGACAACGAAAAGTTGGAAACCCATAAAATAGGCACCCACAACATAGTGCTTATCGTTTCTAACGACCACCCTTTGGCCAGGCATGACACGATTGATTTGTCGCGTCTGGGCGGGGAGCGATTTATAGTCTACGACCACAAAACTCATATCCGCAGGTACATCGACGAAACTTTTGATTTAGTTGGCATAAAACCTGTTATCGCCGCCGAGACAACCCCAGACGCAATTATCTACAGCTTGGTGGCTGCTAATTTTGGCGTAGCTCTTGTCCCGGCCCCCCTGGGTATGAAGCACTATAATGTCAAAGCGCTGCAAATAGGCAATCGCATCCCAGATCGTTCTCATTACCTAACTTGGAAGAAGGTCCGCCACATGTCTCCGGCAGTAAAAAGATTTCGCGATTTTCTTATAAAGAAAGGCTTGTTGCTGGACGAATATCGCCAAAGCCTAAGGGAAGCATAGAACCTAGTTGTTACCTATGATTTTTTTGTATGGTTCTATGAATTTTTTACATTTGTTTTTTTACTTTGTATACTTTATGATGATGTTGCCCAACCCAAACACAATGCACTTATTAAGGAGGAAATAAAGAACATGAACAAAAGGTTAATCATAGTCTTGGTACTGGTTCTGGCACTTGTTTTAGCTGCGTGTGATTCTCCGCAACAGCAAGCTCCCGCGCCTGAGGCGCCGGGTGGCACAGAGCCTGCCGCACCCGGCGGGGATACCGGTTTCCCCAGCCGCAACATTGACGGCATTGTTATGTGGGGTGCGGGCGGTGGCACCGACTCCCTAATGAGACCTTTGTCTGCCCTGGCGGAAGAGCACCTTGGTGTCTCTGTCGTTGTGCAGAATATGACTGGCGCGGTGGGTTCCATCGCCACCCAGTTTGTATGGGACACGACCGCTGACGGCTACACCCTGCTGATGGGCGCGGAAAACCCGGCTCTCTACCAGGCTCTGCAGATTAGCGACCTTACCTACGCTGACTTCGACGCCGTGTTTTTGGTAGGCGATGAGACTGTGGGTATAGTCGTCCGCCCGGACTCTCCCCACGCCACCTTTACTGACCTTATCAACGCGGCGCTTGAAAACCCCGGCTCCATGACAATATCGACCACCGGAGCGGGCGGCCTGCCTTGGACAGTCAGCTCCTTTATCTACGAAGTCACCGGTGCGACTTTTAACCAGATTCCCTACGACAGCGACGCCTCGGCTATCTTGGCCGTACTAAACGGCGAAGTTGAATTTACCGTTGCCAAAGTTCAGTCGGCTATTGAGCACTACCAGGCCGGGAACGTCAACTTTTTGACCATGCTTTCGCTGGATACCGTACCCACACTGCCCGACGTACCGCTGGTAACCGCTGAGTACCCCGACTTTGCCAATTTCTTGCCTTGGGGACCATTCTACGGCGTTTTTGTAAGGCAGGGCACCGACCCGGCTGTTATCGCGGCACTGAGCCAGGCCTTCAGCGCTGCGGCTGCCGACCCCAGCTACCAACAGCTTTTGGTGGACTTCAACATCAATTTCCTTGGCTACACAGGTCAACAGGCACAGGATTGGATTGCCGCGTGGCAAACCAACACCGTAACAGCCCTTGAAAACAGCGGCGCCCTCGCGGACGTAGGATAGCTGCTATTCTATAATCGATTGGCTTGGCAGCGTATGGCGCTCATAACTGTACGCTGCCTCTTTTTTTAACAATTACGGTAGAGGTGTGGTGAAGACATGAATGAACAGGAAGCTTCTGTAAATGAGCAGCCTTCGTCCCAGGCTGAAAAAGATACGGCAGCAGAAAACACCGCCCCAGCTAAGGCAGATTTGCGCCAGGGAGAAAAGGCCTTTGCTATTGCCTTTTTTCTGCTGGGTGCGGCCGCCTTTTGGCAGTCGCTGCAATTGTGGCTGAGCTTAAGTCCGCCACGCGCGGCTTCGGCTGGTGCGCTACCGCTGTTTGTCAGCGCGGTTTGGATGGTACTCTCTTTTGTCATCGTCATAGAGAATATCCGCAAGAAAACACCGCTTAGCGGGCGCATCGGTTCGCGCTTTGACGCAATCTGGCAGGGGCTTAGCTATCTCTTCCCGCGGCCTGTGGCTATCATGCTGATAGCTACGGTGGCCTATTGCGCGGCGCTGCTGTTAAGTGTCGGCTTCTATATTTCCACTTCTATATATTTGTGGTGCACCATGTGCTACTTAACGCGCAAGAATTTTCTTAAAAATATCCTATGGACAGGGATGTGCATGGGTTTTATCTACGTAGTATTCGGCCTTATGTTTAACGTTCTTCTTCCTTAGCAGATTGTAAGAGGTGAATTATGGAAGCTTTATATTTTCTGGCGGTGGTGTTTAGGGAGCCACACCTGATCGCCCTGGTGGCGCTCGGAACTTTTGCCGGCATATATGTTGGAGTTATCCCCGGGCTTTCGGGCACTATGGCGGTGTCGCTGCTGGTTGGGTTTACATTTGGCTGGCAGGCAAACAATGCGCTCGCCCTGATGATGGGGATTTTTGTGGGCGTGGTCTATGGCGCGGCACGTCCCGCTATCATGCTGAATATACCGGGCGGCCCCTCGGCGGTGGCAACCAGTTTCGACGGCTATCCACTCGCCAAAAAAGGCCTGGCTGGCGAGGCTATGGGCATTGCCACCACGCAGTCGGTTCTCGGCAGCTTGATGGGCATTGCGGGCCTTGTCTTCTTTGCGCCGGTGGTCTCTCGGTTTGCTATGGGCTTTCACTCTGTAGACTACCTAATGCTGGCCTTTATGGGGCTGATGCTGGTAGGCGGGCTGGGGGCAAAGTCGATGAAACGCGGCTTGATTGCGGGTGCTATAGGCCTGTTTTTGGGCACTGTGGGTGTAGACCCGCAAACGGCAGTGCGGCGCTTTACCTTCGACATTGTTTACCTAAACGCAGGCGTGGATTTTGTGGTGGCGATGATTGGCCTGTTCGGCGCTTCGGAGGCACTCAACCAGCTCTCGGACCTGAAATCTAAGCCGGTTAAGCAAAAGCTCAACAAGATAATACCCTCGCTTAAAACCACGCTGAAATACCTGCCGCTGACAATCCGTTCCGGCGTTATTGGCATACTAGCGGGGGCCTTGCCCGGCGCGGGCGGCGACATAGTGGCCTTGCTGAGCTACGACCAGGCTAAGCGCTCGGTGCGCAAGCCGGAGGTGCCTTTTGGCGAAGGAGCGGTCGAGGGCATCATTGCCCCAGAGACCGCCAACAGCGCGGCTATTGGCGGCGCGTTCATACCCATGCTGACCTTGGGTATCCCCGGGGACGCGGTAACGGCAGTTATCATGAGCGCGCTTTTCATTCACGGTATGCAGCCCGGGCCACAGCTGATGAACGCCTCGCCCCATCTGTTCTATCTAATAGTAGCCTGTCTGATTTTGGCGGCGCTCTTCCTTTTGGTGTTCGGCATGACCGGTATCAAGATCTTCACAAAGGTCGTGGATATACCAAAGGGCATACTTATGCCGCTGATTTTGGTGCTGTCGGTCATCGGCTCTTTCGCTATCCGCAACAACCTGTACGACATCTTTTGGATGTTTGGCTTCGGCATTATCGGGTATGTTTTAAAGCGTTACGACTACCCGGTGGGTCCGGTGGTTTTGGGTATCATACTCTGCACTTTGTTCGAGAACAATTACCGACGGGCCGTTATGCTGCAGGGCGGCTCTGTCCTTGGGGTGTTTACAGGTATCTTTACCAGCGTTATCTCGATATTCTTGTTCGCGCTTATTGTTGTGCTGTTTGTTATGCAAAGCAACTGGTATAAAAACTGGCGCCAAAAAAGAGACGACGCTTTGCAAGCGCGGCGCGCTAAATAACCGGGGAGGAGGACGCCTGTATGAAGCTTATTACGGCCACAACCAAGTTGGTGGGTTTGATCGGCATGCCGCTTGGCCAAACATTGTCGCCACGACTGCAAAACGAAACCTACCTGGAGTTGGGTTTGGATTTTTTCTATCTGCCTATTGAGCTGCCGAACTTTGATGATTTCCCGCAGTTGGTCGCGGGCCTGCGCACTATGAATTTTGGTGGGCTGGCGGTGACCAAACCCTACAAAGTGGAAATGATGAAACACCTGGACGATTGCGAGAAGATAACTAAATTAATCGGCTCGTGCAACACGGTCAAGATCGAAGACGGCAAATGGATTGGGTATAATACCGATGGCGTCGGCGCACTGCGCTCGCTGCGCGAAGAGATGGGGCGCGATGTCTCTGGTCTGAAGTATCTCAGCATGGGTGCCGGTGGCTCGGCGCGCTCGGTTTGCTTCGAGCTAGCTGGGACCGGTGCTACCAAAATTGTGCTGGCCGACGTAAATGATTCTTGTCACAAATTGGCGGATGAGATAAACCGGAACTTCCCCGGTTTGGCCGAGGCGGTTTTAACCGGCGACAACGGCTACCAAGCCAAAGTGCGCGAAGCCGACGTACTGCTAAACATGAGCGGCCTTGGCATGGCACCGTATCTTGACAAAACTCCCATACCGCAGGACTGGATTGACCCGAGGCATATTTGCTTCGACGCGGTTTACAACCCGGCCAAAACCCGCTTTTTGGCGGAGGCCGAGCAAAAAGGCTGCCGTACTATCAACGGCATGGGTATGCTGGTCTACCAAGCCGTTGCCCAGGTTAAAATCTGGACCGGGCAAGATGGAGCGGAGCAGTATATGCAAAAATCTTTACTGCGCATTTTGGCGGAAAATCACTAAGTGAGACTTGCGGTTCTATAGTTAAGGGGCAGCCCCGTGTGGCTGCCCCTACGCATTTGCGCAAAAATATGTTATAATGTCCGCAGAAGGGCACGTACGTTACCCTATAAGCGCCGGATGTCAGATTTTTAGACAAGGAGATTGTCACAATGGAAACTGTTACAGTTGCGGTCGTTGGGGCTGGAATTGCGGGGAATTTTCACTGCAACGCCGTTAAGGACGTATACTCGGCGAAAACGCGGCTTAAAACAGTTGTGGATATCGACTACGAGCGCGCCCTTGCCATGAGAGATAAATGGGGTTTCCAGCTTGCAACAGCCGACTATGAATCCGTTTTGCAGGACCCTGAAATTGATCTGGTGTGCATCGCGCTGCCGCTGATGCTGCATGCAGATTTTTCCGCCAAAGCCTTAAGTGCCGGCAAACACGTAGTATGCGAAAAACCGCTTACCGGATATTTCGGCCTGCCCGAAGATATATATGCACCAGCAGATATCGTGTCTAAGAGAAAAATCTACGAAGCATTGCTCAGAGATATGAACTGCGTGCGCGACGCCGTAAACGAAAGCAAGGCAAACTTTATGTATGCGGAAAACTATGTTTACACCCCGAATATTCTCAAAGTGGCTGAGCATCTTTGTGATCTTGAAGTACGTGTGCAGGGTTTTGCCGCGGAATGCAGTGTAAACGGCAGCACGCCTGAACTCACCGAGCTGAGCAGGCAGATTGGGAGCGGCTCGCTGATGCGGCTGGCGGCTTATCCTCTATCCGGCGTCCTCTTTTTTAAGCAGTCGGAAGCTTTGGCGCATGGCAACAGTATACGCGTAACCAGCGTAAGCGCCGACATCGCGCCAAACTACACCGGCAATCTACCTGGTTACCCAGATGGCGCGGAAAACTTTGTGGATATCTCTGTTACCTTCTCGGACGGCAGCAAGGCTGCAGTCTATTCCTGCGACAAATCTGCATATGACTACACCATGGGCAGAATGCGAAATTGGATTAAGCTAGATTGCGACAACGACATAAAAATGGAAAGCACAATGACCCCTGCCGATAATATGAAAACTTATTTTTTTGACCAGGAAGGCTTAGGCGATGCCTCCAGCAATATCGAATGGCTGAGAAAAGCCGCGGCGAAAGAGACCTACTACAACTATGTTGCTCGTCTAAACGAATTCGTTAAGTGCGCGAGTAAAAACTTGCAATCTCCGGATGGATTTTCGCTTGCTTACGACAACGTAAAGATCATCTACGCAGCTTGTTTGTCCGCGGAGGAAGGCAGCCATATTTACCTTTAAGCGTATTTGCAAAGCTCGTCCTTTGAGCGCAGCAATACCGGTCCTCCCCCCAACCGCCTTTCTTTGCTTACTTTCTTTGGCGGAGCAACGAAAGTAAGTGCCTCCGCGGTACAAGTGGCGCCTTATCCCCTGCCCACAGGTGGAATCAAAATTGGTCCCTTGACCTTAAAACAAACCCAAAATTCACTAGCAGCATCAACGCATTTGTCTACTCCCCAGCACATGCATTTATTGACAATGAGAGCTCTAAGCTGATACAATGGAGCATGAAATCGCAAGTAGGTTTAATTAAGGAGGACATACAAATGGTAACAAAAATCGAAACCAAAGATGCCCCCGGCGCTATTGGCCCGTACTCCCAGGCTATCCGTTGCGGAGACCTGCTCTTTACCTCCGGGCAAATACCACTTGACGTGGTGAGCGGGGAAATCGTGGGCAGCGACATAACCGCACAGGCTCACCAGACCCTGAAGAACCTTGGCTTTGTACTAAAAGCCGGCGGCGTGGACTTCACAAAGGTAGTAAAGACCACATGTTTCCTAGCTGACATGGCCGATTTTGCAGCTTTTAATGAGGTCTACAGCAGCTACTTTAGCGTCGAGCCTAAAGCGGCGCGCTCTACCGTAGCGGTCAAAGGGCTGCCACGAGGCGTCCTCTGCGAGATAGAGGCCATAGCTGTTGTAAAATAATAGCCAAAACAACGTAAAGCAAAAAGCACCCGCTATTCCGTATAGCGGGTACTTTGCCGTTGTAATGGTAAATCGCTGGTTTACGCCTCTTCTTCCGGCGGGCCAAACTCCATAACCACGGGGGCGTCGTCCTGTGCGCTTTCTTCTTCGGGCGCATCGTCCAGCAGTGCGCGGATACTCAGGGAGACACGCTTTCGGTCAAAATCAATCTCGGATATCTTCGCGTCGACCTCCTGGCCTATGCTAAGCACATCGGCCGGCTTGGCTATGCGGGTGTTGGAGATCTGGCTTATGTGTATAAGCCCGTCCACCCCTGGGATAACCTGGGCAAACGCGCCAAACGGCGTCATAGAAACTATCGTAACTTTGGCGGTATCCCCAGCGCCGTACTGCTGCTTTAACACTTCCCACGGGTTGTGCTCGCTCTTTTTGTGGCCCAGGGAAATCTTTTTGTTCTCGCGGTCGATGTCCTTCACGAAAACCTCGAGCTGCTGGCCAACTTTTACCACTTCGGAAGGGTCTTTGATCCGGCTCCAGCTCAGCTCGGAGATGTGCACCATGCCGTCCACCCCGCCAAGGTCTACAAAGGCGCCGTAGCTTGTGAGGGACTTTACGCTACCGGTATAGGTCTTGCCGATCTCAACGCCCTGCCAGAAGGCTTCTTCCAGCCCTTTGCGCTCGTCTTTGAGCACCGCGCGGATAGAACCAACCGCACGGCGGCGCTGCCTGTTGGTCTCTAAAATCTTAAAGCGGGCCGTGGTCTTAAGCAGCGGCTCGAGTTCTTGCCCGCGCGAAAGTGTCGCCTGGGAAGCGGGTATAAAGACGCGCACACCCTTGTACAGGGCAATTATACCGCCTTTTATTACATCGACTATGGGGCCTTCCAGTATGGTACCGTCGGTTTCGGCCTCCACTACTTTTTCAAAGCCGGCTATAGCGTCCAGCCGCTTTTTAGAGAGCATTGCGGTACCCTCAATATCGTTAACCCGAAGCACAAGCAACTCAAGCTGGTCGCCGACCTTTACCAGCTCGTCCAATTTTGCGCCCAAGTCATCGGTAAACTCGTGTAGGGGAACGTACCCGGCGTGCTTGGTACCAAGGTCTACAGACACCTCGGTAGGGGACACGCTGGTCACTGTCGCGGTAACTTTCTCCCTCGAACTCACTGACTTAAAAGATTGCTCGAGCATTTCCTCAAAGCTCATCTCTTCTTGTTGGGCTCCTAGAATCTCACTCATTCTCGCTTGTACCTCCTTAATTATGAACGCGGGTGTGGATGCGCCGGCTGTAATACCCACAGTCTCTTTCTCTGCCAAAAACTCCCTGGGAATCTCCTCGGCCTGCTCGACCCAAATGGCCCCGGTCGCCTCTGCGCACAGCTCAAACAGACCTTTGGTGTTCGCGCTGTTCCTTCCCCCTACAACCACTATCCCATCGCACTGGCGGGCAAGTTTTACCGCCTCATCTTGGCGCAATTGGGTAGCATCACATATTGTACCAAATATCTCGCAATTAGTCCACAGGGTTTTTGTGATTTCTACACATTTTTGCCACTCATCCAACTTCGCGGTGGTTTGAGCGGCCAAAATATAGGCTTTTTCAACAGAAGTTTGCACCGAAACCCCAAGTTCGCGCAGCTGCTCGGCGTCCTCTACTATGTGATATGGCCCCCGGCAGTGGCCAGCTATACCCACAACCTCGGGGTGGTTTTTGTCTCCCAGGACGACTACCTCTTTGCCACGTACCCCCGCATCGCGGACAATATCATGGATTTTGCGCACGTAAGGGCAAGTGGCATCCAGATGCTCAAGGCCCCGGCTCTCCAACTCCCGGTAGACAGCTTCGCCCGCTCCGTGGGCCCGAATTACAACTTTGCGCCCAGGCAAGGCTTGCCCTAGGCTCTCGATAGTAGCTACCCCGCGCTTTTCCAGCTGAGCCAGCATTTGCCCGTTGTGTATAAGCTCCCCCAGTATCTGCAGCTTCTCGCCGCGCTCCAGGGCCTGCTCTACCAGCCGCACCGCCCGGGCCACCCCAAAGCAGAAACCCGCGTGTTCGGCCACGATTATCCTCACCGGGCTTCCTCCTCGTCCGAAGGGACCGGGTCCATCAGCGCGATGATTTTATCCATCACAAATTTGCTGGCCTTGCGCAAAGAGGTGGGGGAGCCGGGGGCAACGCCGAGATCGCTATTCGGAATCATCTGCCCGTAGCGGACAGTAACTGTGCCTCCAAACCGCACGCCCTTGGCGTATGTTACCGCCATGGGCAAAACGTCGGCTCCTGTTTGCGAGGCTATGACCGCCGCCCCCGAGCGTGGGCGCAGGGGAACCCCGTCCTTCGAGCGGCTGCCCTCCGGGAAAACGCCCAGCACCCCGCCACCCCGCACTATCTCCACCGCTTTTTCGATAGCGCTGTTGTCGCCCTCGCCCCGCTTTACCGGGATGATACCCAGCCTTGAGATTATAAAGCCGGCCACCGGGTTTTTGAGCAGCTCAACCTTGGCTAAGTAGTAGACCTGCACCGGGACTTTCTGCGCGATTATTACCGGGTCGAAGTTACTGCGGTGGTTGCAGGCCAAAATATATCCCCCGCCCGGCGGGATATTCTCGGTCCCTTCAAATTTTATACGAAAAGCTACTCGCACTAAAAGACCGGTCGACGCCTTGCCGAGAGGGTATAGGTTCATGCCAGCCCCCGCTCTCGGATAATTTCCAGCACCAAGGCCACGCTCTGTTCGAACTCGTTGCCGGTGGTGTCGAGCATTACTGCGTCCTGGGCCGGTTTTAAGGGAGCGGTGGCTCTGCCCATATCGTTCGCGTCACGGCGTTTAATGTCCCCTAGCACCTGGTCGTAGCTTATTTTGCTGCCCTTGGCTGCGAACTCCTTGTACCGGCGCATGGCTCTGTCTTCGGGGGTGGCTGTCAGGAATATTTTTAGGTCGGCCCCCGGCAACACTACAGTCCCGATATCCCGCCCGTCCATGATGACGTTGTGCCTCTGAGCCATCTCCCGCTGCAAGCCGAGCAGGAAGTCGCGTACAGCAGGGAAAGCCGAAACATCCGAGGCTATAAGGCCCATTTCCGGCCCGCGAATATCTCCGGTTACGTCCTGCCCGTTTAAGAAGATAAGCTGACGTCCGTCGCGGTAGTCAAGTTCAATGTCGACTTCCCCCAACCGGGAAATGAGCGCGTCCGAGTCTGTGTGGGGAATGTTGCCCCGCATGGCAAACAACCCCACCGCCCGGTAAAGCGCGCCGGTGTCCACATAAATGAACTCTAGGCTTTTGGCCACGCGCTGGGCTATGGTGCTCTTGCCCGCTCCGGCCGGTCCGTCGATTGCTATGGATGTCATTGTTCGCACTCCCTTTTTGGTTGACAATCATTGTCCGCACAGCTGGCTTCCTCACTGTCAACTGTCAATTGCTAATTGTTCTCCCCGCCAAATACCCCGTCGAAAACGCTATCTGCAGGTTAAAGCCGCCAGTGTAGGCATCCAGGTCGAGCACCTCGCCGGCGAAGTAGAGGCCCTCCGCCAGCTTGGACTGCATGGTTCCGGGGTGTATCTGCTTGGTGCTCACCCCACCGGATGTTATTATCGCCTCTTCGATAGGTCGCAGCTCTTTTACACGCAGGGTCAGGTTTTTGAGCAGGGCGGCAAGGCGGGCGCGCTCCTCACGGGTTATCTGATGGACTTTGGCTGTCGGACTTATATCACTCAGCGAGACTATCGGTCCCACCAACTTTTTGGGCAGAAGACCGCCTAAGGCGTTGGCGAAGTTTTGATTGGAACGCTCGGTAAAATCCCGCAGGATACGCCCACTGAGCTGCTCGGCGGTTAGTGCGGGTTTGAGGTCTATAGAGAGTGTGTAAGCGTCCACTTGGCCGCTCATATGCGCCGAGGCACTGAGCACCAGCGGCCCAGACACCCCAAAGTGGGTGAACAACATCTCCCCCTGCTCTTTGAAGATCGCGCGGCCTTCCCGGCATAGGGTTAGTGTCACGTTCTTAAGGGAAAGGCCCATTGCTTGGACAGGCCAGCCCTCCCTGGTAACTATAGGTACAAGACTGGGCCGGGGTGGGATAACCTCGTGACCCGCCTGCTCGGCCAGAGCGTAGCCGTCGCCGGTTGAGCCGGTGCGGGGGTAGCTGCGCCCGCCAGTGGCCACTACAACGCTGAGCGCGGGATACTCCCTGCCCGAGTGGCAGCGTACCCCGGCTATGGCGCCATCTTCTATAAGTAAGCCGGACGCACGCTCGCGCAGGATAGACGCGCCGTTTTCTTTGGCATAGCGGGTGAGGGCGCGCACAACGTCGCCCGCTTTGTCAGAGACCGGGAAAACCCGTCCGCCCCGCTCTATCTTGAGCGGCACACCCAGCCCCTCGAAGAATCGCATGGTATCCTGAGGGGAAAAGGCGCTGATAGCACTGTGCAGGAACCGCCCGCCTGTCCTCACCGCCGCCAGGAAATCCTGGTGGTCGCAGTCGTTTGTCAGGTTGCAGCGGCCTTTGCCGGTAATGCCCAGCTTAAGGGCGGGACGATCCATCCGCTCTAGTATGGTTACTCGCTTTCCAGATGCCGCCAGGGTTCCCGCGCAGATAAGCCCGGCTGGGCCAGCGCCTACGACTATGGTGCCGGTCGGCTTATTCATTGCACTCCACCATTAGGTAGGCTCGCCTCGTCTTTCCATGTTGTGTTCAGCTCATACTCAGAACCTGTATTCAATTGCCAATTGATATCTTTCTATCCATTGTATCCGGGTTTATGCAGTAGGTAAGTGCACTTTCCCGGGAAATAAGTCCTTTTTTGTAAAAACTTAGAATACTCGCGTCCATGGTGGACATCCCCTCTGCGCCGGCGCTCTGCATGACCTGCTCTATCTGGTGGGTTTTGGCCTCGCGGATCATGTTGCGCACCGCGCCGGTGGCTACCATGATCTCAAAGGCGGGCAGGATGCCACCCTGAGTGGTGGGTATCAGCTGCTGGGAGACCACAGCCTGCAATACCATCGAGAGCTGTATGCGTATCTGGCCCTGCTGGTTTGGCGGGAACGCGTCAATTATGCGGTCAATCGTGTTAGCGGCACCGATAGTGTGCAAAGTGGAAAGCACTAAGTGGCCGGTCTCGGCTGCGGTCATAGCGACCGAGATTGTCTCGTGGTCGCGCATTTCCCCCAGCAATATAACATCTGGGGCTTGGCGCAGGCAAGCCCGTAGCGCCCCCACATATGTTTGGGTGTCGATAGATATCTCCCGCTGGCTGACAATGCTCTTCTCGTGCCGGTGCAAGAACTCCAGCGGGTCCTCCAGGGTTACTATGTGACCGTTCCTGGTTTTGTTGATGCGGTCGATCATGCAGGCAAGGGTGGTAGACTTCCCCGCGCCCGCCGTGCCTGTAACCAGTATAAGCCCTCGCCCCCGCTCTGTCAAATCCATCACTGTGGGGGGGATGCCGACTTCCTCGGGGCTGGGCAGGTCAAAACGTATTACACGCACCACCGCCGCCAGCGAGCCGCGCTGTTTGTAGACGCTCACCCTAAAGCGGGAGACCCCGGCAAT
>Ga0131853_10003009_pt1 | contig 30262 bp, 37 predicted proteins | sample TergutLab28metaG_FD_92764 | JGI IMG/M metagenome (GOLD analysis project Ga0131853, IMG submission 92764) | Labiotermes labralis P1 segment gut microbial communities from Petit-Saut dam, French Guiana - Lab288 P1 (version 2) (version 2) | ecosystem: Host-associated > Arthropoda: Insects >... | reverse complement strand
TATGGTCCAGAATTATTTCCAAGTATTTAATCTGAGTGACTTGTTCAAGAGGTTTGTTGTTTAGATATACTGTGATGTTCTTGTTTTCTTTGCGCTTCCTTCTTGAGACCAGCATTACCTTACATTTGGTGTCATTGAATTTGATCTTGTTGTTCTTAGCCCATCTCTTTATTTTACCAAGTTCCACGTTCGTGTAATTTTCCACGGCTCTTATCTACTCGCCCCTCGTCGCCACGATTGAGTCGTCCGCATATGCCACCTCTTTTGTTCGATCCATGTATTTTAGTATGTGTGTGTTGTATGTGTGTGTATGTGTGTATATATGTGTGCCTATGTATGCTTATATTTATAAACATATGTATGTATGTACGTACGTATTATGTGTTTTTATGTATGTACGTATGTATCTATGTATCTATGTGTGTATTTAATTGTGCATGTTTGTGTATATATGTACGTATATGTTTGAATGTGTGTATGTTTATGTATGTATTTATATGTATCCATGTATATATGTGTCTGTATGTAGGTGGGTAAGTGTGTATGTACATATGTATATGTGTATACGTATGTTTGCATATATGTGTGTTAATGTATATATCTATGTGTGTATGTATGTATGTATGTATGTGTTTCTGAATGTATGTGTTATGTATGTATATATATGTACGTATGTGTAAATGTATTATGTATGTATGTGTGTATCTATGTATGTATCGAAGTGTGTATGCGTGTGTGTGTATTTATGTATTTTTCTGTTTGTATGTATGTATTTGTATATATGTAGCTATGTTTTTATTTATGTATGTACGTATGTATGTTTATGTCTGTATGTATGTGTGTACGTATGTATGAACGTACGTGTTTATGTACGTTTGTTTGTATGTATTTGTGTATGTGTTTGTAGGTGTGTGGTTGTGTATGTATGTATTTATGTATGTATGTTTATGTGTATATATGTATGTTTGTATGTACGCATTTGTTTATATATATGTATATATGTGCATATGTATTTATTTTATATTATATTATAAGTATTCTCGATTACTTGTAATTGTACTTCATTCTATGTTTATATTTTCTATGCCACACACATACACCATACTCACACCACACACACAAACAGCAATCACACACCCACAACCAAACACACTTTACACACTCACACACACACACACACACCACACACACCCACATAATCCATAAACCCTCACACACACACCACACCCACACCCACACCCATACACACACACACAATTAAACACACGCACCCCCACACCCACACACACTACATACACACACCCACACACACACACTCACACAAAGACCCCCCACACACACACACATACCACACACACACCCACATACACCCACTCACTCACACACACACACATCACCCACACATACCACACACCACACACTCACACACCCACGCCCCACACACACCACACACACCATCACACACACACACGCAAGCAAAGAAAACATGACGATCCAGTAAATCTGCTTTCTTCAGTTCAACGAAAGAAATTCAGACTGTAAAATTATACTACTACTTAATTTCCTAATTAAATTATTTTCAAATAATATTAGCAAATACTGTACTGTACCATAATGTATATATTTCCTTTCACCTATGTATATGTTATTTGTTTACTGGTTTGAAACTCATGAGAACACTGCCTGTAATTCAGACTTTATTGCTGAGATGTCCAGGAAGAGGAAAATGGATATTGGAATTTCTGAGTTATATGTTGGCAAATATGAAATGGACGCAGATTACAGGAACAAGCTGAGCTGTGCTTTTAGACAATTTTTTTTAACATATAGGACGAAACTTACACATGGTAAGCTGTTAAGTTTAAAAAATATAACACTTACAATTGGTTAACACAGAGGGTATTACCACTATCATAGTCTAGTGCCAATCAATTGGTAGACCCAAGCATCATCTATAAGAGGGTTGGACTGAACTCAACAACAACAATTATAATTACAATTAAAATTAGTACCGCAGAATGGTATGATGAGTGTATAATGCAAGAACAGTATCTGGAATAACGTGATTGTTGCTTAATATAAAGTAATTTACCGTCCAAAAATTTGAATTGGCTGACTCGAGAAAGGCACGTAGAAACCTCTGTCCCAATATCTGGTATCCGGGTAGGCATTTGAAACTCGGATCTCCTTTCCAAAACACGGGTGGAGTAACTAGGCTCTTATAGTCCCCATTATTGTGAAGGATCGGCTTTCGACTTGTTTTCCTAGGTCCTTCATCTGGTTGGCAGCCGTCGTCCATCCTCGTATCACGTCTCTCCATTACCCACCCTACGCCCCGGGACGTCAATGTGTCTGTGCAAGAGTGGTGTAAGTGTGAAAGAAGTGAATGAGAGCAAGAAGGTCCTAAGTATAGAACCGGCACTGCCCTTTCTGTAGTCTACAATATTAAAAAGCAACGGCTTTCGATTTGACTTCCTAGTTAATTTATGAGTGGGGCAGCCGCCATTCAGTTTGGTGTTGCGGTCTCTCCGTAGCCTTCCTACGCCCCGGAACGTCGACGGATCCGTGCAAGGAGGACGAAATTCCTGCCTGGTTGGCAAGAAGATCTGAAGTACAGTCCAGGCAATGCTCTTTCTTTAGTCTGTAATATTAAAAGGGATGGATTTTCGATTTGTTTGTTCCTAGGTATTTTATCAGTGTGGAAGCCACCGTCCACCTTGGTGTTGTGGTTCCACGTTTGCTCTCCCTATGCCCTGGTCTATCCCAGGCTCCGTGCAAGAAGGTCCTAAGAGCCACCGGGTTTTTAAGTATACAAGTGATTCGGATAGAGCAGGAAGGTCGTAAGTGCAGGCCAGTTACTACTCTTTTTTAGCATAATATTAAATAAGTTCGGCGTTTGAATTGTTTAACAGGTTGGCAACCAGAGTCCAGCTCTGTCCCCAGGGCCTGATGCAAGAAGGTCCTAATTGTGGTCCAGGTATTAATCTTTCGTTTATATATTATTAAAAATGAAAGACATTCTACTTTTTCAACTGAGGTATTATATCAGGGTGGGGCAGCCGCCGTCCAGCCTGGAACCTAGGGCCCAGTGCAGGAAGGTCGTAAGTACGGTCCATGCACTACTCGTTCTGTAGCATAATATTTTAAAGAATTGGCGTTTGATATTTTACCGAGGAAATTTAAACAGGGTGTGGCAGCCTACTGGTCGCCGGGCTCGGTGCAGGTAAGTCCTAATTACGGTCATGGCACTACAAGTTTTATAGCTTCGGCGCACTCCGTAACGACCCCTACGCCAACCCCGACGGACAGATTGGTAGCATTTTAAAGGTTTGAGGTCCCGTCAGATGTCATGTTGGGATGGAGCGGGCGCGAAATTTGGAAATAAAAACATACAATGTGGCGGACGTCTCGCCCTGTGGAGTGGTAGAGGGTCATGTGTGTGAATATATATATATATATATGTGTGTGTGTGTGTGTGTGTGTGTGTGTGTGTGTCGTGAGGAGAAGAGAGATGGCCCCCCCGCGTGCTTCTAAAGCGTTAATGAAGCGAAGGTTAAATTGACATCTTCACAATTGCTAGTAAAAATAGATGAAATCAAATTTGAATGCACGATAAGTTCCAAGTGGTATAAGGGGTAGTGATTCGTAATACTAAAGCCTATCCTACCAAACAGTAATCCTCACCTTCTCGTGGTATACCCTGTTTTCACAAACGAGGAAATGACGACCGAGTCACAGCAGTATAAGTGTTTCACCAGGAATGCAGGAAATGCCGTCCCTAAGCAAGACGATCCAGAGGCTAAAGGTAGCAACCCTACCACTGGACTTTTCCTGCTCTGGGCCCGTAACCTATTCAGGGGACTTTTTTAACTACTGCAATTTTCACGGAAAGTAACCGGACAGATTTTCTTTAAACGACGACAAGGATGCGAATAAGGTATTACTATTTAAATATGCAACCTGGAATATTAGAGGACTGGGAGAGAAAGAAGAAGAACTAGACAAAATTCTGAACGAATATAGTATTAAAGTAGAAGTAATTACAGAAAGCAAAAAGAAATGGAAATGAACCAAAGAAACTGTACACTATACAATTATTTACAGTGGAGTAGACAGACATGTTAGAGATCAGTCAGGAATTATGATATGTATCCACAAGTCAATATCAAATGAAATAGACCACTACAAATTCTGGAACGACAAATTATAGAGACAAGACTGATAAATCAACCGGGACACTTAACAATCTTAGGAGTATATGCCCTGACAGAGGGGAGGGATGAATTAAATGAAGAATTTAATGAAACACTACAGAAGTATTGGATAAAGTGAACAGAAACGACTACATAATGTTGATAGGGGACATGAACGCGAGAGTTGGAAACAATAGAATGATCGACATAGTGGGCACAAACGGAGAAGCTACATTAAATAACAATGGAAGAAAACTGATAGATTTTTGCACATTCAATAATTTAAAAATAATGATCACATTTTTTAAGTACAAAGATATTCATAAATTTACTTGGGAAGCAAGAGGACACAAATCAATCATTGACTACTTCATAAGATATATGAAAATTTCAAGTGTAATTCAAGACATCAGAGTTTACAGAAGCAATGAAATAGACAGTGACCATTAACTATTATGCGCAAAATTGAATTTTCCACCACGAGGGTTAAACAAGAGCACTAAAAAGTCCCATTAAAGCAGGAAACATTTTTTAAAGTAAGATTGCTAAATGACGAAAGCGTCAGATGGTTCTAGACACAAAGAGCAAAACTCCACTTAAACAATACAAAGAAAAATGAAATAGACATTGAGAGGGAATGGAAAACTTTACACAGCATACTAAAATCAGCAGCAAATGAAACTTTAGGAACAACAAAGGGGCGAAATAGGAGAAAATATTTAAAAATTTGGGATGACCAAATAAAACAAATAATAGAAACAAAGAAAATATCATATAGAAAATGGTTGAACTCAAAAAAACTACAAGAAAAAATTGAATACAAAAGAAACTCTGCACTGGCTAAAAGAGAAGGAAAAAAAGACAAAAACTTTCCTGTGAAAAATTTGTCACAAATTTAGAATATGACTCATACAGGACTCACCCTAAAGTGTACAAAATTTTAAAACAAATAAGTACGGATGTAAAGGAAACAGCACGTATCCAAGGAAACATAGACGATAAAATATTTCTTCAAATCCATGGAAAGTTATGGAACACAAGAAACTTAAATGAATTACAACTAGAAGACAACTCAGCCGATTACTTACATGCTTTTATAACCTTAGATGAAGTGGAAAAAGCGTTAAAATTAACAAAAAATGTGAGAACCCCAGGACTAGATAACATTAACTCAGAATTATACAAGTATGCACCAGATGAGTTTAAACTGAGGTTACTACAATTTTTAAACAATGTATTCAGAGAAAATTTCATTCCATTTGAAGGGAGAAATGCTGTTATAACTCCAATATTTAAGAAAGGTTACAGAAGAGAACCCAAAAACTACAGAGGAATTAGTATTCTTAATACATGTTATAAGATATACTAAAAAAATCCTTAACATGAAACTGCAGGATTTTTCAGAAGCATTTATGAAAGAACCACAAAATTGATGTCGAAAAGGACGGTCATGTACAGATTCAAAATTTTGCCTTAAATTACTAATTGAAAAAAGAAGGTAATTTAACTTGGAAACACATTTGCTGTTTATAGATTAAGAGAAAGCATTAGATAACATACGAAGACGGATTTTATTTAACATTTTGAAATCCAGACACACTGTTGAAGGCAATGGTGGACATTTACACATGTAACAAAATATTCATAAAATTTAACAACAAACTATCAAAACTGGCAGAAATAAATAAAGAAGTACGTCAACATTGCCCTCTTTCACCTACACTCTTTTATATATATATTTAGATGAAATAATAACTAAATGGCAAAACCAAGACATAACTGGAATTAAACTCTAAAAAAAACCGGCAAATGTCAACGCTGCTATTTGCGGACAACCAAGTCATAATAGCAAACACAGAAAATAATTTACAGAAAGCTGCATATAAGTTAAATCAAATGATAACCCAATACGCTTTAACTATGTCAGTTCAAAAAAAAAATCGATGGCATTTAAAGGACGAGATCCAGTAAGAACTAAAATAGTAATAGATAACAAAATTATAGAACAAGTAAATACGTATAACTATTTAGGAATTATGATATCTTATGAAAAAGAAATGGACATTGATAACAAACTGCATAACTATTTGAAAATTACAGGTATTAAAATTAATGTGTTCAGACCACAAAAAACCCCTAAGAAAACAAGAATAAAACTATATAATACACTAGCCCTCCCAATTTTTGTTATAGGGCAGTGAAACATGGACTATTAAAGCAAGGGACGCCAGGAGAATAACAGCAGGAGAGATTAAATATATGAGAAGAACAGAAGGATACACTTGGGCAGATTACAAAACAAATTCACGCATAGCAAAAGAGTTAGAAATAACACCGGTTCTAGATAAACTACTGGAATACAAGAGGAACTGGATACAACATGTAAACAGAATGCCTCGTGACAGACTATCCAGGATAATGAAACACTATTCCCCAATTGGCAGCAGGAATCGTGGCAGACCTCTCAACAGACTTCTAGATACGTGAGACCGGAACGGGTTAACAAGTTGCCTAAGTCCATGAGAGACATATGAAGATGATGATGATGATGATGATAAGTTCGAAAGTTGACGTAATAGACCGTATGAAAATACAAAAAGTTAAGTTTTTCCCAAAAGTGGCATGTCAAATTTTCACACCCGCCTAGACGAAAAGTTAGGTATATGTATGTCAGAGGCGGAAGACAAGTCTGTTGGTCACCGCTGTGGCAGTCCATGAACAATGGAATGCATCGGTGTTCAGGGGAAAAAACATTTGCCAGTGCAATAAGTCACGCGCAGGGTTCCCCGGCACAGTTAGAATAGCAATTAAGCACGTTCACCTTGGCACTTATCTAACTGTAATTAGACACGTGCGAGAGCGAGCCTCTTTCTGCAATATCGGCAAGGCACGCAAACCTACGGGAGCGACAGTTACGAAGGTGATGTCACCAGCTGACGCAGACAACTTTGTATCAAGCTACTGAGGCAACATAGATCAATCATGGTCTCGTGACTTGTCAATTGAGAGAAGGGGAACACGCCTAGGCGTCTGTATAGAAGGTAACCTTAGGGGAACCCCACCCCATCATAGCATTTTTGTGGTGGGCGCTTGAGTGTGTGCATCGTGAACGAAGGTAGCTGCCTGTGTGTGTTACAGGTTGCGTAGGCACCCCATCATAGCATTGTTGTGGTGGTCGCCTGTGCCTGCAACGTGAATGAAGCTGCTATTGTGTAGACAGCAGGTGTGTGTTAGAAGCTGTGAAGACGAAACGTGTTGGAGGTGGGTGAATTTGTACATGATACTTCAGTGCAGTGAGTTGAAAAGCCAGCGCACATGTTGTAGCATGATCATCATGAATGTGCTTGTGCAGCAACTCAAACACAGGTCGATACGTGAACGTAAGGAAAGTTACGCATTTGCATTCCTGAGATCATCATCCTCGAATATGTGCGTAAACCCCTTGAGAGAGAACTGATGTCAGACTACATCTAAGGGTTCGTTGCTGCATCCTGGGGGGGAGGAGGCCGGTGGCTGCCGAGAGAGTTAATGTAAGACGGCACCGAGGTGGTCGTCGTCATTGCTGCTGTATCCGTGCCGGTGGTTGCTTCTCCTATGTGAGAAAGGCGTTCCGCAGGGTGGGGTGTCGAGAAACACAGGTAAGTGCAATGAAAATTTTTAAATAATATATGTTCGGTGGTCGCGAAATAAAGCACAAAATTCTATTAAATTACTCTTTTATTCAGATAAGCATTAGTGATACTTGTTTATACAGCTGTCACGAGTTCCTCCAACAGATGACGGTATTCTATGTGGTCACCAGCGCTAGGCACCGGTTCGAGATACGTCACTCAAGTTAAGGACGCTCTTACGTAAGACAGTACGTCCGGCAAAGCGAGTGTGAAAAAGCGAAATTGTTTTTGCACTATGTGAAAGTTATTGCAGTTCCAGTATAGTTAGGCTAATGTACTGCGTGCCGAAATACAGTCTTGACGACCCGAAGTTTTTCGGCGGTGATAGGCGGAAGGTACCGCTCACGCACCCTGCCCCGGTCCCTCCATTGCAGATTGAACCGAGCATCTTGGGTAGACAGTCCGCCAGCGTGTCGATATGCTCGTCTTTGAGAATGATGGATTTCGACCCGCCTCCCCGTATGGCACCGATTTTCCACCAGTGGCTGTTAGTCGCGTGCTGGGTAGAAACCAACATTTCCACCAGTGGCTGTTAGTCGCGCGCAGGGTAGAAATCAACAGACACGTACTTGGTCCTATCCTAGTTGATGAAAATTAGACGCCTCAACAGCACTCTCTGTGGATCGTATGCTGAACGGACAGGCCAATAGGGACAGATTTCGGACGAGGCGTCGAGCAGCAGTTGCTCCAGGGTGCGCTTCCTCTTAGTAGCAGGTTGCTGTCGACTAGTAGCCATCGCAACAGAAGGGAGCAGAATGATGTGGGAGGTGCTCGATCGGGTTTTTATAGAGCTGCAACCAACTCGGCAGTACGACATTAGACATAATCTTTCCTCTGCAGCTAGTACATTAACCAAACATAGAGGGAATGCGCGGTTTTGGTTGCGCAAGCAAATTTGGGAAACTTGTCACATTGCAATTTACACCAGCGTTTGTGATTGAAGGAGACGGGTGGGGGGCACTCGCGATCCTCTAGGTTATGCATCGGCTGTCCCGTCAGTCCTGCGAGAAACGTACATTTAGAGACGCCGTAGGCATAGAGGTGTGCGGAACCGGCAACGGCCTCTGGAAAGACCGTGTGCAATTCTTTGTATGCTATATGAACGTCGGCCCAATTTTGAACGTCCTCTGACGAGCCACGTTTCACCATCCTGTAGGGGCTCTTGAAGCGGAGCGTCTCAGACGCGGCGGCGTTGGCCACGCACAGGTCCTTTATGATCGTCTGATTCTGGAGCCCCCGCAAGAACTCGAAATCAATCACGGCCTCCCTTCCATCGCCAGTCATGTCAGATTAGGAATAATTAGAATCGGCAAAGTACCTACCTTTTTGTAAGCAGCTGCAGCAGCATTGATCGCGGCCGTCACGTGACATCTGGGCCCAGAATTCGACAGTGAACAGCCGCTCCACCTGCCGGTCTCCTACTACGATGCACGTATCGAATAGCGAGATGAATTGTTTCGGTTTGTAGCTTCGATCTATGTAAAGAGCGAGTAGACAGCAGTACTTTCCGCAGACGTCAGTCGTCAGGCCCTGTATCTGTCGCCTGTTATAATCCCAGGTGGTGCGGTTGCGTTTAATGAATGCCTGGATGCTGGGTACGAGCGGTACGATGCCACATGAATCAAAGAATTACGCACGTGAAGATTTGGGTCAGAAATGCACGGCTAGCCATTGTCAACCTCTCTTTGTGTAGGGATTGGGATAGATGGTAAAGGTGGAATTTCGCGTGATTGATTGTGGTAGGAAATCGGAGGGGAAAAGGTCGATGAACGAGCTGACTTCACGCGGTGGACACAGTATCTGCATATTGTCCATTTTTTAAAAGTCGGTCATGATGGTGAGAGCAAAATATACTAGGATCGAATTGCCGAATTTTAGGTACAGAAGGCACGTGATCACATCGGGCAATGGATTAGTCTACTTAAATTCGATTCTCATACTGCCGTTCTCGGGGTGGGAAGTATGACGCTCACCCGCGCCCCTTTCAGGTGCGAAGTCAAAAAGTAACACGAAAAAGTCGTTTATATGCATATCGTGTGTTATCTGCAGTCGTGTGTTCGAGTGATGTATGACGGTCACCACGAAAAGCGTCCTGTAGCCCATGACGGATGTTTTTCATGATCCATGCCAACAGTTAGGCCCTCGTTACGAAACTGTTTACCGTTCAAGAACAACGAAAAATCTCTGATGTAATGCTGGAATTTATACGGTTTGTTGTCCAACGAACCGATAAAATCTTTATTATTAACCATGGTGAACAAGAGACGTTTCGGGATGGGGTCCAGGACGGCGTTGTCTAAAGACAAAGATTTTGATCCAGGCAAGAATGTGAAAGTTTTGGGTCCGACTCTCGTCAGGTTGTAGCGAGCGAGACTCCACTTGCTCAGTGTCGAATTGTGAGCCAGCAATACGGCGGGGTTCGAACTGACGCGTCTGACTAGTAACTGGTAGTCCAGAGATTTGAAAAAGCTTTTGAAACCACACTCTTGTTCTTCATATAGAAGATCCGTCGGGCTTTCATCAACCTAATCTGCAACCTGACACCAGGCAACAAGAATAGGGGCACGTTACATATGTCGCTATGTAATCGACCAAAGAGCTGGAGTTCCCTACTCGAGCTAAGTCGTTTCCAACGAGCGATGAAACCCCGGTTCGCGATGGCGGTCAAATTCTCGGCCGAGGACTTGCTAAGCTGCATGTCGACCATATCTTGATACTAGTGTGCCTTTGATAGATGCGTGATTGCTTCAGCTGTGCCGTAGGTCATCAGAGTTTCGAGATACGAGCGATAATGATAATGCTCACTCGCCTGCGTGATGGTGACGACATTGAGAGTGACGTCATATTGACTGAAGAGGGAGTGGAGAAATTTATTTGTCACGCCCGTGAGATCCGTAATGTCCACATCCTTTCCCGAGGCCGAGATGAATTTACCTCAGACATAGAGTTTGATAACTAGATTATCGGCAGGTATAAAATATTCCAGATCATTTTGTTGGACGGGTCGATGGGTTTGTACGCTGTCTCTAATGTCCGGAGCACAGAGGTCTGTATGGGCCTTTCTGCAAAGTTGTCAAACTCCCTACTAACGGACGCTATTTCCACCGCCGCGCAGACATGATCGGCTGCTGAACAGTGACGGAAGTAAACTAGGAAAAGATGTCACTTTTTATAATTTTTTCTCGGGGCTTCCTTGATTTTTTACGGATAGGGGCCCCTCTTCTTCTTACCACTCGTCACCTCCCTTGCGCGTTTGCGGCCACGACCTCTCAATTTGCTAATCAAATTTTGGGGCGGATTCAGTCACGTGTTTCGACACTATATACCCGGTGGTCGTTGCTTCGGTACAGCTGCGTTCGGCGATATCAGTAAGGGTCTCCCCACCGGTACGCAACGCCTCGCGACGCTCTGCTTTCGCCCCGCTCCACAGGAGTGAGCGGACCCAGCGGAAGTGACAGCCGAAAAAATTGCCGATCCCGTTTCCCTAGCTGAAGGTAGAGCGGGGCGGAGTAGACGGGACCGATTCCGTATCAGTTAGGCCGCGACCCGCCTGATTTTGGTAGTACACTTCTAATGGATTTATCGCCGTAAATGTCCTATTCATGATGGCGAAGCCCCGTTTTATACAATTTACCACTTGTAATTTTTTCGAAAATGAAGCACTACGTTCGTAGGCGCCGCGATGTCCAGTCGGTCGTCAGGAACTCAATCTGAATGACGTGAAATCTCCGATGCTCGACGGTCACATATTACACGTTTCGAAATTGGTGCTGACACGAAGATGATGATGGGAAGAATATTGTCTGCATGCTGCGTACGATGCTGTCGCCCACAAACTGAGGTAACATATTAGGGCGGTGGTTTCCTCCTCCATGCGTTATAGGTAAAACGAAATTTCACTGACCTACACTTCCCAGTTGGAGGTCGAAACCAGTTCCACGGGCTGAGCCAGTTTCGCCGTGAAATCGGCGTATGTATTCTGTTCATAGATAAACAGAGTGAAGTAAAAGTGGCTCTGCGTTGTCATACTTTCTCAGATATTCTTCACGCTATCTGAAGGCACCCAAGAGACGAATTCCTGACTCTAAACTAGCCAGCGGACGAGATATTCGCGAATGCCTCGTTTAACCTTCTTGTTCAGTATTTTATCTACTTTATAGGCGGTCCGGTCAGTTATTCGTACGGGGGTCAGTTCCTCGCGAAAAGACTGGCCGTCTACGGGCATGTTCTTTAAATCCTCGAGTTTGTAGAAGACTCTCGGCCATCTCTCAATTACTTTCGCGACTCTCAAAATCAAGGTGCTGAAATTCTGTTCGGCAGCCTTGGCAAACCGCTTCTTTTCCTTACTGATGCGCACGTGCTGCCCAACCCGAAACTTTTATTTTTTTTGCGACACGAACGCGCTCCCGGGCCTCCTCCATTCTCTCCCATATGACAAGCACGTCCGAATCGAAAGGGCGCCATGCCAGTCGTCGAGTGAACCGTGTCATTACAGGCCTCGACAAATTTAGGCAGATCATCGATATATTTGTACGTATTTTTTTGTTGAAATATTTATAGATTCTACCGCGAATCGTGCGATGCACGCGCTCCAGGAATGCACATTTGAAGTCGGGGTTCGTACATACCTGAAACTGAATGCCGCGCTCGTCCTGTAATATGTCCTGAAAATGTTTATGTAGACATTCCTAGCCCTTATCTGTTCGTACCAATTTTGGGCGCCGCGGACTTTTTGGGTCATCGAATATGGACCGAAACCCCGAGGTGTTGGGATGCCCGCTTTTGATCTTTAAAGGGATCATATGTAGATATTTCGAGAATACATCTATAACCGAAAAATTCATCTATAATTATCGTTGTATTTTGCGTAGGCCTGTACATCCAATTTAATCGCATTTCCACACATACATCACGTTAGTCACTGTATAGGGATTACGTGTAAAATGCTTTCTCACCTTGTATAAAGCTAATGGGCATATTGTTTCCCTAACCGGGCTCTGCAGAAGTTGTCAGACATTTTCGGGGTCGACTTCTCCGCCGCTACCACCGAAGCCGTGGCCGACCCTTGCTTCCGCATAGTCGAGAAGGACGATGGTCTGGCGGGATCATAATATAATCTACTAATAGAAGTAGTTGTCATTAATACTTACCCATATATGACGTAAAGCTGATTCAACACCCCGTCCCTTCGGTTTCGTGGATAGCTTCGCAAACCATCGCGAAACTTCTGTCCTCGCATAATATTAATGTTATCAACAGGCCGATATTTATTGAAATGAGCATTAGTAATTATCAATCTTTTTATATTTCCTTATGTCCACCTATCCGATAAGTTGCATATTCACATCCTTAAGTGTCAGTAGTCCTCGCAGCTCCTTCGTCCCTCTAAACGCGGTTCCCGTAATTGTGATATCATAATCGGGATCCATAAACTCCGGGGAATCACCTATCAACAATTGCTCACCATCCTTACGGATACCTTATTGTGTATTGAGAAAACGTCTGCTGCTGCTGCTGCTGCTGCTCCTCGGGGAACTAGCTACAATTCCGAAAACTTCGTCTTCTTACGTCTGTGCCCCTCCTCCTCCGTGCCGTCATCGTCATCATCACCGGGAATAAATCCTTGTTTAGGGGTCTCATATACTATCTCTTTCGATGTCGAAAGAATCGGTGAGGGAGTACCGCGTCACGGCGTTTACGCGTTAACTTTAAGGACTATCAACTCTATTGATAACTGTGGTACGTGGGAGGAGGAGAGCAGTTTCCTGTTTGTCGTGTCGCGCATTACTCGTCTTAAAAAATCAGAGATAAGTTTAGTCCGCTTCTTCCGTCTGATATCGGCCTCGCGAATCGTATGTCGCATTTTAACCCACTCTTCATACGGATGGTGTTTTTAAGTCTACTACGGTTCTAACCCTCACGTGGCGGGGGACGGCGTCGTTTGTCCCTATGGTAATGATCGGCTGGAACGAGGTACATCTTACGTAATAATTTATCGATGCCTAAAAATTAAGCTGGCAATCGTTGGCAGAATGTCGCACAGCAGGGGCAGCAGGAATCCCCCGTGTTGTACTGTGATTCGCTTCTTCCCCGAGAGTTACAACCTGACAATTTTATATTGCCTTTCAGGACTTTCAATAAACACTCGCTTATACAGTTCACAGGTTCCTTGTTATAATTGGTTAATTGAGCCTTACGTAATCTCGGTTCGGCTGTCTTGAGCACGTGAAGGGCGTGGTAATTCGACTTCACACGCTTCATCGCCTATATCGGAGTAGACGATCGGAGGGTACTCTGTCGGGAATATATTGGTTCGAAACCGAAGACCGTCATTCGTGTCTTGGGTCAGATCCAAGATTAAGTATTGGTGGGGTCGTCATTTCGCATCCATGTAGGCGTTATACAGCCCGAGACTATCTTCAGGACACACTTTTTGGGCCAAGTACATAATTGCTTCTTATCTCCAACGATTTTCAACGCGACCAGATATTGGTCTTTCTGCGATATATCTCAACAGAAGCGGCCCTGATGAAAGAGAATTTGTGTAATGAAAATCACGCCGATATTTCGCTGATGGCCGCACCTCGTAAAGAATTCACACAATTGCTTTGTATAGACCTCGTTTAACAGATCGTCTAGAATCACGAGGTACGGTTTGCCGCCACCACCGCCACCGAAATTCTCCGGTACACCTTCGTGATATGTGATGTTTGGGGCAACTGCTAACGCTTCGGAACGGCAGTCTTCTCACTGTAACACCAGATAATTCCGCCACCGAATTCTCGTTCGGTGCAGATTGAGTCGTGTTTCTGAAGCAATCGTATGCAGAACGACGTTTTGCCCGAAACGCTAGGTCCGCTCACTACACGAGAACGAATGCTTGAATTTAAGATCATAGTCACTCATGGATGGTCAGGTTAAGGCACGACACTCTCCCTCCCCACTTATTTATACCCAAACGGGCGGACGTATTTTCACCCAATCGCCGTCTCTTAAAAAACGATATTCGGTAGAATATTTCTTCGGGTTCGGTGACAATCGATACGATTGCACCTCCTGCCTTTTACGTTTAATTTTTTTGTCTGTATGTACATTCACGACTGAGAGTTCATCCCACTTGTTCCCTTTCAAAATCATGTTCCTGATGACCTCAAAATTTACAAATTTCGACGCGGTTTAATTCTATTTTATGTCCCTCACTTTACACACAATCTTTTCTCGACTGTCCGCGGTCAGCATTCTGTACGCGTAGTTGTTTGGATCACCACTCACAAAATCCGAAATGCTCTCTGACGGGCGAAACTCGAAGGTCATGTCCCTTAATTTGTCCCCTGGTTCAATCATTTGGGATCTGTCTCCCTTCGGCTGAATGTGTATCACGGAGTCCGTGTCACAATACATTTCTTTCTCTCCCAGCGTGTCGAGATAAAGATACAGATGGATTCTTGCCCCGGCGGTAACGCAAGACCCAATTACCACGTTCGTATGACGCAGACTTGATACGTCTACCTCTGCACTATACTTCCACGAGATCCAGACTGCGTCATCGCTGGCAAACGGGGGGTTCATCATCTCGACGCCAGGGGTGGCTAGGAATGCATACAGTTATTTCGGTTCCGTGATTATTTTGGTCACTGTCCGTTCGTTCCTTTCTGTCTATTTGCCCCACGTGGGGTTGAGACAGAACTTCGCCAGACCCCGATTGGCAGCGTTATACGTGATCGTTTCCTTCACTAGCCGTATCCCTTCGCTCGCCCTAAACGATTCCACGTATCTGACTTCGTCTTCGGGACTGTGGTCCCAGCCGGGAAAAACCGCTACCTTTCGCCTTCAATTTCAAAAACGTATTTATATAGTCTACGAAAAGTCCGCCGTCGACTGTTTCGGGAATATACTGCGTCACCTGTTATTCGTAACTTCGTATATCTCGAATATCGTGTAAAATTATAGGCAAAGAATCGCTTCCGGTAAACTAGTGGCCGGTAGTTGTGGGAAAACAGGACACAGAACCGCGAAATGCTATCTAAAAGACAAGAAGGATGTCAGAGTGAATGAGCTAGGATCCGAAGCCCGGGGAAGTCTAACTAAAATTCAAGGATCGCGAAAGGCGACATCAGCTGTTATAATTGCGGAGAAATGGGCCACATGGCCATGTACTTTAGAAAACTTAGACATATAAAAAGAAATAAGCAGCTACCTGAAACGGGAGTTGAAAGCAGACCGCCGGAGAGAGTTTACCGCAGCATTGTGTCAGTGAATACCATAGGCACTAAAATTGGGACGGCAAACGAATTCCGTCATTATGCGATCGGATATTAGCAACGAAAAAATGTTACTAATCCTGGTGGACACCGGCGCAGATATAAGCCTTCTAAAGACTGAAAATGTGGACAAGACGAAGCAATTTGGCCCCGAAGGTAGGGTAGAAGTGAAAATTGTGTGCGGATCCACCATTCAGACGATGGGAGCAGTACAAGCCGTTATGACTGCGGGATCAGTAAGAATACCGTTTACCTTTCGGCTTGTTGATAAACGGATAGACCTACCACGTGACGGTATACTTGGGACAGATTTCCATGCCCCCGCAGGCGCAAAGATTTGTTATGAAATAGGATTACTGACGCTGGGAAAAAGTAGAACTAAGATTCGCAAAGTGTTATCAGAGATAAACGCTAAGCGTGAACCTAAGGAAAGCCGGAGGTTAATATAGCCCGTATGGCCGAGATTTAGGTTAGGTTGCCTCTACTAGGGACCATAAGAATCGATGAGGGCCTCGCGGAAAATTCAAGAAATACGAGATTTAATGTATCTTGCAGGGGCAATGACCAAAGTATAGGCAGGCTACGCGATAACCAGTATTGTGAACACTACTATTGACACGGTGGAGAATGATGAGCCCGTGTTCAGGGTAACAAGTCGAACCAGGGACCTTGTCAGGGCCGCCGGGCGACGATAGCGCTGGGCGCTACCTAGACCGCCCTGGGGAAGTGCTAAAACGATTGCGGTTAGAGCATCAAACGAAGAAGAAAGGAAAGAGAGAGAGAGAAAACCTGCTTGAACTACCAGGATATTAGCATTTACCTGGCGAGGTGCTGAGTAGTACCACAGCAATCAAGCATGAAATTAGGCTGGATTCGGGCACGGAGCCCGTGAATGCAATGCCGTTCAGTTTGCCCGAATCCGAAAAGCATGAAGGAGACAAGTTGTGGAACTGAAGAGGGGAGGGATCAAAACAGAAAGCAATACCACTTGGAATAGACCGCTGCTCGTAGTTCCAGAAAGTCAGACGCTAGCGGTGAGAAGCGATGGAGGTTGGTTATAGACTACCGGAAACTAAATGAGAAAACCGTGGGTGACGCCTACTCACTACCGGACGTCACCGAAATTTTAGATCAGTTATGTCACTCAAAATATTTTTCTTGCATTGACATGGTAATGGGGTAACACCAGATAGAGATGGCGGAGGAGAACAGTGCAAAACAGCTTTTAGCACAAAAGAGGGCCACTGTGAATATAAGGGCCTACACCTTGGATTAAAGACGGCACGCGCCACCTTCCAGAGAATTATGAATGTGGTAATGAGTGGCATCACGGAGTCGCGTTGTTTTGTATTTCTTGATGATATCGTTGTATATGAGAAATCACTAGCAGATCATGACGAAATCAGGCAAGTATTCGACAGAATCAGGGAGAGTAATCTAAGACTTAAGCCGGAAAAATGCGAATTTCTCCGGAAGGAGTTTAGCTACATGAGACACGTTATTTCGGAGAAAGCGGTTCTGCCGTATAAGACCAAGAAAAAGGCGACAGGGGAATTTCCCACTCCCCAAACCGTGAAAAAACTCAAACATTTTCTCGGGTTAATGAGTTACTATAGGCACTTCAGACCAAGGTTCAGTACACTAGCTTCCCGACTCCACAAGCTTTTAAAGAAGTTTACTAGACATGATCTGACTGATGAGCAAGAACACGCATTCAGGGGTCTTAAAAACAAATTGATTTCTCCGCCGATTTTGAGATATCCCAAATAGAGTCGCAAATTTATTTTGACGACAGATGCAAAAAATGAGGGCGTGGGGGGAGGTTCTTTCTCAAGGAGAAATAAGAAAAGAGTTTCCCATAGCTTTTGCTATAGGTTCGCTAAACAAGGCCGAGAAAACTACAGTAATGCAGAAAGGAACCCTTGGCCATTATATGGGGAGTGCGGTATTTCCGACCCTACTTGTACGGAACAAAATTTACTGTAGTAACTGGTCACAAACCCCTTACGTGGATCATAAGTGTGAAAGGTCCAGGATCCAGGTTACGAAGATGGAGAATAAAGCTGGAAGAATATGACTATGAAATTTTATTTAAGAAGGGTGTTTCCAACATGAACTCCGATGCGCTGAGTCGCGATAGTTGTTTAGTTGCGGACAACGGAGTGATTGAGGAGAAAGCCAACAGGTAACTGATGAAGAAACTAAGGCTATTATTTTGTATGAGTAACACAACTCACCGGTGAGAGGGTATCGGGTGATGAATAAAACCTTTAGGGAAATAAAGAAAAACTGTGAATGGCCCAATACGAAACGCGACATAGAAAATTACGCAAGGAAATGCGAAATTTGCCAGATAAACAAAACCTTGTGTCCCCGACCTAGAGCGCCCATGGAAATCACTACCACAGCCAGAAAACCTTATGAGAGACGAGCAATGGATATAGTGGGCAGGACCACAGTGACAAACAAAGGAAACCGGTAAAATTTAACGTTTCAAATAACTTAACAAATTTGTCGTGGCCGAACCGATTCCAATGCAGGATGCAGTAAGTGTAGCGACAGAATTTGTGCGCAACATTGTACTTAAATTTGAAATACCTGAAATAGTACTGACTGACCAAAAGTCGAACATTTTGAGCGAACGTTTCGAAAACATCTGCAAAATGCTCGGAATAAAGAGAAATAGCACTACTGAGTTTCACCCGGAATGTAACGTAGGGAACGAGAGAGGTTACAGGGTTCTTGTTGAACACCTTAGACATTATGTCACTGGAGACCAGAGGGACTGGGATGATTGGATACCCTACGCCACCCATGTGTACAATATTACTACTCACCGAGCCACTGGGTACACGCTGTTCGAGCTACTATTTGGTTATAGGGCACGGGTACCATCCTCCCTGCAGGAACAACCCACATCCAGGTATAACTATTAGGACTATGTGAGAATTGAAAGGTGGAATGCAAGCCGCCCATGCCATAGCGCCAGACAAGCTAGTAGAAAGCAAGTCCGGAAGCAAACTAGATTACGATAAGAACACCGTGCTAATAACACTAAAGTTGGGACAGCGCTCCTCTTTGATGAAAGTGTGCGAAGAGCGCGATCTAAAAAACCGTGTGCCCTACGGTTACGACCGTGCATAGTACACGCTGTTGGCGTTAACGCCACCATTAAAGTTCATGTAAACCCTTTAAGGTCGTTTTATTAAGGTAACCAGGGCCTGTGAGCTGAGGTAAGGTAAACAGGACAGAGAGAGAGAGAGGCATAGGAATTATAGGGATCTACTCCTCCTAGAGAAGGCGTTCAGATAAATTTTTTTAGGTATGACGACGATAGGGAGTAGGTGGCTCTTGATGATACTTGGGCTGTTATTTGTGATTGGAGCCGCCGGAGACGGGGGTGCCGCGTGGAGAAGTTCGAGGAATCGCCGGGATTATATTACATTGACAAAGGTAAGGTGAATTTGTATAATACCATGTGAAAGACGATTGCTTATGTCGATTTGAATGCGGAGGACTTGGAGATAGATAATTAGAGCTCTTGCATTAACCACGTAGACAGACTTTGCAACTCAGTGGAAGTGAAGAACTGGGCAGGATGTAGTCAGTTTAGGGAATCGGTATCAGACCGTTTCAGGCACTTGCAGAGCAGTAAAAGCCTGCTGACCGACACCGTTGTAAAAACGTACGAAGACTATAGACTCAGATGCAGGATTTTAAATTTTAAGGGCGAAATTAGCAAAGTACTATTTGGCACTCTAGATGAGAATGACACTGACTGCTATGACGAACCAATTCGTAACTTCGAGAGGAAATCTGAAGATACCACTGATCTCTTGAAGCAACATGTTTACGTAATTAAGTCTACTCTGAGCAGCATAAATGACACTTTAGCTGATAAACTGATAGGAAAGGCAGTGTCCAATATTCAGACTTATCTGGGCACATTATATTCAGTAACCGCCCGTAAACTTGAAATTTTTGAGGCCACGTTTATGACAGAGGAACACATTACTCATGTTAACAATGCTTTTAGGATTTTGCAGAGGAATACAGATTTGGTACTAGATAGTGTTCTCCACGCTCAGTCGGGGAGCATACAACAAAAAATTGCGCCACCTAAATTACTTTTGTATTCCCTGAAGGAGAGTCTATCATTTTTTGCCACGAGACAATATCTTGTCTTTTCGGCTGAGCAAAGACGCAACTAACGTTATCTAAAAGGTGTGCGAGGTGCAAGTATATATTCAGAACGATAGACTGAGCTATGTTGTGAGTGTAACATTAGTATATTAGGCGGAATTTAAAGCGTATCATTTATTGCCTGTACCAATCGAGCCAACAAGGGTAAACTAATTTGTATGAGAACAGCGAAATCTATTCTGTGTGTGGATAAAACACGGCAATTTTACTACTTCAGGTCCGACTTTGAACTAAAAATGCAAAGAACCCATCAAGAAAAGGTACGTTTGTAAACAGGACAAACACTTCCTATTTAGCCTAGCACAGGAAGAGTGTGCTGCGCGAATTTTAGAAGTGGCGAAATTGCGAAGTGCATTTTGTGCAATTAACTCACACTGTGTGGATTCTAGTTAATGATAACGAGTGTTTTACTATGCACCAAGAACAGACAGCATGACAGTGCTATGTACCGATCGAAACCCAGTAGATATAACTCAGGCAGGGGCGGGTAAACTGGTTGTTGACTCAATATCTAAGGGATAAAACAAGGCCGCATTACTGCAGCCTATGCGTTCTGCCCTTGCAAATAGTTCAAATAATACGGACAGCCAGTTAATACAAGTTACGTTGAGGAACTACGTACACGCCTAAACTTAAGCACCTTTTATCTCGATCTTATTTCCCGAGAAACTATATCTCATGCTGACTATTTGAGGTACGCAGGTATAAAAGTTAGAGACCTTGAGAGACATATTTTGGAACGCGAGTGGAAGGAGAAACACTCGATTTTTCGCCATGGTTATTCTATTGCTCTGTATGCAATTATTGGTTTGTTATGATTTCATGTTCAGTTTCATTTAATACGTTGTATGAGATAGAGGGGAACCTGCCAGAGAGTGGCGGGAGCGCTGAAACTAATTTTTCGAGTAGCAGCGAACACAGACTATGCGGGTTCGGGGAACGTCTACAATATAAACATCAAGTATAGTAATGAAAGCCTGGCTAATACACCAGAGAATATACTTCTGCGCTCCCTCAAACCCTGTAACAGCAAGAATGGAGAGCCGGAGACGAGGCCTAGCTATAGCCACCGCCCCTCCCGCACCTACATCTGATTTCGAACAATTTCAGGTTTAAATTGGTTTTTGCCAGGGGGGGAGGTGTTGCGTGCCTGCACACCAAGAACCCGCAGGGACATTTTGGGGCATCCCTGTTTTGCTTGATCAATTGTTATATTTAACGGTTGTATCAGACCCTAGTTGATACCATACTATGCATTGTCAACCTCGCCCCGTTTCATACGCCAGCTTGGCCATTGCACTCAGCGCTTAGCGCACGGGACAGGATACAAACACATATGACCTTCGTGCTAGAAGCATGTGACTAGATCAGTTAACTACTCTGCAAACCTGTGTATTTTGTCTATTCTTGCAGTAACACTCGACGCTGTAAATTTCACCTAAGGTGGAGGGGGCGCGAGACTGCACCCCGATACAACAATAAAGCGACTCAGAATTGTACTGTTTTGGGCGTTCGACCATATTCTTATCTCACAACTCCTACTCACCGCTCAGCTAGGGCTTGAGATCCAACACTATGCTATTGGACAGACAGAAAGACAGACCCGACAAAGTAACAGTCGCTTTTCGCAATTTTTGCGAACGTGCCTAAAAAACGTGCAGTTATTAAAGAAGAGTTGCCGAGTGTTACAGCTGTGGTAGGTATAGCTACCAACAACGTTTAGAAGGTTGATTCATCTGCTGAATCCTGTCTTGACAACATATGAACGGACAATACCAATACTCCATTACGGAGAACTGCTTTCACTGCTCGCGTATTGCAGAATTACTCACATTGCATTCCTACCGTTTAAGACGGCATTTAAATACCTCCGCGCTCCCTCAAGGCTCGACCGTCCTACACTCTAGGACAGCCACAGCCTCAGACGTTTAAATATTTCGCTCTCAATATATTTAGAGAGATTTCACTCATTTTTAGCACCACACTAGAAGTTTTTCCAGCTTCATTCTCCGACTGATCTAACGGTTGAGAGAAAACCACATGTATCCATTTTTTATATGAGGCTTTTTGTGCACAGGCATTAAGTGTGTAGTGGCGATTATATATTGCTTATTTTTTTGCTCCAATCGTTTGGCTAATGATTGACTTACTTTATCGTCTGGAGTACGTGACTAAACACCATTTGGGTTATAGCGACATGGTGACAGGCTACAATAAACAGAACTACAGAACGGCCCCATGCGTTTTTTTTCTCACACTTCTGGCTGAGTCGCAGACTCAGTTTTGAAGAGAGAGATTTTTTCATTACAAGAAACCAGTTGATCGTGTGCGAGTGTGTGTGTTGTTGTAAAATGAGCCAGCCAAGCAAAAGGCGAAGATTCATAAACTCCAGAGAAATAGCTGAACATTTTCTTGACACTGATAGTGGTGACGCGACAGTATCAAGTGACGCCAGTTCAGTTGAGGGAGGTCCTTAAGGTGTACCAGGGATATCGCAGACTTAACTTTACCGCCAAACAGCCAGTAGACCTAAGTCCAGCAGTTCAATTTCGTCCAGTGCCTCTGACGTAGTTGAAGCCGTTGAGATTGGGCCACGTGAACAGACTCGACAGGCAGTGACCCTACAATGGACAGGACCCTCTTGCCCTCAGAGCAGTGTAGCACACACATATAAAGGGGGTCCCAGAGGGAAGAAGGACAATGAAGCGTCCAACATAAATGACGGCTCCAGTCCACTTAACGGTTTTCTTATTCATTTTGCAGAAATTATCACTCTGTTGGTGTTGGAGACTAACCGCTACTATCGAGATTACATAGACGGACTTGACGATGGACCCTACCCTGAAACTGACGTTACTGAAGCCGAAATGTTTGTGTTTCTGACACTGACAGTACAGATGGGACATGTTGTAAGAGACAAACTGACAGACTACTGGTCAACATTGGATCAGGTATACACACCTTTCTACGGCATCGTGATGAACCGAGACAGATACCTTCACATTCTTCGTTACTTACATTTTGCTGACAACAGGAATGATCCTGATAGATCAGACGAAAATTTTGACAGATTATGGAATATACGAGACTTGTGTGAAATTCTAAATAACACATTTTCCATATTTTACAACCCTTCCGAAAATCTGGCTATTGACGAAGTTATTGTTCCTTTCAAAGGGACGGTGATTTTCAAACAATACATACCACAAAAACGCAAGCGTTTCGGCATCAAAATGTTCAAACTTTGTGACTCGACTGGATACACGTATGACATGAAAGTATACCTGGGGAAGGGCAGACAGCGCACAGCACAGCACGTGACAGTAACCCATGCGATAGTGACAGAACTGACGAGGAAGTTAGAAGGACGTGGCCACAAATTATACATGGACAATTTCTTTTCTTCCCCTCAATTATTTGATGATTTAGTGAAGAAACAGATTTACTGTTGTGGTACTGTCAGGCCGAACAGGAAAGGCATGCCACTAGACCTAAAACCCAAGACAACAAGACTGAAATGGGGAGACATTCGCTCCAGAACCAGGGCTGATTTGACGGCAATACTTTGGCGGGAAAAGAGAGACGTATGCATGTTGACTAATATTCATAAAGCCCCAGCGGGATATAATTTCTGCAACGACAGAGGAAAAGCCATAAAGCCGCAAATTGTGATGGATTATAACCATCATATGCGCTATTTGGATAAGGGTGACAGAATGGCCAACAGTTACTCCACCAGACGACGCACATTCAAGTGGAAGAAAATATTGTTCTTTCATATGTTTAACCTGACCATTCTCAGTAGCTACATCCTTCATTCCTCTTGTCGGGAAAAGAAGATTTCACAAAGACATTTTCGATTTACCCTCGTGAGGAATATGCTGGCACATGCTGGAGCAGAACGGAGAGTACAAAGGCCATTAGGTAGACCACCTAAAGTTGAAAACCGTGTCGCTAGACTTGAAGTCTGCGGCAGCAAACATTGGCCTATCCCGTCTGAGACGCAGGTGAGCTGTCGTGTCTCTGAGGCTAGAGGTGTGACAAAAAAGTGTTCTGGAAGTGCCGTAAGTGTGAAGTGGGACTGTGCGTTCAGAATACCTGTTTTGAAGATTACCACACAAAGGCACATTTCTAACAACATCACGTGCGACTTCCTTACAAAAAACTGTGGAATCAAGCTAATATATAAGTAAAGGAAACAGAAATTTTTGCATATTCCATACACCTTTTGTCTATACATTAACGAAAATTATTACTGATTTCTTGAAAACATGCAGATATGGCTCTGTCTTATTTCCCCCAAAAAATGCCGTTTAATCCATTATTAAATTTTTTGGTTCCTGAAATAAATTTTTTTTTATAAACCATGTACATAAATTTAAATGCTGAGCGAAAATAATGTCTTACGCGAAGGTTGGCTATAGCCATTTAAATGCCGTCCTAAACGGAGGACTCAAGAGCTGTTTAGGTTAATCGTCACATTTTCTCCCACATTTTCATAAAGAACAAACAGTATGATTTCATGCCTCGAAGTAGCAAAATTGATGCGGCGATGGTTGTGAAGGTCTTCGTAGAATGAGGACTGGCAGCAGGAGAACATTTAGTAATAGTAAGACTAGACGTAAAAGGCGCCTTCATTTTACTTTGTGGCACAACATTATAAACGGATTAAAAGGTTGTGAATGCCCCCAAAAATCTATAAAATTAAGTTAAGAACTAATTTAACCAACTAACTGCTATCTTATCAACCAACTGCGTCAGAATGGAGAGGAAGTAAATAAATGTTTCCCACAAGAATCTAGTTGCGGACTGGTTTTCTGGAATATCCAGTACAAATGATTGCTGAACCTCAAATTTATTAGACGAAGAAAAGCTGTTGCGTTCGCCGATGACTTTATACTAGCTATCAGAAGCGAAATATAAAGCGAATTAGAAAACGTTTCGAAACTGGAATTGAGCAAAGTAACGGCATGGTCAAAGAAAAACAAGTTTCGATTTAATGAAGAGAAATTCAAATTTATTTTATTATCGAGGAAGAAAAGCAAAAAGTAAGAGATATTAACATATACCTACAAAATAAACCTTTAGAACTATTATCCAGAATGAAATATGTAGGAACAATTTTAGAAATCTAATTCAAATTCAATGAAAATATACACTACCCAGCTGAAAGTTGCACAAAATTAATTCACAGTTTATCCAAGCCGGCAGACACAACATAGGGTTTAAAACATGAAGCGATGAAGACAATATATAAAGGAGCGATACTGCCCCTCCAACTCTATGCAGCTCCAGTCTGGAATGAACCAATTAAATATGAATACAACAAACAAAATATATTAGATTGGAAAGATTTATAAATATAAAAATACCAAGGCTTTTCGAACATCTACCGAAGCACTCTGCACCCTGGCAGGAACGACTACTATTATTATTGGAACCGAAAATGTCGCCAAAAAGTACAACGTAAGGACAGGGAAAGGATACCAATCACAGCTAATTGACAGAGACCTGGAACTCAAGAACTGGCCATACCTCGAAGACGCTGACATAATCATATAGGTTATTGAATACAAGCACCAAATATTTCAGACGCACACAGACGGGAGCAAGAACGAGCATGGGGTTTGATCTGGAGTCGCAATATTTGTTGGAATGGAACTAGCATTAAACGAAAAATTGAAACTGGACAACAGACGTCCCAACAAATAAGTGGTACAATTATCTATTCTCAAGGCGCTAGAATTATTATGAACTATCGAAAACGAGGACAACTCACGCACAGCAAGTAATTTCACAGACAGCATAATTAAAATAGATTCATTAAAGAACACAATCAGCTGCAACTACGTCGTCGAAGAATCAAGGAAGCAGATATTCACTTCAGAAACAGCAAACTGGAAAATAGAATTTTTTGGGTCAAGGTCCACCCTGGCATATAAGGAAATGAACTTACTAATCGGCTAGCAAATGCTGTGTCGCGGAACAGTGACACAGATCGCTTCTCACAGAATTCCACCAAGTACGCTGTACAGAGAAATAGAAGTTATAGGAAAGTGGCAAAAAAAATGGGAAGATTTTGCGAAGGCATCAATAACAAAATTTTTTTCCCAAACGTGACACACAGGCTAAAATTACGAATAGACTTAAAACCAAACATCACCGCATTGGTAACAGGACAGAGGAAAATCAGGGCTTATATTAATCGATTCAACGTACTGGAACAGGCAACATATACTTGCAATAATGGAGACCAAAAAAAGACCATTTGATAAACCAGTGCACACTACTACAAACGCAAGGATATCTCCTCAGGGGTAACGTCCTTAAATGCTGTAACTGGCCAACATGCTAGCGCGAAATAATAAAGAAACACTTTAAAAAATTTGTATCATTTAAAAAATTGAAGGTTTTTGATCAGCTGTAATGAGGTAAACGTATACATAAAATGAAAGTAGGTGCCATCCTAAATGAACAGAGATTATACTATCGGTGTATTGTTCAAAATTGTAAAGAGAATGCAGAGTCTGAGGAAGGTTACTGCATCCTGCATAAACGAAACCGAACCAATAACATGAATAATTACAGTATTTAGTACTACTTCGCTGTAATGGAGCATGCTTAATAAATAAGTATATACATATATATACACACACAAAAACATAAGTACATACACGCATGCATGCTTATCTACATACATCCACACACATACATATATACACGCAAACATAAGTACGTACATACATACATACATACATAAAAAATTCATGCATACATATATACACACACACACTCATACATACATACAAGCATATATACATACGTACATATCTACACACATATACACATACAGCATGCATACATACATACATACAGAAACCTATATACATACGTTCATACGTACGTGCAAATACACACACATGCATACATACACACATACATACATAATACACACATACACATACATATATATACACACATACATATATAATTACATATATACATACATACATACCTATATGCGTACATAACTATATACATACATACACACATACATAATACATACACACGTACATATATATATGCATACATACATACATACATAATACATACATACATACATACACATAATACATACACACGTACCTATACACTTATATATATGTGCATACATACATACATACACACACACATACATACATACCCACACGTTCATACATACATATATACATACTCCTACAGAACATACAAAACAAAGTGGATCAAGAAACATGAAATCAAATTTCACATGTCTCTAGATGTTAAAACGACATACGGCAAGGCACGCAGTTCAAGGCTACTCGTATATTTTAAATTTTATGATTTATTTTGGTCGCAAAATTACAACGGCCCATTCGAAGAAGGGGTAAGTAAACCAGTACGAAAAAGAAAACATACAGATTTTGGGCAAAATATATAATTTTGGAATGTTAAAGTATGTGGTACTTATGCGTATCGCCGTACTTTCATGTGTTAAATTCCTCTAAACAGTACTTAAAATTTCGTCGAGTACATCTCATAAAGCGATCATTAAAATTAATTACTTTTATCTAAATTACAATAGCTCATTTGGAAATATAGAGGGTGGCACAATTTATTTTACATAGGCACTTGAAACTTAAAAATAAGCCGCTCGAAACATACCCTTTAACCATCGACAAAACAGTGGTATATATGTGCACCATTTATATATATATATATATACTGATGACAGTCCTTATTCTCACTGCATTGAATGTGAAGAATACTGGTGTGTTTCACCGCGTAGTTCTCCGCACCGAACCTTATGGTGTTTTGAATACCCATGCGTCTGCTTTTCAATAACCGCGCCACTAGGAAGGGCTGAGTGGTCAGCAGCACGTTCCGACTGAACTTTACCCCCGGAAAAGACACAGTACCCATTTTACAAGAGGCTGGGTGGGCCCCAGGGACGGTCTGTACGGGCGGAAATTCTCGTCCCCACTACGAATCGATCCCCGATAGTCCAGCCCGTAGTCAGTCGCTATACGAACTGAGCTATCCGGCCCAGAAAGACAGTCTGTACTAACTCGTATTCAGCCACATTTTCCTGAATTCATCAAGCCAAAAACCACGACTGCTTCCTCCTGCATCCTTTCCTAAATCACGTTACCACTTGTCGCTATTTCTGTGGTGACAGTTCTGTTAAACAAACGACAAACGCGCAGCAAACAAATCAAGCGCCGGTCGCTCTACTTTGAGAAATATCCGCCGCTTCCCTTAAAAAAATCTGCTGTGTGGGCCCCAGAACCGGTCTGGGCGCTTTGGAGGAGAGAAACTTTCCTGAATACGCTATTTGGAGTACAACCAAAATTGGAACAACAAATGTGTAAATCCGATCAACAAACTAGAAGAACTGGACCGAGACGGCTGGTTGAAGTTTGAGGCGATTTGTTCAAATGCCAACCGGAGCATCAACTACTTTGACTGTCCTTCCAGTAGCTCCAATAAATACCAGGACAGTAACACAAGTTAAGCTACAGCCCCTTCATTTCACATGCTTACAAATTAATCATTCACCCATGCTATTACCGTCTTATGGCAAGTCCGCTTAGCCATTGACAGAACGGGTAAATGTACATTTAACAAACTTAATTCATTAACTACAGAGACCTATGGGGGCTAAAATTATCAAAAACGCACATTATTTCAGTTCAGTTTACATACGCTACAAAAGCGAAACTGCCAGCAACTTTACTTCTTGAAATAGCCTGAAAATGAAGGCAACAAGATCCTCCGAAATGTTAGTAAACCCTTCAATCAACATGGCGGCGTATCCCACAAAACTGCAATATATATCAACACCACTATAAAATCCTCAAATCCCACAGGTTTAAATCACCTGTAGGAAGTTACCGAAGTTTTGGAGAAACCTGTGGACTGCATCTTACTCTCAGAACAAAGCAACCTTCAGTACAAACGCAAAACTTACACATATACATCACACTCGAGAACTAATACGAAGATTCTGCTCTTTATTTCGCTAAAACATTTATGAAGTGGGAGGAAATGGTTATTTCATCGATCTTGTAAAAAAAAGAATAAAAAGAAAATAACGATTTATCCCCTTTGCAGCACAGAAAATTTAAAACAAAACAGTAATACTGCATATCATACAAGAGAAGTAGTGCATCGGAATAGTATCGTCTGACTCAAATGGTAGAAATTTAAAACAAAGCGTGGGGTTCAGTGTGAAAGGTGAGGCCGACTGAAGGCGTAACTCCAGGTATATGCCACACCCACAGAAATGTATAAATGTATCTCAGACCTAGAGATGCAAATTTTATGACATTATAAAAGGACAAATTGAAAGATAAAACTGTTTATAACTTTACGTCACTTTCTAACAATCGAGATAGTCTTACAGATGCAGCCGGCACGCATTTGCTGCAATTTATTTATTCTATAGTTGTCCATTCCTTGCCCTTTTCGGATCAGTGTACTCAGTTTATTACATCAACCAAATGTACAGTGTCAAACAAAGGTAAAGTGATCCCGTTAAAGGCCCGGTGTGGCCCAGAGGGTGGATAGAGGTATAACTGTACTCTTCCATGACCGCGGGATTGGAAGGGGGTGAGTGGTCAGAAGCAGACCACGGCCGAACTTCACCCCTGGGGAAGACTCGGTACCCATTTTAAGGGAGGCTGGGTGGGCCACAGGGCCGATGTGAACGGGCGGAAAACGTAGTACCCACCGAGGTTCCATCCCGAATCATCAAGCCCAACTGAGCTACACGGCCCACGTACAGTTTTATATATATATATATATATATATATATATATATATATATATATATATAAAATCATAGCGCATATATGTTTATATAAAAGTGTACAATTTCCTCTCGATGAACACGGTACACGTCTCGTGACATGTC
>Ga0131853_10003008_pt1 | contig 30274 bp, 23 predicted proteins | sample TergutLab28metaG_FD_92764 | JGI IMG/M metagenome (GOLD analysis project Ga0131853, IMG submission 92764) | Labiotermes labralis P1 segment gut microbial communities from Petit-Saut dam, French Guiana - Lab288 P1 (version 2) (version 2) | ecosystem: Host-associated > Arthropoda: Insects >... | reverse complement strand
AATATTAGGATGGATCTCCAGGAGGTGGGATGTGGGTATGTGGACTGGATTGGGTTGGCCCAGGATAGGGACAGGTGGCGGACGCTTGTGAGTACGGTAATGAACCTTCAGGTTCCATAAAATTCGGGGAATTTCTTGACTAGTTGCAAACCAGTTAGCTTCTCAAGAAGAACTCTGCACCATGGAGTAAGTAAGTAAGTAAGATACATATTTATTAATTAATTTTTATTTTATGATTATTCCTCCTGTTGTTACAGTCTTTGCAACCAATTGGAATATCCTTCACAAACTGTTGTGAGGTCGTGACACATGGGTTTGGACCACAATTTTTTTAGGGCCACTTGTTGGTCCTGTTTTGATCCCCCTCTTGAAAGTTATTTTGTAGTAAGGACTCTTGATGTATGCAAATACCACTGTAGAATATTTGCTGATGAGACCAGCCTCGTGGTCTAGTGGTCAGAGTCTCTGACTACTAATCATGAGGTCCTGGGTTCAATTCCCGGCTCTACCATGAGAATTTTCCCTGAAGGGGAGGATTCCTGCGGTGACCATGGTCTGGATAGGTTGGTAGAATTTAGGTTTAAGGGCCCTTCTGGCACTACATCCTCCTGTATCACCACTCACATCATCGGGACAATGTAACTGCGCCTCATGGACGTCCCAGCCTCAGAAGTCGGTTACACTCCTGCCATGCCCAGGAGGGAGGACCACGAAGTCCACAAGGACATTTGGTGGCATTGGACAAAAAAAAAAAAAAATTGCGGATGTTGTAATGAATGTTTGAGGTAGGAAGCTAAGAGTGTTGAATTGGCATGTGGCCTAATCCTCATTTAAAGAGTACTTTCATTCTTTTAATAACCAAACATTTCTTAACATTAATACTTATAATTCATATTAATACATATAATTTATACATCAGGCTTCCTCTGTTGATGATGATGATGATGAAATGTGTGTCTCAACAAAGAGTTCCATATCCACTGTTGTAAGTGGTTTGTTGGACAAGGAGAAAGAGACTCGTTCAAAGACTGCAACTCTACTTCCATCTGGTGGCTCTCTCAAGGTACACTTCAAGCTGTCCTCACCTTATGCATGTTATTTATAGGAGTGTTCATATAAATTATGAAAAATGCCTGTTAGCACATCTGTTCATTCATTTATCTGTCTGCATGTATCAGCATGGCCCCCACTGGATGAATTTTTGTGAAATTTGATATTGGTGACCTCTATGAAAGTCTGTTCAGAAATTCCAGATTTGGTTAAAATCAGATTAACATGTCAGGCACTTTGTGTGAAAACCTAAGTATGCTCACGTCACTGATAGCAGTGTTAAATATTTTGTAGATTGACAACAATGGAAAGGGAACCCATTGTTTCATTTTTGTAGCAGTACTGAACACTTTTACATATTTTACAGCTGCATTAATGTGAACCACAATACAAGGGGAATATATTATTGCATTTCCATTGCAACTGTTGCTACATGAACATGCCACAATATTATGTTGTATGTGCATTGCTTGTCTTGTTATGTGCATATTGCTAACTGAGCAAGTTCTTTCACACAGTAATGCTTCTGACTTGTATTCAAGATATGTCCAGTTCAAATCTCATCTGTAACATAAAATGCACTGCCAAGGAAGGCTGTGTGCAAGGGAATAGTATATTTGAAAGAGCACAATACAGTGATGTTTGCATGTATTTTCTTTGCACTTTTTTGCCTGTTGGCAAGACACATCTGCTCCAGCAACAGGTAAAATAATGTGAGCTGTGAAACCATCCATTCAGGTACAGTGTTACTCCTTCAGATATGACAGAAAGTATGAAGTCATACCCATATCTCTTTTGATTGGTTTCTTTCCTTGCACATGGATATGTGTTATGTGGTGAACTGGCATCTATCTGTACACAATGAAGGTTATCCCTGACAGTCTTTATACCTGTTATAGGAATACCCACATTGTGATGAATAATCTTTGTCTTTGTGGCTTAATGTACATTAACTTTTGAAATAATGACCATAGTGAGTCAAACATTTGACCGTGCCTCAGAAGTATAAGTTTGCTAAGTCTGACACGGTTTTGTGTATCTCTAGAAATTTATGTGACCATATAATTTTACATGGTCTGACATTTAAGGAACTCAATTACAGGCCCATATACCACATATTCTCGAAACTAATCCACACCTTTTTACAGTTTCAGAGGGCTAAAAATCAGATGCATATTAGAATCGCGTGCAGATTAGATTTGCGGTCATGAGCTGGATTTTGGAAGAATGATATAGCCACTGTACGTGCCATAAGAAAAATACAATACAATAATTTATTATTTATAATATTGTATAATATATTACATAATATTTATAATTTATTATTCATCAGACTCACTGTCATCACTCATAATGGAATCGTTAACCGTCACCCAGTCACTATCATCAGCCATGGTGTGTTTGTATGGCTGGCAGTTAAATGGCCACTTCACACACAGCGCGCTAGTCGGATAACGGTTAAAGCATTGGTAACATCCAATATTATTCAATCAGTCTGCCTTGTAGGCACGGGCCTTTGAAGAAAGGTGCAGATTAGATTCGGGTGCGGATTAAGATTCGAGAATATACGGTACATCCCAGACTTGTTGCCCACTTTATAATGCACCATTGTCTTTGTTTAATTTAGAATGCTACTAACAGTTTGCCTTTAAATATCATTTACTGTGTGATGAAAATAGATTTACTTAAAAATTCTCTACTTGAATTTTATTTGGGTACAGATAGCTGTCAACATTTATGCTTTGTACAATATACTCTTCTGTTGCATAAACGTAATAATTTTTACTCTCGGTACATTATATTACTTTTGAACTTATCCAGGTTTTCTTCTCCTTGCGACAAAATATCTCAGTATTTTCCTTGCTTTACAGAGTGCCTGATTCATGATTTGTGCTTGTGACTGCTAATGACACTTCTAGTATCTGCTTATCATGATTCTGTATCACAGTTGTTTACATGGAGTGGTATAAATCAGTTTTGATATTGTAGGCTGTGAAACAACGCATCAAAACACTGAAACTTTCAGAGATCACAAAACCCCTAGAAAATGAGGTGATGTTAAAAATGATGGCTGATGCTGTGCAGAGAATCTTAAAAGCAGAGAGGAGTGCAGCATTAGGTGGTGTGACATCAGTACGCACCAAAATCATCACCACCCTGGCTGCATCTTTCAGCAGGAAAGTTAGAGATGGTGAGTTGTGGGAATTATTAATGTATGTTGTAAATGGCATTTGTCCTCCAAGTTCCAAGTTATGACTGTATTTACTGCTCTGGCAAGTACATTGCAGGGTGACTTCTGTAATGAATACCAGTACCATACTTGGCCAGTGCTCTGGATATTGTACATCCTTTGGATTTATTGTATGACACATTATATTGTACTGTGCTTGACCAGTGCTCTGGATACTGTCCATCCTTTGGATTTGTTGTATGACACATTATATTATACCATGCTTGACCAGTGCTCTGGATACTGTCCATCTTTTGGACTTATTGTATGACATATTATTTATAGCATGTTGAGCCATATTTGTTTTGTATGTGAATTGCAGTACTAATACTATATTGCAGTGGTGTTGAATTTCCTGTTGGAAGATGTAAGGGCCCAGCTAGACCTAGGGTTTGCTTGGCTATATGAGGAATACAGCTTTATGCAAGGATTCAACAGAATGCCAGCATTCCTGAAACAAGAACAGAACCCTGAGTACAACTACAACAAGCTGTTATGTGCAATGGCAGGCAATCTCATTGAAAGGGCAGAAATGAAAGACAGGGATGTGTAAGTATAATTGTATATAATTTACCTTTCATTTCTCTGAACCGTGTTCCCAATCAGAAGATGCTTTCCAGGAAGCCATTTGGCAGGAGGGGGGGGGGGGGGGCGGGATTAGCAAAGTGGCCAATTAATGACCTGCGTTTTCATACATGAATGTATATAGGAAAACACCCCTGAAATTCATTTTATATATTTAGGCAACAAAGAAATGTACTGCATTTTGGAGATGAGCATAATCTCTGTTTTATTTTCTGCAAAATGACTTATATTTCTCAATTTTATCTTTTTCTGTTCAAATTCCATTTTACTCCATGTATGGTGCTGCAGCCCCTTCTGGGCCCTGGCATCCCACAGAAGACTCCCCCATTCTTCTCTGTCTACTACTCTTCTCCTCTGTCCTTGTATTCCTAGGATCTGTGATATGTCTCTCCAGGTAATGTCCTCCCATCTTGTTTTTGTTTTTCCCACTGGTCTATTTGTTCAAATAATACCCATGTGTTTCATGATTCATGTACTAAAATTTAAATACCCAACACAGTCAACTGAAGATTGAGTTAGATTGTGAGAATTTTTAGAGCTGTAAAAATATACTTACATGATGTGATTCTGTACTTTCCAAACTGGACACAGGATGGCATTAAACATGTAGGGGCAAAACTGTAAGATGGAGGTAGAGTGTATTTGCTGCTGTTCTTTTCACAGCTATAGCTGTGAAAAGAACTGGTGTTTTTTGTACTAAATGCATCAGTGTCAGCATGCAGCCAATCAAGACTCTTTGATCATATCACATGTTACAGCCAAAAATATTCTTATTCAGATCCATGTGCCATATCTGTAGTCGCTTATTGCATGGAATTACTCTTTCTCCCATTCGTTTGTGCATTGCAGTCCAAAAGTAGACTGTAGCAGAATAACTGGACACACTGCTCAGTTTTTCAAATCACCATATTGTCACTTGTTTAAAAAATATTCTGCATCTTACATGTGTCTGAGCCTCAGAGATATCACCACTATGTTGGTGTCATATTATATTGAGTGTTGGGCCATATGAGCAGCCAGTGTGTGTCTGTATGTAATGAACGTGATTGCTGGGAGAGCGTAGTCAATGTAGTTACTTTCTGTGGGCTGGACTATCCATGCTTCAAACCCAAGTGGGAGCAAAATTTTCCAGCCCCTTCCAGGCTGGCCTGAAGACCCACCCAGCCTCCTGTACAATGGGTACCAGGTCTCTTTCCTGGGGACAAAGCAGCTGGGGGATGGTATTGACCACCACCTCCTTCTAGCAGCAGAGTTGAGTATGGGTAGAGCCATGCCTCTGCCTCCCCTCAGTGCTAGCTTGGCATGTAGCAGAACAGCCTTTATTACTTATTTTATGTAATGAAAAAACAAACAAAAGTGAACACAAATAATTTAATAACTAAACCTATGCATAAACTTCACTGTTTCCTAATACAGCAGTAAAAATGATGTTAGGGACTAGCAGAAATGTGAAGAAGGAATGGGGTGTATATCATATTCTGAAAACAAATTGGTGCTGAACTATGATCATGGTTTCATGTTCATCTGTTGTGTCGTTTGCGTTTTTGGGACAGCCTTCTAGCTCGGCTGTACCTGGAAGCACCTCTAATAACAGAAGAAGCAACAGAGCTGTTGAAAAACATGTGTGGTGATGAGACACGGGCACCTGTTGGATTACATCTGTTGCAGGACTTGGTGATCCGTCGACCTCCCAAACAGCTCACGTTCCTCAATGCTCTTTTATTGCATACTGCACATGAAAATCTTGAGGTAAAGAATTTCAAATCACTCCTATTTGCTCATTATTGATTTGAGTGTTTTGCTATGCCACATTCATTGACTCATCCAATATGAGTAAATTACGGTGGAAAAAGGCAGTTATTTAGTGAACTTCCCATACTCTAAGTAATTTTTACTGCTTCCTGCAGTACTTCCATCAGATTGGAAGGAATACCCTTTCACATCTAATCTTCACAATAGATAGAAATGTTTCTTCCATGTAAGAGACTTATTGGTGGCTGTCAGTAATCATTTGACAGCCCTGCTTTGTCTGTCTATTGTACTGCAGCAGCACAATGACTGGAAATTCCTTTGCAATTCTACCAGTTTCATTTGTGTTACCCAACTGTGTGCTGTGACTGTGGGTGGTGTGACGGTAAAAGTGGCACAGGAAATTACATATTACACGTAAACTACAGAATAGAGTAGAACATTTGTGTAGTTTGAAATATTGATGTGCTCATCAAGTTGAATCACAAAATCATATCCATCTTTACTAGAACAGTTGTGTGAATTGAGTTATCTATACTGTTAACAAGTTGGGTGACAAAATCAATACCAGTCTGTAAATGAGTATAGAACACAGTTTGTGAATGCTGTGGAGTAGTATGCTACATATTCTCCAAGATAATTGTATTATCACAGAAAGATATCAGTTTTAATTTCCAGTAGATTTGTGATCAAACATTTTACATACTTTTCATCAGCAAATTAGAAGAAGAATTTGTTCAGCTCTTAATATGGACCTGTTTGTCTTCTGCTATCATATTGGCACTTATATATGCTGACAGCACAGTTTCATCCTTCAAAATATTTGGAGCATTTATAAATATATGTTTTTTGCACCGTGCATTGTAATATCATATACATCTACAAAATACACCTTTGTTAAACTAATATTTTAATTTTTATGATGTCTTCTACATGTTTCGAACACCAGTTTAGTTTAACAGAGTTGCATTTTGTTGGTTTATATTATACAGTTGTATTAATATTGATGATTTTTAAGCCTTTATTTGCAATTGTGTCATTACAGGTGACAGAGTGAGTCTTGGCATTTCTTGTTTTTTATATGCACAGTTCATTAAACCACTTTTGAAGTAACTATTAAATAGTGTTCCCTGTACTTTATTTCCTCAGAACATGGCAAAGATGAATTTCATCCCAAACTGGTACCATTTCTCTTAGTACCACCGGTACTTGCAGTCTCGGACCTCACACTTAAATTTCGGTTTCAGTTTTCAGGTGCCATTGTGTTTCTTATTTCGTTGCCTTTCTTCCATTTAGTTACAAAAAACACCATATGAATGTTTAAGCAAACAAGGATGTTACTTGCATGCGCGTGTGGTACTCCTGCCAGGAGTCAGATCACAATTCCTCATTTGTCTAGCACATGGCCTAGTTAGTCACTATACTGACTGTGCTGTCTTGACTCCTTGCTGATGCAGGTCAGGGAAAAGGCAGTGAAACTTAATACACTGTATTTGTAAGCATGCTGTGGTTCCTCTTTTAATGCACATTGTGTTTTCATGTTGACTTCATTAGATTTATTGAACATTCTAGCAAAATAATGTTCCTGTGCTGCTGGATCACCATTAGTCTTTGTTAATGAAAGAGGTGAACTGTTTGTTTTCATAGGTGCGTGAACGTGCAATAAATGCTGTTGTAGAACTGTATGATCGTGGAGACCTGCGTAGCATCATAGAAGAGTATGCTATATTTTATTTGGGTTTTCTACGCTTACCCCAGCCACCAGATGTCCTCTTTGGTACAGAGAGAGGACGCCCAATCAAGAGTGATGCTTGGAATGAGGATATTGTCAGAGTGTGCCTGTATCTGTACCTGGCCCTGCTACCTATCAATGAGAAACTTATTCATGAGTGAGTATTCTTCAAACTCTGATGTAGATATACAGTAGATATACATTACATGTGTTTGAAATCACCATGCTTGGTGTAGATATTTGGAACTAAGGGGGGCCCAATACATGGGAAGTTTAGGGTATTACATGATGAGGAACAGTACATTTTGGTTCTTCTGTATTTTCATTTTCGTGAGGTATCTTGTTACAGCAGCTTTACAGTTCTTCGTGTAAATAATGAGATATCCTTTTTCCTCTAAGACCGCTAATTCAAAGTGGACCAAAACTTGGGATTGCTCTATCCACACTGATTTTGTTAATCTCATTCTTTAATGTATCATATGTACAAATATGGGAAGGTTTACCAACTTGTTGGACAATGTTGTTAGTTATTAGTTATTGCTCTGACATGTTTCCACTTCATTTCTTGGCCATCTTCAGAGGGTGCATGCCTTTTTTATGTTTGTGCAGCTTATGCGTCAATTTATTTCTGCCAAATAAGTTGGAACAATGATTACTAAATGAAAACATTGTGCAACAAGTTAGTATGAAGTACTGTATATGTAATATAGTAAAAGGTAAAGGTAAAGCAGTCCCGTTACAGGCCTGGAGTGGTCCAAAGAGTTCCAGGAAGTTAAGGTTCCCAGATTTCGTGACAACGGCACAGGATGGTGGTAAGGTCAGCCTTACGCACCGGCTGTCTTTACCCCCAGGAAATGCTCCTGGTACTCATTTCTGTTAGAGGCTGAGTCGACCCCAGGGCCATAGTGCGATCGGAAGGATTATGTCAGTGAAAAACTCCAATGACACCAGCTGGGATCAAACCAGCGACCTTCCAATTTGTAGCACAGCACCTTAACCACTGTGCCACTGTGATCCCCATATGTAATATAGTTGCATGGAAAATGTGCAATATTAAACAGTAAGATTTGTTTGTGACTTTGTCTACTGAACTACAGAATGGATCTTTTCAAGATAGACATTTTTAGAAAGCTCATGATTCAGCATTGATTACAGTATCCTTTGTTTTTATTCATTCTGTCTCAAAAAATTGTATTTAACATAAAAGGCTAACATTCAATGTTGGCAGTGCTGCCTGACACAGAGGCCAGGGGAAGCTAACATATTTCATGTACTTCCCTTTTCCTCTGCGTGAGGCAAAACTGTTGATTTCAATGTTCTGTTTCTTATGTAAACGTGGTAGGAAGCTCTTGATTTCTTATTTACCTGTGGCTTTTTGTTTGTTGATCTTGAAAAGAAACTACTCGTCTTCAAGCATGAATAAGTACAGTTTTTAATATTTATTGTGATTAAGTTGCAGTAATTTTTGTTAATTAAATATTTGACTGTTTCTACATGCAAATTATTTGCATGGGTGCATCTAGTGTTAGGAAAGTCGAGAGAATGAGGAAGGATAGTATACAAAGTTTGAATTAAAGTTTGCTGGATGCAAGTGTAATTTAAGCATAATGCAGCTAATATGGAAATAATAGTATTCAGTACTGTACCATCACTGTGAACAAAAGTACATGTGATTGTTATCATTTACATTTTGTATGTTGTGGGTTGTGGATACATTCAAAATCTCAGAACATTTTACACAATCAGAATCTGCACTGAAGTTACAGGTTATTTATACCAACTTAAATATGCATAAAGAATTTCATTTGGGGAACCTGAAGGGATGGCATTACTTGAGAGACCTTGACATGGGTAATCAGTTAACATTAAAATGATTCTTAACAGAAATAACTTGTTAATTGGATTCAAGTGGCTTAGGATGATGCTCATTTGTGGGCTGAGCTGTTCTGAGCTTCTGAGTATGTTCTCTGCTCTGTGGAGTTAGTTGATCCAATAGATTCTAGAAGAAGGAGGCAGAAATCTGTGCTGGGCAGCAGTCAGTGGACACCCAGCATTCAACATTTATAATTTCATGCTGAAGTGTTGTGATAAGTGTGATTTACATATTGCAGGTTGGCAAGAGTGTATGTGCAGACTGTGGCAGATGTAAAACGAACAATTCTCCGCCTGTTGGAGCAGCCTGTTAGAGGAATGGGAATGGATTCACCACAACTCCTTAAACTTGTAGAAGAGTGTCCAAAGGGTGTTGAAACACTAGTCACTAGGGTTATTCATATACTCACTGACAAAAGTAAGTTCAGACAAGTGAATCAGTTGGTTTGAAAAACAACATAAAATTTTGGTACTGTAGCATATAACTTTTACTTATACCAACCAAATGCCCAGTTTCTAATTAGTACGTACAGTGCATAAGTTTCTCCTAAATTATTTCAGTACTCACATACCAACTTCATGGACAAAAATATGCCAGTTGCTTAAAAACCAAATTCTGTGTGAAGCTGTTGTATGTATGTTCTTTTTTCTTTATCACCTTTGTTATAAACATAGCTATGATGTAAAAGGTATAAATGTATGTATTTTAAAAGCCTTTGTTGTTACTGCTGGTTAAAAGCATGCAACAGGTAACTATCATACTGTACCCTCTGTGTACTCTGTGATTAAAGCATTCCTTATCATTAAATAACAATATGTGTACTCTAGCTAATACTGGAGTTGTTTATTGTGGACACTTCTCTTGGTGTGGCAATATATGTTCATTCCGCTGTATGTATTGCTATCCGAGTTGGATTGGGTCCAGTAAAGCGTTGCAGTCAGCTGCTACACAGGACACGTCATACACATATAGGCCATTTTCATATCCGCTACTCTTTACTGGACCCAATCCAACTCATACTGCCAAATGAACATATTTTGCCACACCAAGAGAAGCATCCACAATAAACAACTCCAGTATTAGCTAGTATATACATATGTTATTTAATGATAAGGAATGCTATAATCATAGAATAACCACAAAAATTTTTACAATAAAAAGTTACCTGTTTCATGCTTTTAACCATGCAGTAACAACAAAGGCTTTTAAAATATGTACATTTTTACCTTTTACGTCATATCTATGTTTATGACAAAGCTGATACAGAAAATAGAACCCACAGACGACAGCTTCGCATGGAATTTGGTTGTTAAGCAACTGACATATTGTTCTCCCTGAAGATGATATGTGAGTACGGAAACATTTAGGAGAAACTTAACCGATGTATGCACTAATTAGAAACTGTGCATTTGGTTGCCATAATTAAAAGGTGTACACTAACATAAGAATGCACGGAATGGAAAACTTTAAAATTTAGTATTGTTCTTTATAATATTTGTAGCACACAGTCTGTAGATTTACCAAGAAACTGTAAATCCACCATTTATATTTGATTTTGTTGAGACTGTTCTGATGAAGAGATTCTAATTACATACATCACAATGTGATGCTAAGGTTCAAATATACTAATGTTGATATGGTAGTATTTATTCATGTGTGAATTTGTTGTCATGGGTGTATGAAAATAACATATGATAATAATTCAAAATTCTCAACATCTTTAGTGTTATCTGAAAAAGGAATTTAACAGACTTCCTCAAAATTGCCCCCCCTCAAAAAAAGGGCCATTGCCAAGAAACAAAGCCACCATCAATTTTCCATGTATGTAGTGAAGTTCTCATTATAGATTATACTTGTTCTGATATAATTACCCTGGTTTTCTTATTTTAAATTTTTATAGCCACCTTTTTTAGTGTATAATTATTTTCTGTCACTGTATCCTGTATTAACAGCTCCTCCGAGTGCCGAGTTGGTTGCACGAGTGCGGGATTTATACCACACCCGTGTGTCTGATGTGCGGTTCTTGATTCCTGTATTAAATGGGCTGACAAAGAAGGAAGTAATAGCTGCATTGCCGAAACTGATCAAGCTGAACCCAGTTGTTGTGAAAGAAGTCTTCAACAGGTTCATTTTATTGTGCATTTCATTGATAATTCAAACTTACATCCACTTTTCAAATTCACTTAAAACCTATGCAATATGTGTAATAGTAGTAGGTTAGCATAGTTTGTATATTTACTAGGCTGTAGACTGCATCACCTTCCTGGCGTGGGTAAGAGAATTTTTTCACTTCTACAAACTGTCCAGACTGGCTGTGGGGCCAACCAAGCATCCTGTGTAGTGGGTGAAGGGGGCTACTTCCCAAAGGGTAAAGCAGCCAAAATGTGAAGCTGATCTTTCACCTCCATCTAATGCTGAGGTTACAAGTGCCTGGTCTCTACTGCCACTCCATGACCATATGTCTTCATGGCATGAACAGGGACAGCTTTACCTTTTCCCTTTACCTTTCAATACTTGTAGTTGTTCTGTACAAGGAAGTACATGGTAAAGAAGTTACATGAAAATTCAGTGGTTGGGGTAGAGAACATCCAACAGAATGTGGGCCCAAAGTACAGTTGAAATAAGTTGTATAGAGTTTTATAGGATATACTTCTCTGTCTCTCTCTCTCCCCTATGTGGAAATATGTAGTTTAGCTGCTGACTATGACAGCTTGACTGTATATTATGTAGGGTCTATAAGATGTAAAGAGTTGAAGAGTTAGTTGCACACTCTACCCTACTTTACTTTTGACATAATTGTATCAGTATGGTTTGTGGACAGGGACATAGTCAGTATTGAAAGAATTTTGTTGCCTATGTTTAATTAAATTTTGACTTTAAGATTGTATTCTGGAATTCAGATTCCAGATTACCAAACAATTAATTTTTTATATTTTTGTATAAATTGACTTAAACTGACATAATGTAGAATCCAGTAGCAGATTCTTGTGAGCAAGATAATTAAACTTTGGTTCCACAAAAAGGCTGGGAATTTCATAGCAGCTGAGTTTCAATTTCTCAGGGACTTCATTGGATTTGTCAGTTGTGACCTTATAAGTTTATATAAAATAGTCTGGCACTTCCAAGACATTCAGCAGTTAGGAAAAGATACTAGAGCCAAGTATCTCATACTTTTCATTGTATTTTAATGTGTATGCTGTGTTCAATTACGTGACTTTGGTTTCAGCATTTTGTACTTTCTCATTCTTAGGTTGCTGGGAACACATTCAGAAGGTCTGACTCACATGTCACCTCTCACTCCTGCAGAGCTTCTTATTGCCTTACACAATATTGATCCTTCCAAGTGTGAGCTGAAAACTGTTATCAAAGGTAATATATATGTTTCTAAGTAACCCATTCAGAGCCAGGTGGAAATTAGTCTATGCATCCCAACCATTTTTTAAAAAGGGGCAAGTTTTAACAAAATTATTTTTTAATATAGCTTGAAATATCAGTGTTTATGGGTTTTCACCCCCCAAATTTCATCCCATGTTGCCTAGATTGTTCTGTATGGATACTGTGGTGTGACATCAACTGTGAGACAGATGCTAAATCCTGTGCTACATCAGACATCTAGAATGAGACTTAAAGGTGTAAATCTTTAAACTTTTGTAGACATATACTTCATTTGTTATGCACCTGTCTTTATGGGGCAACAGTTTTCAAATATGAAGCTAATAGTTATTATTTGTGCCTGGTCACTTTTACACTTATCCACACAGTGTGTAGATATGTGCATATTTGTTTTTAATTTATGGAAGTCACCATACTTTATTGTAGCTGTGATTTGTTAAACTGTGTTACTTGTATTTGCCATTACCATTTAAATCCTTTTCTTTTACAGCTCCATTTTTTTCAGCCAGTTGTCTGTTTCCTAAAGAACCCTTGGCTACATTCATGGCTCGAACGATACTGATGGTATATCCAAGACGAACAATGTTCCCTTATTAGTTAGAGTAATTATAACTAAAAAATGCAAATTCAACACCACAAATAGGATAGTATGTATACTTGCAAATTCAGCAAATGTAACCTGCTGATATTTTACACATACCAAATGTCTGTGTGGGCCAGGTAGCTCAGTCAGTAAGTGACTGACTATGGGCTGGACAGTCCGGGATCGAATCCCAGTGGAGACGAGATTCTCCACCCAAAGTGCAGCTGGGGCATGCTGCTGACCACTCACCCCCTTCTAGTGCCACGGGGCCACACCAGGCCCGTAACCGGAACACTTTACACTTTTTTTTTAACCACCACAACACACACACACACACACACACACACACACACACACACCCAAATGTGTATAGATGAGCATGTAAGGGTTTGTGTGATAATGCCCAGATGTTATATATTATACTTTTTTTCAGCCACATCAATGTGCTTTGCTGAGAAACAGGCTTACACACAGGAAGTTCTGGCTGTGGTGATGCAGCATTTGATGGAGCAGAACCCACTGCCAACATTATTGATGCGCACAGTAATCCAATCCCTCTCTCTGTATCCACGGCTAATAGGTTTTGTCATGAACATCCTACAGAGGCTAATAATGAAACAGGTAACATGTTCAAGTTAAACTTTTTTGATGTACCAAATATACAAGAAAACTTACTAATATATGAAAGGAGTAGAAGTATATGAGGCTGTTTAAGGGACATGCAGGATTATTTTAAAGAGTCACAGAATATAAAAGTGAACACATAATTTATTTTATTGTCACCTAAAAATCCTTGTCTTTAATGTGTGTGTGTGTGTGTTATAGTCACAACCATATTCCACATTCATAAGTTCAAATTTTTTTAATGTACATTAGTATTCACACTATCAAATAATATTTTTACACAATGAGATGCACATTGTATGTAGCATGCAGTTTAAAATTATAAGCTCTTTTCTTACTGAATGATTGTCAGAGTCAATGTGGTGGGTATTTTCTCTTCTGCTGTCCTGTGCATTAAGCAGTGATTAGAAGCCATTCCATATTTTGTTTCTACCTCATTCCATGCTTTTCTTGCACTCATTCAGAATAGCAGAAAGGTATCAATCACTATGATCACTTGTGAAAGCCATCCATATATACTTTAACATGCAGTTCCTGAGCTCATCTGGATATCTGCTTATGTGCATACATTTAACTCATCCAGGCCACTGTAATGTTTCAGTCCATTTCAGTAAGTCCCAGTTCATCTGATTGTCTTGGTTATACCTGTTTTGTTTTCCCAGATGATGCTGCAAACACTTATGTTTTACATCACAGAACTTGTTCATGTATTTGTGGAAGAGGTATAGAAATAAACCTGCAACGTTGTTTCTTCCACCCAGTATTTTGTTTTTTTTTTAGTTGCAAATTTTTTCCCTACAGTTGAGGGCATAGCATGAAGCATCATCATGCATGGTATCACTGTGGTTGTATTCCAGGTTTGGAAACAAAAGAAAGTGTGGGAGGGTTTCATCAAGTGCTGTCAGCGAACAAAGCCACAGAGTTTCCAGGTGTTACTACAGCTTCCTCCTCCTCAGCTCAGTGATGTGTTAACCACATCACCAGACCTGCAACAGCCACTTTTATCCCATGTCATGGCTTTCACTGAGAATCAGGTAGTTTACTCTCTTAATTTTAACTTCATGGTATTAAATTTAAAACCCAGTATGTCTTGGAGTTACCAGTATTTTATCCTCAGGCTTAGGGATAATAAAGTTTAGAATCAGAGACCTGGTTTATGAGGGTGTGTACTCAATTCAGCTGGCTGGGATAGGATCCAGTGGCAGACTGTTAACACTGTAATGAACTTCTAGACTCCATACAAGACAGGGAGGAACCACCCTGCTGTAGTGTACCTATCTAGTCTGGCTTGTGCTGTTGGCAAATGTTTCATTCTCTGGTATGTAATTTGTACAGTTTTCTATATTTTAGCACAGATGTGTATAAGATTGTCTTAATTTCAGCGTGCCCACATTCCTCAATCCATCATGGATGTCCTGCTGGGTAATAAGAGGCCCCATTTGGAAGAATATGATATCAAAATGGAAGCTGTAAGTGCCAATCTTGTAATCAGAATTCACCAATTCTGTTGCACCAGAATAACAAATTTTCTCTAATTACACTAAATTGTTGATTAAAATTAAGGATGAAATTTCAGTTTACAAATCAGAGTTTCTTCTTTGTTTATTAAATTGATCAATGAAAATAACATATGTAGTCACTTCACACTGAAAGTATTGTGGCACATAAGAATGTTTTCTGATCATCAAGTTGACTGTGTCAGATTTCACAAATGAACTTTTTACTTGGTAACAAAGTCAGTGATCATGCTGCAATCTTTTGGCATAGTCATGTTGAATATTAACACAGACTTATTTCTGAAACACAAATATGGTAGTTTCAGATATTTGGCAGAATAAAGGGCTTAGCATGTATAAAAAACAAATTGAGTGAGATTCATGTAAACATATGCATGAGACAGATGTTCAAAAGACTGTGACACTCATTTTGACACCAGTTCAAAAGGTAGTATAATACGGATTTACAATTTTCAGGAGCAGGATATAGAAAAATCTGATGGTGTCAGAAAGACTGCACAGCATAACATTTCTTTATGTTGTTTGACAATGTAATGGTCCAGGGGCAGAGCAGTTCCAGACTGTGTCTGGGGCCCACCAAGCCCCCTTATTCAGTGGGCACCAGGAGGTTCATTCCCCAGGGGTAAAGTAGCCAGTGTGTGCAGTTAATGACTTGCCTCCCATCTACTGAGGTTAGGAATGAGTGGAGCTACAACTCCACTCCATATGTGTTCCTAGCATATATAACTTTACATGATAAAGGTTGCTTTGTTGCAGGTGTCACCATCTGAGCTGACAATAGATATCAAAGATGAACCTGAGGAGATTCGGTCTGAGCCAGCTCCTCCTGGAATGGACTGAGACAACCTACAAGTATGAAAACTTTAGGCGTGGTATTGCCTTGTCAGTCCAAAACATATTTATCAGTGTCATTATGCCTCCTTTTTTCTCAGTTATATTGGTGTCCAAGTCTTGGCCTGCTTTTGTCACTGATACACATTAACACTATCAAGACTCATGTGACAAGTTCATTTATTTTCCACTTCAGTTTGCACAACTTTCAAGGAGAATACAGGCCTAAAATTACCATAAATACACACCTTTCTCGGTCATCTTTGGTATATTAGGCTACCAGTTTTAATGTGAGATTACTTTTTGCTAATCCTTCTCATGTTGTCTTTGGCTGAGAGAATGTGCTATTGAAGCCAGTATCCACCAGTTCATCTAGCATGCATATGTGTTGTGATGCAGAGACATAAGGCCAGACTGGGAACCCCCAGCAAAATAAGCACTCACTTTTTTCTTTCAGAACTGCACAAGCGTGAGACCTGCAATCAGTTGTACAAATCTACAGGGATGTTGCTGTTCATAAGTGTAGTTACACGGAAATTATGTTAATAAAATCGTTGATTATGCTGTACCACTATGCTTTATTGTGTCCCTTTCCATTTTCAAGTGCATCATACATCTTGTACTAATCATTGTGTTGCCTTTCCTCTCTGTTTAGTTCAAGGATTATTTGTAGTTCTCAGAACACCAGTAATGATTTTTTGTTGTCAGCCTGTAGTCAGTGATAAAGGTAATTGGATCGCACACTTAATAAGGCACTGTACCTCAAAGACATACGGCCAAATGGAATATAGGTCCATGCATTCATAATCTTGGCATTAGTTGGAGGTGTGCGGTCAGTTTTGCACTCCCGCCACTTTGCACTGCTGCAAATAGGTATGCTGCCCATCTGATAGCAAGCTGGATTGGCCACATACCCAGTCTAGACACTAAAGAGTAAAATCATTTGCCCTGCTGGGGACTGAACCTCATTTCTCAATCCTCCAGCCCATAGCCTAGTCACTAGTGTGCGATACCAAACTGATATGTTAATCCAGTCTCTTATGGTCATTTGAGGCTTGTCAGTCTTTTGTTTTAGCTGTCAGAGGGCAAGAGCTTGGGATGTCTTAAGATATCGTTTGAAATGCTGAGTTTCATTGCTCTTGCATTTAACTCCTTACTGATTATTCACTTGCATTACAGTCACACAGTGACTTCCAATAAGAAGCAAACCTATTCCCAGTGTCCTTAGGGTAGGTTTACCCTTTGACACCAGAAGTAAATCCCTCCAAGCAATGCTGCCTGCTGGAATTTTTTACTGGGTTTTAAAAAGAGAAAAAAAAGCATATCTCTCAGACTTTTCCTTCAAATTTAATGAAATAAAATTTTGCACTCTGTTTACAAATTGGTTAATCTGGGAAAAAAAATATTCACCTATTTTTATAATAAATTTAGGCTTGTGAATTGCATGCATTATATCAAATGTGGTGTAAATAGTTCATTTGTCACATAATTCTGGCTGCTGCATAAGGTTTGTGGCACCTTGGATCACTGTTTTATCACAACACACATTATTCACAAAGAGGGTGATGTATTACAAATTTACTTTTGTGTGACATTCCACAAAATAAGGCACCATGCACAGGCCCAAGTCACATCTGGCGTACTTATACACCACTGTGCCCTTTCTTTGACCACGAGAAGAATGCAGATGGCAGCACAGGTTAATGATTTTGCTGGCCACTGTTTGTTATGGCGACTTCTTCTTCTTGCCTCAGCACCTGATTCTGGTGTCAGCAACCAGAATTTCACTGTTGGCTTCCTCCTCAAGTTTTATTTATTTTTTTCCGGCCATTCCTCAATACCCCCACAATCGTCTGCCTTGTTTTGACTACTGTGTATGACTCGGCACAGTTTCAGAAATGCAATACTGGTGAGATATGAATGGCTTCTACGGTGACAGCAAAACAGACCTAAAGCTATGATGTGACTCCTGTATAAAAATTCCAGCTATTCGCGGGTGCCCAAGATGTTACTAGTTTGACGGCTGTATGTTGCATGTTACTACCCTGCAACCCCTACAGATTACCCTAGCACTACAAGAGGCATGTCTATGGGCCGTCCTGTAGCTGTAAACATCAATTTTTGTGGATATCTCTGATTTTCGAGCATTTGTTTTGTCTGAATTATGTGGGTACAGTACGCCACTGACAACCTTCTGGTCAAGAAGAGTTTTAGCTTCACAGGCCAGTGTTGATATTTCAACACACAGTGAACTCCAGAGCAAGTGAAATTCAAAGCATGCATTGTCAGAACTGTATTAGTCAGCTGGGAAGAATGCACAGTTACTAAGTGTGTATGTATATATCGGTGATTGTGGAGGGGTTTAGGAGGTGGAGGGGGTACATTCTGGCTCCTAAATGAAGCCTGACCTTCAACGGTCCTGCAGCATAGCAAGCAACAGCAGTTAACCGAATAGGAGTGAACAAAATCCTCCAAACATCAAAACACTGTTTGCGAGGTCTTTAGAAGTTGTTTGGCGTTGAAGGGTTAAACATCAGGTATCTGACCACATGCAATAATGATTGTTACAGCACATGTCATTAGGGTTGACACTGATGATATGTGTCATAAACTATTATATAATAAAATAATAATATAAACGTTTAAGAATAATACAAATAAAAATTTGAAAAATCTCATAACTGCTTAGGAAAAGAGTATATATATATATATATATACTATGGCACAGTTTAACACACTGTAAACCAAGACCTTTGAATTCATTTCCATAACTTCACCATTTCTGTCAAAACTGCAGCTGGTTGTGTGCCTCTCTTACCCACTTTTGTACCCAACAGCATATATTAAAATTATTCAAAATTGTTAGCATAACAACATACAACCTACAACCCCTTCAGTAGCAGTTGCAAAGGTTAATAAGCAAAACATTAAAAAATACATGAAGTGACCATAGTCCATGTAAGCCTATGGCACCAAGCATCACCATCGTATGATGCACAGTGTGATGCTCAAAATGCCAAACATCACTTATTGGCAACAGCCCCTCTTAAGCAGTCCTCATTGAGCACATCACACTGGGCATTTAATTCTGGTGCTACAGGGTTAAGGCAGTATCCCATCATTATAAGTGAATAGAGATAACAAAAATTAATATCAGGATAATCAGTCTCCTGATAGGATTCATACTGGGGGGAACCTATCAAACCCAAAGCAGAAATTTCAACTACTGTACTAAACAAATCCGAAGTATTATACATTCAATGAAAAATCAGTGACATATCGTATCTTGCTTTATTTCTATGGGCTAGCATATTTAAGCAACAAGAAGAAGATAGTAGATATTGTTATCTACATTATCCCCTGAAAATTGGTTAGGGATTTTTGTCTTGCCTGAGAGCAAACTTACAGAAATACAACTGATCTGGAGCTGAACAGGTGACTGCCACTGCACTGTGTAAGTTGTAGTCTCTGTTGTTAACTGTAAAAGTTTGAATTTGAGTCCTAAAAATCAGTTTTCTACTGTTCTCATTTTGTCCAGGAATATAGTGTTATACAAATGGTTGGGCTACTTGGCTCAAGACATATGCTCTTGCCATCAGTTTGTTCCACGAAGATACGGAATGCCAGTGAAACCAACAAAGCTACGGGCTAAACACATTACATATGAGACTGAAATTAGAGAATACAACAGAAATGCCATCTGTGTGTTTCTAGCACCTCCAAAGTTCATATTTTTTAAATGCAGTGAACCTGAAACAACCAAACCCAGTCTCCTGAGCACAGTATGTGAGGGATTTTCAAGAAGAATGTTCTTCAAGCGTAGCAATGACTTTATCCCATTTCTTTTCACTGACCATTCAGACTTTGCCCCCTCCCCCTCCAACAATCCTCCTGCACAGTAACAATCCTGTCTGACTTAATTTATTTATGATTTATGCCTTCTTCTTCTATGTGAAGCTGTCAACAGTCTGAAATTTACTCTGGGATCACCTTGCTTTTGTTACAGAACTGCTTGTCACATAGGTATCATACATGAACACTTGTCCCAATGTGAATCTGGAGTGGCATTTCAACACAGGACATGACTGGAATGAGTGCATGCTTAACGCACAGGTCAAGCACCATAGCAAGAGTTAAAGCAATATGGGCTTTGTAAGTTGGCCCTGACTTCATGATAGCTGCTTGGATTTTCCGGGGTGAAACTAAAGAGAAATTGGAAATTGGTGCTAGGTGTCATTTGTTCACCTGACAACAACACAGAGCATTTCCAGCATCTGCTATAATCTGGGTCAGCTTTATATGCAATATGTGGGCTTGATGGTTCTGCTGGCAGTCCAAATCTTGCAGCCTGACCTGACACCTGCAAGCATTCAAACTCCTCCACCTTAGCAGTTGGCTGTTTGCAAGATGTTGTAAAACATCTCCCTGTATTTAATGTGATACATATCATTACATTTCACATATTCTTGTGCTTTGAACTATGGAAACTGAAGTGTATTTTTTACATAACCATTAGTTACATTCATATGCATATGCAAGGTTACTGATGTAAGACAAAATTTTTGTCATAGAAAACTTATTACAGGGCACATTCTATTATGCTGTGCATAAAATACAGTTTATGAGAACACTACAAAATATTCAGTAAGAACATCAGTGTTGTTATATCCACAAGCTCATTTGTACAACCTGTGTAAAAATAACATAGCTCCTAACAAGGTGATATATTACGTTCATCTGCCACTAAGATAAATGCACAGTACCACTCTGAAGGGGTTATGGAGAATACCATGGTAATTTCTTGCCAATCCAGAAGACAGAAGTCTGAATACTTATCAGATGAGATGGTAGCTAGGTCCACCATCTATTGTCAGCATCGTGCACAACAGAAAAGCAGTCTCATCCTTAGAAATGAATATGCAATGTCAAGTTGCTTGCCTTCACCAACTTACATGTCATTTCTTCAATTGAATGGAATACTGCAATACTGTCTGGACTGTCATAAATGTAAAAGGCCTGGCCCACCTCCAACCAAAAATCTGGGGTTTCATGGAAGTAAAGTTTATTGTGGTCTGATGGGTTATGGTGCCAAGGAGACATGCTGCCAACTGCCAACATTGTAAAAGAACCTGGTGTTTCCATCTTCAGGGCAAAAGTTGTTAAATCTACAAGACCATAGTTGAAAAAAAAAAGTATCTCTTCTTGTTATACCATTACCACACTGAAACTCTGTTTTTTTAGCTTATCTTATTGCAAGTGTGTCTTCCATTCTTCCTTCAGAGCATGGGCAGATAAAGTGTAGCCCACATGCCATTTCAGTCCCTCAGAATGAAACTGATTGTATTCATGTAGATGAACATAAACAGCGGGAACCTGCACTTCACTATCTTCTTTCCTCTTTTCTTCCAGACATTTTCTTTCATCCATCATGTTGGTCCGTTTCAGTAACCAAAAAACATAACTCATGCCAACAGTTGGCCATTGGTACATGGTGAAGACTAGTAAGGGAACACATATCTTACACTAGTCAGAAAGTTCATTTGAAATTTGTTTGCACTTGTGTCCACTCACACTTGTGACTCCACAACAGTTTCATCATCATCATCATCATTCGCCAGAGCATCTTCTGGAAATCCTAGCGTTCTAACTTGATCTTCACTAACAGCACAGGTTAGGAAGGACCAGATAGGTATTATCTGGTATCTGCCAATGCATTCAAGTACCCATTCATGTCCAACAGGAAGGACTCCACAGCTCTCCCACAATTCTGAAACATGATTACACACTATAATACAATATTTACAGACTTTTGACTGCATACATCAATCACCCTTGAGAACAGGGCTAGCCACTATGCAGCCCTTGAGTACAGTATTTGCGGTCCCCATTCACCTGAATAGTTTCAGTAGTAATATAATAGGTGTACAGAACATATCCATGTAGAACTTGTGGTGACTTGTAACTTTACAACCATCGAATAGGCCACAACCAATCTTTGACAATCTTATACAATTTTACATTGTAGAAATTATTGTGAATATAGGAGCTCCCATAGTGTGATTACAAAGGCATTGTATTTTGCCAGACCTTAAAAATGTTCTGATGGTGGTCTTTACAGACTGCAACATACAGATGTATTTAAATAAAGAAAAGTGGTTGTATTTGACAGATGTATAATGGGTTACTTTAGAAGAGTGGTTGCAAATGTATGAGGTTTGTTCAAAAAGTATCCGGACTGACCACAGTACATGAAGTAGATAAGGCTTACGGGGTTTTAACCCTAATTGTCTTCAATAAAGTTCCCTTCCGCAGCTACACACTTCGCCCAACATTTCTGCCACTGTTGGGAACATTTTGTGAACTCCTCTTTTGGTATGTCTACTAGTGTCTTCGTTGAATTTCATTTCGTGTCTTCCGTTGCCACAAATCGGTGTCCTTCCAGAGCTTTCTTAACCCTTGGGAATTGGAAAAAGTCACACAGTGCGAGATCTGGTGAGTATGGCAGCTGCTGCAACTGAGCAGTGCCGTGTTTGGGCAAAAACTGCTGCACAAGATGTGAAGTGTGTGCGGGCGCATTGTCGTGGTGCAGGATCCAGACGCCATCCCGCCATTTTTCCGGTCATTTTCGACGAATTGATTCATGCAAATGTTGCAAGACCTCCACATAGAATTCCTTGTTAATTGTTTGCCCGTCCCTCATGTTCATGTCAATGTATATGCATCCAGATATCTGGATCAGATCATCACAGATTATTAAATTCTATCCCACCAACATGTAGGGGGAAGATGGTTCTTGGTTTCTCTATGATCAGATCACAGAAGGCTCTTGTTCATACCCATGGCCTTGAGGACTCTGCTTTGCCATCAGTTCCTGCACACCTCCCCCCTCTCCTGCAGAAGCTGTAGTTGTCATGGCCTGCAGTGCCACTGATATCACTTCTTCTGTGTCTTTGTAGGGGTGCTCTTTGTCTCTCTTCTTTCTGTTGAGCACCACAGTTCCCATTGGCCCACCTATACCCTGCCTTGCCCTTTCCCATCCCAAGCTCTAATTGGCCACTTGATCCAAATAATCTGTTTCTTTCATACTACTTCTGTATAACCACACTTATGCCCAGAAGATGTAGGCAGTATGTCAGTACACACCTACCGTACCTACTACAAAAAATTCTCAGATCTCTGTATCATATGATTACTATCCCACTGCTTTAATTGGGTTTGAACTAACATTCTTCCATATGTCTCATCAGAAATTTGCATAATTGTAAGAGTTTTATTCACATTAAGGCACTGGATTTTATACAACAACCTCAGTGAGACTCAGGACAAAGTTTCAGTGGGCTTTTATATTAAAAGTTGAAACTTTAGCAGGTTTTGTTACTAGAATTAAGTAGTCTCTCTCCAACTACCTCCACTAAAAATGGTTCAGTCTGTATATTGAAATAAACAATGTTAGAACTTTGAGCTAAAAGTTTCAACTGCACTGTTAGTCCATGCAAAGAAGAAAGGGTGCAGAAGTTTAATAAAACCTACCCTTACACTCCTCTTCCCTCTCTGCATTCATTTGGATGATAATCATACTGCAGTGTCCAGTTTTGAATGAAAACTTCTTGGGATGATTCACAATTATTGCTCCACAGTCTTTTAAAAGTCCCTACAAAACAAAATAAATAAGTGCACATTAAAATCACATATCACCTGTGTGATGCAATTTAGAGGCCTAAAGGATCAGTTAAAGTATTTAGTGCAGATGTATCATACTTTTCTTTCCTGTAAAATGACACTATATACATACGTTTTTGTTGCTCTATTTGTGTACTACTGTGTACAAGAGTAGGATGAACAATAAATTTTCATGTCCAAGCTTGCTGCAGGAACCCCATTTGTAATGCATCCAGGATTTCAGTGTCCTTTTCTTAACACAACAGGCCCCACAATTAAATCTTAATGTTGCTTTTACTGCAATGTTCAGTATTCTTGTTTCTGTTTCTGTCGACATCTGCCAAAGGTTTCCTTAACAGTGGCATTTATTTTGTCATCAGCTTTTAATAATGGCCGTACAGGTAAACCTGTCAACAATCTGGTGTCTACAGTACGTAACGTAACTTGAAACTACCGCATATTCTCGAATCTAATCCGCACCCTTTTTACAGTTTCAGAGGGCTAAAAAATCAGATGCGGATTTGAATCGCATGTGGATTAGATTCACAGTCGTGAGCTGGACTTTGGAAAAATGACAGAACAGCTGTACGTGCCGCAAGAACAATACAATACAATAATTTATTATTTTATTTATTATTTATAATATATTATGTAATATTTATAAATTATTATTCATCAGACTCGCCGTCAACACTCATAACTGAATTGTTATCTGTCACCCAGTCACTATCATCTTTATCTTCACCATCGTCCTCCCATAGGTGCGGATTAGATTCGAGAATATACGGTACATTTGGATCCCTATATTCACAAGTGTTCTGCTGCAGCATAACAGTGCTCAACCGCATTCAGCCAATGCGACCATTACAGTGATTCAGAAACTTAACTTGGAAAAAACAACATATGGGCATTGATATTTAAATTGTGGAAAAATCAAAGAAGTGGTTTCATCCCCCCCCCCCCACAAAAAAAAAAATCAGTAAAAAAAGAAAATGGCATTGAGAAGCCTCTGCAAGAATGTGTGAAGTGTTTGGAGAAGTACAGGGACCATGTTGAAAAATAATACTACATTGTTTGTAAGAGGGATCAAAAGCCATGCAGCATTCGTAACTCTATTCAACACTGCCATCAGTACTACAGAAATGTTAACACTGTAATCAGTGACATTTTTCTTCTTACCTCCAGCTGTTCTCTACTCAGGTCGGTGAAAGGCTCAATGCAACAAAATTCAAAATTTTTGTAGAGTAGATTGGATGATGTACGGGACCGGTGTGGTCCATTTTCACCAGAAGAATCAAGCATTTCATACTCATCCTGCGAACAGAATAACAAGTTAACTACAGAAATAAAGATGCACATTGATGATGATGATAATAATAGCTAAAAATAGATAAAAGCAAGGGTTCCAAGTCAAACATGTATTCAAATCCAGTCAGTATTAGAAAGATGAGACTCAATGCATTCTTTACAGTAACTGCAAATAGCACTTAGCTTAATTACTAATAACAGGTAACAAAATTTTTGTGACAGATTATTTTTAGTCAAAAGCAAACACCCCAACACAACGTAATTTATTAGTAAAGCAAAATTCTTTGTTTTTTATGATAAAAGTTATATGCTTTTTGACATTTAACTGGTCACTGTCAGGCTATTGTTATAAAACAAAGGTTTGCAAGTTGTACCATTTTCAATTCCTTTACTGGTGATGAGAACTCATAACTTATATTCTTGTACAATACATTAAGTTATACTAGAGTATGTATATGTTTACCAGTAGCTTTATGGTACACAGACCATTTTTATTTTTATTTTTTATTGGCCTTGTTGCTTTACTGGATGTTATCATATGTTAACCAAGAGTCCACAGATTTTCCCAAAAATCTAGGAGCCACCTCAAAATTTAAGTGACATTAAGCAAGTTCCATGCTGAGGACCCATAAATATCAGGCACAACCACACAAAATTTAGTTGTCCAGACAACTGATGACCGGGATTTGTGCACCCCTACATGAAACAAAGCAATGTTTAATCCACACTCTCCTTGAATATTACCAATCATCATATGACGTACAATTTAATTGCAGAACATTATGTTGGAGCAGACCTGTAAAGGTCTAAGCATATAAACTTACACTTTGTCTTAACTTTCATCACAAAAATCGAGAGACCATTGGAAGATTTTGACATAGACAAGAGTTAATCTTAAATATAATGTAAATTAAATGTAGTACAGACTGAAATCAGTGGTCTCAGGATTGCATTCAGGGCAGCTTTTTGTGAACACATTAGTGAACCTTAAAGTGTATGACAGCAAGGGATTTCTTAACCAGATAAATGACTAGTAGCTTTTCAAGAACTTCAACCACTGAGTGAGTGAGGTAAGTTAGTTATTTTCTTTTCCTTTGCCAGTAAACGATGACGTATATTTCATCTTAATCCATCAAGCAACATAGCTATGACAAGCAGAGTAAGATGACTAACCTCTGGTACTAGCTTCCTTGCTTGAAGACAAGCATTCACCCAATCAATAGATACAATCCATGTCTTCTTCACTACTGCAGACAGGTACTTCAGTGTCTTATCTGCCATCATGGTGCCAGAGGCCTTCACTACAAGATGTGTTGTATGTGGCTCAAATTTGCTTGAGAATTCTGCTCCCAGCAATTTTGATAATGCCTTCACTCTGGCAATTAAACCAGTTTGCAAACCACTACACACGAAACATAGTTTTGTTGGCTGGGGCCTCTGAACTATAGATATTTGGGATGATGGTTGTGGTAATACTGGCTTAGAGACACATGGTGGAGTTAATATTTTTGTTGTGTTGCTGCTGTTTGCTGGCACTGGTGATGTATGTATTACACCAGAGCCAACTTTTTCTGCCCTCATCATTGGCAAGTTTGATAGTGAATTTTTATGTGGAAGGTGAACAGTCTGTTTAGATTTCAGAGACAATGCATGAGACTTGACAACAGCATTTTCATATGTAAGTGTGCCAGTTTGTTTACAGTGGACTTCTGTAGAATTAATAACAGATGGACTTTTGCCAGGTAAAATGTAATTAGGGCCTGGATTATGCAGTGGTATTTTTGTCTCAGTGTTCTGTACTGTTGAAAATGGAGATGTGAGATTCCCTTGGTCTGGTTGTTGAAAATGAGCCTCATTGATCTCTGGTCTGTCATCATCTTTGGCTTTGGAATCCCTGTAATGACAGTACAGGGTTAAAATAGAATGAAACAACAGTGGGATGGTGAACTTGGAATATTTTCCATATTCTTTGCTATTTGTATATTTCATTGGCTTTCATGTTCATATACTGTGGGTACAGTACTGCACAGTACTACATATACAAGTATTACACTGTAGAGAGCTTGAAATTTTGTTTCTGCTTTGTCATTTGTTAAATGTTCATATAGATAAAGGAATTCTGGGCAGAGCTCAGAACACTACTTTCTATCGCAAAGACATGCACTCCTACAAATTCTGTGTTGTTAATGATATGCTGAGGAAGTATATGATTGTAATTCACCAGTGGAATGCCATAAATTTCAAGAGTTGGTGTGTTGAATGTATGTATTGGTCATAGAATTTAATTCTGTTTGACACACAATGTTTAATTTTTGCACCTGGAAATGTATGCTAAATGCCGTTCTTGTTCGAGAAGTGTAGGTTAAGGTCAAACATACAACCTTCATGTTTCACACTGTTGCCATGTTTGTAACTGTTGCCTTATAAAGAATATTACATACTTAATTTGAAAGAGTTTTTATAATTGATCTTAACATAACATTTCATATTCCTTGCCTCAATGGTACATTAGTTTCACTGGGAGTTGGGGGGAGCAAGCTTTTGCCACTGTTGATTTTTATATTGTGTAAAGAAAGGTAGGTCTAGGAAAGCTGAATTTTCTTCTATTACCACCCATCACTTAAAGACCACACTATAGATCCATTAGTGACACTCCCACCTGATAAGTTGGAGCAATCATCATGGTGTTATTATCAATTTTAGGAAATGAAAATATATGAGACTGAACTGGCATCCACTGGCATAAGCGTTATACCAGATTTCATGAAAATCAGCCATGATTCACACACACCACATCATGGTGGTCTCATAATCCTCTTCCCTACTAAAAGAAAGCAGGCTATAAATCTTTCAGATAAACATGGCATATTATAATCAAATGTATATTTAGGGTCATTCTGTCATCTTCACTTTGTGTCTTCTGTACTGTGACCCATACCTGAGAAATATGATCTGTTAAATTGAATTGCTTGTCAAGTATATGTTACACTAGGGAGATCTACACCAAAAATAACTTTACATGACAAGATTTAGTACAAATAAACAAGACTTAACCTATATGCATCTAGTCACAGAACATGCATATAAGGAAAAATGATAAGTATGTGCAAGGAACATAGTATGTAATCAAAATGTACTGGAAATAGCAGACATCTTATCAGGATGAGGACGTTTTTCACACATCCCATGTTCAATGGATGCAGGAGCTTTCATGAAACACATTCCACATATGGACACCAATCAGTTCATCAGTTTGTGTCAAAAGTGCTCATAAGGTAATTTATTTAACCTTTTTCTAGGGGCTTTTATTAATAAGTGAAGCCTTCCTGTTTTATTTTTGTTTGCTCATTATACTGTGTCTACAATAAGCAAATGTTTTTAAAACAACATTTTAATTAATCATAATAGCACAAGTAATGACAACAATAACAGTAATAATAATAATAATAATAATAATAATAATGCCGCCGCCGCCACCACCACCAATTTTAGTTGCATTCTTAATGAAGTACTTATATGTTCTGTATGTTAATCCTATGGATAAAATTTGTACTGGATAGACTAACCAAGTCTTGTTTGAAGTACTTTTTTCTTTTGGTGTTGTCTCAACAAAGTCATCAGACTCATTTTCACTGTCACCACACTCCATTTTAAGGTAAGTATTGCCTGTGGATGTATTCTTTGTCACTTTTTGAAGCTCTGCCTCACATTCCTTTATCTCAGTCTCCAGATTGTGAATATCAGCCTGCAAAATGAAATTAATATTTAATAAAAATTAGTGCTATATGATGCAAAGCATGGCATTTTATAACCTCTACCACACCACTGTGGCCATATTTTTAACTGTCTACTTACAGCATAACACATCATTGTAGGGTATGTGTGTAGTCCATCTCTCTGTCAGATTGACATACCTAGTACCATCATCAAACAAGAACTAAAGAAAATTTTGACATAGTTGTTATTTTATACTCTATAAAAATATAACGTTACAGAATTTGCATATTCTTATGATCTATTTGAGGACCCTAACATGTGTGTCATTAGTGTTCATTCCACACCACATTTCAATCATGTTTTAATACCGGATGGTAGGAGATTACAAGGTAAGGCACTTCGTGGTATCTGAATACATAAATTTAATCAGATTCAGGGAAACTGGAACTCTGATTCAAAATCGAATTGAGGAAACCAGCAGACACTTTGGCATTAAAACAGTGTTCATTATTTCAGAGAAGTAATGGTCTTAGACACACGGACAGCATCTTGAAGTACTTCATTCCATGCATTCTCTAATTGTCAAACACCTCTTTAATTACAATAACGAAATGCAGGTTTAACCATTACATATATTTACTGTTTTTCTCCTACAAGTTTTGGTGTTATGACTTAATCAGGGAGAATTTTGTGTCTTTTACTAAAAACCACTTAGAGTTACGCAGCCATGATCTATGGTTATTACATTAGTTATGTCATAATATAAACGGCAGCACTGGCATTTACTGAAGTTACAATAATTTGTACGATGGTTGATCATAGGTGTTGCACTGCAGTCAATGCAAGCTGTGCCTTTCATACCAAACTATGTAGGAGAAACGCAGTAAATATATGTAATGAAGAAACATTGTGCATGTGGTTGGTGTAGTTAAAGAGGTGTTAGACACAGACAGCATGTTGTCATCCTGTTAAAGAATGAACTTGGGCCAGAAATGCCTATTTTAATATTTGAAATGGAAAATGTGTTTCTTTGTAATGAATCAACCCAACTGAATAAATCTTTTTATATGCATACTTAGGTATGTTCTACACACCTTGTGTACATTTCATTCAGATCCATTGAATCATTCATATTCATTGGCCAAGAAAGTCAGATGCAGGGACTGTCTCATGCACAAGGTGGTAAGATACAGAACTCCATGTCAACATGAACAGGAATGGGTCCTTGAGCAGGTCATGAAAGCTTTGTGTCCAGTTCCTAAAGGAATGTTACTTCTTCGTGAGACAGCACTCCACCTAGAACCCCCCCCCCCCCCCCCCCCACGCGGTGGGGGGGCCTGCCCCCAAAAAACAGTCCCTCCCCCCCCCCTTTTCCTTTTCTCTAAAACATCATTTTTTCCTCCACACTACGTCTATTTCTTTT
>Ga0131853_10003007_pt1 | contig 30277 bp, 15 predicted proteins | sample TergutLab28metaG_FD_92764 | JGI IMG/M metagenome (GOLD analysis project Ga0131853, IMG submission 92764) | Labiotermes labralis P1 segment gut microbial communities from Petit-Saut dam, French Guiana - Lab288 P1 (version 2) (version 2) | ecosystem: Host-associated > Arthropoda: Insects >... | reverse complement strand
CTCACTCGGCGGAGGCTCACTCGGCGGAGGCTCACTCGGCGGAGGCTCACTCGGCGGAGGCTCACTCGGCGGAGGCAAAATATTAGGCTTTCTCCACTGAGCATAAAATGTAACATCCATTGCCGGCATGATATATTCGTCACCTGCTTGATATAGAGTACCCTCACCGTTATCGTCAGTTGTCCAACCGATGAAATTATGTTCATCTTTTACCAGTGTGCTTTTACCCATTATGATAGTCGTTTGATTTTCAAGATAGTCAGTGTCATCCGTCGGTGCAATGCCATCTGTGTTTCCATTGCCGTCATAGAATACCCTGTACGTTGGCAGCGGAACAGTAATAGGCTCCCATTGCGCATAGAATGTTACGTCGTGAGCCGGCATAGTAAACAAGTCGTCCGATTGATACATATCGCCCCTGCCATCGATTTGTGTGTTCCAACCGATGAAAATATGCTCGTCTTTTGCCAAATCTCCCTCTTCAAGTATCATAACCCAAGCGTATTCTTCAGGATATTCCCAAGGGTCTTCGGGCTCAATGCCATCTGTATGTCCGTTGCCATCATAAAACACCTTAAACATATCAGGGTTTTGATGGAACTTAGCCCACTCGTTCGTCACGACAGCTGTTAACTCATCGCCATTCCACATGACTCCAGGTTGCTGATATGAGGCTACAAAGGTGATATCATCATCCAACTCTGAAACCACATACACACGACCTGACCATAGATTTGTCAAGGTAGCAGGCTTACTCACACTAAAGCCAATCCTGTCATAAATTGGTGCCGTTACATTTTCACTAATCCAATCAATGTCATTTCCTACGCAGTGCCAAATATTTTCTTCCTCGTCAAGCAAAATCCAAATTAGGTCGTTCACATCGGTCGCATCCCTGACAATTGCGTAGAACATAGTGTCTTCGTCTACGCTATCTGGCTGATTGACCAAACGTTTCTCTACGCGGAGGGTGCCCACACCATGCTCAAAACGATTTGTTACGGTCGCAACTATGTTGCCGCCATTGACAAAGTTCTCTGTAAAATAGCTGATTGATACTTCAAACCCAACAGAGAAAATATCACCTATATCACGGCCATTGGCGCAAAATTCATCCACGACATAGTTAAAATGAGAGTTGAGGCCGGTTATAACCGTTGACCTTGCCGCGCTGAACGGAATAAACTGAAACAAGTTACCATTATATGCTTCATCTGCCGGTCTATATTGATAGCGATCATCGGCTTCTAACGAGAAGTGCATATATTCCTGCGTACCCTCTATTCGAACGCCGGCATAAAACTCGGTAAATTCATCCACACCCCAGTCTTCGGGGAAGCCGTCCAACTCTTTTACAACAATTAGATTGCCCTCGCCATGCGCGTATTCATTGATAACACGCACAACAAGGCTGCTCGCCTCATCAGCAGATATTTTAATGCCGCCGGGCGAGACGATTGCGCCGTTGTTAAAAGTATAGCTTGTGGTAATATGGTCGATGATTGCTCCAGGCGTAAAGTACTCTTCGACGATATAATGCGTATCTTCGTCCACAGGCAAATCGGTTACCAACGCCGGCGCGTTCGCGGCAAACGGCACAACTTGCAGAAAATCGATTCCTCTATCGTCAGGCATATAAAATACAGTATTTCCGGCCGCGTCTATATATCCGATGTTGCGATACGTATAATCACCGTATGCCCTACGCACTGCCTCAAATATCAAAGTATTTCGACTGCCCGGATTGTCTGCGCCGCCAACGGCTGATACCGTTGCATGGAACACTGTATCTTTAGTTATGCCCCAACAATCCAGATGACCAGCCAAATCTTTGATAATAGTCATATTACCAGAGCTGTGTTTATAGCGATTGGTCGCAGTGACAACGATCGTTTCGTTAAATTCCAACTCCTGAACGCCGTTATTGTCAGAATACATAACGCCGTGTGTCCAATTGTTGTCCTCATTCCAGGCACCCTCGTCGGTTATAATTTTTACATATTCCCAGTTATCCAGCCAAGTCTCGTCCATCCAAATGCCATCTGCCCAAACGCCATCATCCCGATTTTTGAAAGTTGGATCTCGGTCAAGTTTGATGTCATTCCAAAATGCACCCCATTCGGCCCCAATTGGTTGGTCATTTGCCATTCGAACTTCACGCACCTCATACCGTCCCCACGTCCATAAGTTAGATAGCTTAACCGGACTGTTGGCGCTAATTGGGATTTCCAGCATCGGCGTACCCTGATAGTCTTCTGTTAGCCCGAAAATATGGTTGCCCACACACCAGTATGTTCCATCCGGCTCAGGGCTTTCCTTGAATAGGAGGTAATTTCCGTAATCCACATCCCAAATACGTACGTAAAATACGGTATCATCATCTACACCCCAGTCTGTCGAGAACCCATCAAACAATTTATAAATTTCCAAATACCCGATACCATGTTTATAGTTGTTTATGATCGTAGCTTGTGTCAATTCACCCTCTGTCAGCTGAATTCCTTTTTCGTCAAAGCTATACGTTATCTCAACCAAATCTGTCTTAATATCAAAAATTTCTTCTATAAAGTAGATGAAGGGAAGTGCGTTTTGAAGGCCTGTTGCTTGAATTGGCACACCTAAAAGTATGGCCGGTTTATCCACTGAAAAGTCTATGACCGTTGCTAGCTCTCGCGATCTAACAAGTCCGGTATATGCATATTCGTGGATATTTTCCTCAGCACGAAATGTTAAGTAATACCCGTCTTGATTGGTCATTATGGCATGAAACGGCGTTTGATCACCGACATCCCAATCAATCTCAAACCAGCCCTCTAGCATTTTATTGAGCTGCAAAGTGCCTGTTGGTGCCGCTTCCAATGCTAGTTGAATTTGAACAACTGCATCCAAATGGCACACAATAGCATCTCCATCCCAAGTAAAGAGATACTCCGGATTTCCCTCCTTAAACCCTCGGTGAAAATCCTCGGTGCTCACAAGGGTTCTGCCTCCGGGTATAGCTGCATTGCCGCCCGGGTTGGGAAAAATCACTTCATAAATAATATCGATTCCGGATGCCTCCAGATCACGGATAGTGATGACGTGCGTTTTTGGTCCGCCGCCTCTAAGCCATTCCAAATGCCACTGGTAAACCATATCCCCAATGCGAGCGTTATTTGCCCAGTGCTGCGTCAGCGCGTCGGCAGCTTTCTGGTTAGCAGGGCTGGTGTTTGACCCTAACACAATAGTTATGCCGAGCATATTATCTGTAATTGTTCCGCTGTTCATGCCGTTACCATTATTCCAGTTCACGCTCGTGTTAAACGCGTTATATGTCGTTTCTACTTTCGTCCAATAAAAAGGATTTCCTTTTACTGGGTAAAATGATACATCAGCGATTCCGCTTGAATACCAATAACCTGTCCTCCATTCGACCTCATCCAAATACACAACGTAAGACACTTGCACAGGCGCCGTCCCGATAATGTTATATTGATGAGCATTCCAAATCACTGTGTTGCCCTCTCCAATCGTCACACCACTTGTCATCGATGTCGTTACCAGCTTAAACTCGCCAAGGTGGTCAGTAATAGTAACATAGGGCCGAGTGCTATCAAGCGGCAGCTTAGGCGTGCCCGGATCGTCCGGGTCATCCCATGTACGCCCCCACGCCGACAACGTGACAGTAGCCGTTCCGTCACCATTATAAGCGACAGACTTTCCTGTCCAAATCTCACCCTGCGCCAACGACTCGGGCGGCATACTTTGCACAGGCGAGCCATCAATGATGGTATACCCATCAATGCTTGAATAGGCAACCATTGATAGCTGTCCTGAAAGCAAAATTATGGACATACAAAACGCTAGCATTCTTTTTAACTTTTTCATTGATGATGCTCCCTTACGGTAAAATTTATATATCAATATTCGAGGTCGGTCGAATGCTTTGTGGGGTTTTATTTTCATTTTATTCATTTTTTGTTAATACTCTTTATTGCTTTACACACAAAAGCGCCCCCTGTCACAGGCAGGTTGCCTATGACAGGGGGCGTCCGTTTAATGAATTGTCTGTCGATTAGTTGATACGCTCAATGGCCAATAAGTCTATACGGTTATACGCGCCGCGCGTACCGACCGCGAAGACACGCAAGCCGTGAACTGTAAAATACGGCTGAACGTTCATCGCCGGAATAGCACTCAACATCTCTTCTAAATTGACAACACCGTAGTACCGTCCGGCAGGCATATCAGTGCCGCCTGCGCCAAAGTGTACATCGTTATTACGACCGGTCTGGGTGAGCCAAACACCCATGTTAATGTCACTGCCACCGGGCGAAGGCGTAGTACGGAAAGCAAAGGCAGAAACCTGTGAGATGGTATAATCCCACATAAATTGATAGTTTGCCCATTCCGCACGCGGAATGCGTGTCGGCGTTGTTGTCATCATGTCGGCATCCGGCCAAGATGATTCGTTGCGGTATGGGTTTGCATGCATAAAGACTCTGCCATTCGCATCACCGGTTACCGAAACGTAGCTTCCGATGCCGGGGTTGCCCGTACGTACAGGCTGATTGAGAACCGGCAAGTCAATAAAGTTCAACCCACTTCCTTCACGAGGTTGCGGCCCGGAAATTTCGATTTCTCTCAATGTACGAATGACTGCCATCACCATCATCTGGCTTTGGAACTCCATCAGCGGCGAGAAGAAATAATTCAGATAATACCCTGGCCTGTCAGGGTCAGGAATGAGATGGACTTGGCTGGTCGTGTTGCTCATGATCGAACGCTCTTGGTTGTATAAAAAATACACAGATCCGCGCGCCCAACTAGGTATTGTGTCTTGGAACGGCAAATCGGCTTGCGCGATAACACCATTGGCCGGTACTTCGCCACCAAACAACGTCATCATACGACCAATCAATACCGCCGCTTCTTGACGAGTAATGGGGGCATATGGCAGGAATTTAAGCCCTTCCCAATTCGCCGACTCAGCACCTTGAATAACATTCAGTCGTGTCAGATAATAGACATCGCTGTCATAATCGGCATCAATATCAACAAAATCCGGGAAGTCTACCAAGGTGTTTGAGTTACGCGATGCAACAAAATCGCTGATACTCATACCACTTTGCGCTTCAATAAAACGTGCGCCCAAATCGGCAATGTAAAGGCGATTAATGCCCTCTTGCCATATGTTGCTCGCCAACACGCGTGTTGAGATAAGGTCTGCGTGATAGGCATCAACTAAGTAGTCACGTGACCAACTGTTGGGGTTGTTGTCATTGTCCCACAGCGTAATCGGTACAAAGTTTGCTGTGACCGCGACATCATCTGTCACGAAAATCCTTGTTGTCGCGTCAGCGGCATCTTCAAAGATGTTGCCTGCGGCACTTGTCCAACCGACAAAGCGATAGCCTTCCTCAGCATCGCCTGCGCGAATCGTAATAGTCGAGCCTGCAGCATAGCCGCCTGCACCCGAGTCATCGGCATTGCTACCGTCAACAATAACGGTCGCCAATGCAGGCGGCGGGCAGTCACATCCATCGTCAAACTCAGCAAAGAGCTCAAGATTGAACCACAAGTCGCTGCTGTCGCTCGCCACATTGCCCACTACAGCTGTCAAGACGTTAACGCTGGGGCGCAATGCCTCTTCTAAGTTAGTACGGCTTGCCGCATCATGCATTCTAATCGCACCGTTGTTTTGCAACGGGAAGCCGGTGTCGCGATTGCTGACATCAGCATTGATGGTGAACGAGCGCACCTGCGCATCCGCCTGTTGTCCACCAAAGGCGCTCCAATCTACAGACTCACCCACAGTTATATTCCCACCGGTATTTGCGCGATAAATTTCAATGCCGTTGAGGAATAAGATCATACTGTCATCCAGCTCATGCCGCCCACGCACATCACCCAAGCTGGCAATACAGACGTCGTCAGCCAAAGTAAATGTCCGGCTGAAATAGGTAAAAGTGTGCACAGGCGCAATCGCACCAGAGGCATGGCCACGCTGATGCGCACCCGTGCCAATCCCGATGGGCGACGCCATGACCAGCCCGGTGTCCGCACGAGGCGAACCAAAGCCGATGGGTGTCGGCGCACCGTGTGGGTGCTCTCCGCCGCCTATCCAGTTTCCAAAACGAACAGGGTTAAATGCGTCCGCAAAGAGTTCGGCGCCGGTTCTTCCGTAGAAGCGCCAACGGTCGCCAAAGTCTGCAAAGAAGCCGTCGCTCGGCTGCACAATCACGCCAACAGTCACTTCAATGGTAAGCGTTAAAGGCAAGCCAAGGCTGTTTGCTACATTGCCGGGCAAATCGATCACGCCGTGTACCAAGAATCGCTGTGGCTCATCAAGCATCGGGTCATAGTCGATATTATCCAAATCCCAAATAATCTCGGCAAACATCGGACGAACACGCCGACCATATTCACCGGTGGCATTACGGATAGTGGCCGTGTTACCACCCTGATTGTTGCGGATTACCGTTTCTACTTGAAGTTCTGCCGGCAGTCTGAGCCCTTCGACTGTTGCCGGTGCGTGATGATTGTAGACGTGAACTTCCGGCGCAATGGCTTCCATGCCTACCAATTCTTCATCTTCCATTTGACGCAAACTGTCAACATCAGCCGGCACTGTGCCATCATCTGAGCGCACAATGGTAAAGACGTCAACCAATGTTCTCGTCGAAGCATCATCATACTCAATCTGATAGGTAACGACTTCAATGGTGTGTTCCGTCACGTTAACGACAGAGTAGTTGCGGCGGAAGTTTTGGTTGTAGCTGGCAATATAATGTCGGTTTGCCATTGCCGTCGCATTGTAGTAGCCGCTGCCACTCGCCGAGTTAAAGGCGAAGTAGGTGATGCCATCGGGGTTAAGTACTGCGCTGGTAGGCGTCGTGCCTGCCACGATGTTGCCGTCCGCGTCCAGCCAATTTTGCTGCAACACAGGTGTATGCGGCGCACTGGCCCTCAACGGATGTGTACGGGTGTAAATATGGCAGTGGCCTGACAACACAGTGTCAACACCAAGTGCTTCTAACGTAGGCAGCCAGTTGTTGATAATGGCCGCCTTTTCGGCATTATCGGTCGCGCGGAACGCCGAATACGGCGGAATATGGAATGCAGCGATAATCCATGTGGCATCGGCATTTTCCGCTATAGCATTCTGAATAAATGTCAATCTCGCACCTGCCAATGCCGTACGAACATTAGAATCCAACACCAAGAACAGCGTATTGCCCCAACGCACATAATAGTCAAACTGAATTTCAAACTGCGTACCGACATTGTTATTCAAACGCCGCACGTTGTCAGCGCTCAAATCATTGTTGTAATGATAGTGCCACAACCAATTGTTGGCATTCATGGCACCCGACTCATGGTTGCCGATGACAGGCAGCAAAGGCAGCCTATGCAACTCCGGCGGAGCAAACAAAATGTCATGCATATGCTGTGACCGTGCCCGAGCCGTCAGCTCATTGTCACCCGAGCCGGTTGTAACCCACGGGCGGCTGTTGATTTGGTCGCCTACGGACAGAACAAACTCGGCATCGGGTGTGTTCTCGGCGGCAATCTCCATTGCGTTTGTCCAGCCTTCATAATCCCGATGAGAGGATTGAAGTCCCACACCGATTTGCGGGTCGCCCATTACGATAAAGCTGAATTCCTCACCATCCGTGCCGGTGGTAAAAGTTTTGCGGTCTGACTCAAACGTAGCACCCACGACGACATATTCGTAATCGGTGTCAGCGATAAGCCCTTCAATGGTCAATTGATGTACGGTGTAGTCCTGCGTCACGCCGGGAAACCACGGCGTATCCGCCGAACGCGACTGCAACAATCGGGTTCTGGAATTTACCGTTTGCAGCGGCGTTGTTCCGCCGGCCTCGTAGAGCCGAATGCTTCCTGTCGTCGATTGCGAGTGCCAGGTAAACCGCATTTCGGTTACATCACCGCCCGGTGTCATATTGAGGTTTCGATAATCTGTCGGCACATATACCGACAACGGTGCCATCGCCGAGGACGATGACGGGGCGACTTGCATCGTCGTGGCTGTCGCTGTTGTAGCCATCAGTCCGAAAACCATGGCGACTGCCAACACACGCGCCATAACGCGCCGCATTTGTTGCATTGCTCTTGTTGCGTTCATGTGATTTCTCCTATTCTCTCCTTTAATTTATGTAAAAACGCACACTGTACGCGTTTTACTTCGCTTTTTCCCTGCGCCGAGCGCAATAGACATGTGCTCCGATAAGTACCGTAACAGGTGCGGCCAACACCATGGCCGCCGACGCCGTAAGCGCGCGCAACACCTCTATAGCAATATCAGTGCGGTTAATAATCATGTGATAATCAAAGTTGTTCAAGCGGAATAGAATCAATGTGACAAAGAATGTACCGGTAAAGGCCAAGATGAGCGTATTCGCCGACGAGCCGATGCAGTCACGCGCCATGCGCATACTGGAGCGAAACAATGTCTTAAAATCGGCATCAGGACTGCCCGCACTCAACTCTGCCGTTGCCGATGACACCGACACCGTAATATCCATCACTGCGCCCAGCGACGCAATGAGAATGCCGCAAAATAACAATTGAGAAATGCCCGCCATCGACTGGAAGGGAAAGGTTATCACATCACTCATATCGGCCGCGTTAAAGCCGGTGATGCGCAATGCCGCACTGGCCATAAAATAAAACAGAACGTACATCACGATGCCAATGGTGGTTCCCGCGATGCTAACGTACGTTTTTTTCTCAAAGCCCATAATCGCAATAAGTGAAACTGCAACAATGACTAAGGACAATCCCACCGTCATAAGACCCGGCGGCGCGCCGCGGACAATGGCGGGGATAAGCAAGAACAATAGCACCACAAAGGTAAACACCAGCCCAAACGCCGAACGCAATCCGGCTTTACCGCCAACGGCTGCCAACAGCCCGAAAAACAGCAGTACAATGATATAGATACCGGTGGCGCGTTCATAAGTATGCACTCGCGCAAAGTAACCGCCATCTTCAAACGACTCAAAATGAAGTACGATGCGCTGCCCTGCCTGTGCATGTACAGGCGCGTTAATAAATAAAATATTTTGCACTTCAACAATCCTGCCCCGATATTCGCCGGTCAGGATTTCTACCAACAGGTCCTGCCGCCCGCTGGGCCGACCATACTCGTCTATCGCGGTATCATCAGAAACGACTTCTACTACCCGGCCGCGCGGCCACGTGACCCCCGGCATAGCATCGCGCCCGAAGTCGATCTCGGTGCTTACACCAAACCAAACCATGCCAGCCATCGCCAAGGTGGCAAGCACATAGAAAATGACATTTTTGTTCCGCAAGAGCTTCATTTTTTGCCCCACATAATTATTTGGCATTATTGTATCATATTATTTTAATAGTGTCAAGGCAAAAATAGCAGGCAATCGGAAAAACTAGACTTGCATTTTTAATCATATAGTGTTATAATAAACGCATTATTAGCGAATATAGTTCGCCCTTAATTGAAAGAGAGGAATCCCCCATGTTTTGCACCAAATGCGGTTCATCACGCGATGATTCAGCACCTTTTTGCGGAAACTGTGGCGAAAGGCTGAATCCTGCGCCTGAAGTTACACCCGAAAGCCCACCTGCTGAGACATCGGCACAGCCGGCAATGCCAACCTTTGAGGCATCCACACAATCGGAAGTGCCGACTGGCGACACACTTGCACAAGCCAAAAATATCGCACCAAATTCACAAGATCCGGTTATTTTCGATGTGTCACCCACACCCAAGAAAAAAACAGCCTTAAAAGTCGCATTGGCGTCTCTCGGCGGACTAGTTGCCGTGGCAGCAATTATAGCAACATTATTCTGGCCGTATATACTGCGCACCGTCTCCCCCACGCAATATGTAGGCCATGCTGTCAGAAATACCCAACGAACCATGCGTAACAACATGAATGCCATACTCAACGGCTTTGACTTCGACGACCTCAGCACGATACACATGTCATTAAGTGATTTGCAAATCTCCCCCGATGACGGCGATGCCAATGCCCTGTTGTCCGCATTCGCCCTTGAACTGGCTATGCATTTTGAGGACGACAGCATGCTTGCCCGCTTTGTAGCAGCTATGGGTGGCGAATCGTTTGACCTCCAAATGCTGTTTGATTCCGATGCTATAACTCTCCGCACCCCCGGCATGGATTATGCCGTGCGCCAAACTACACCCGAACTTGACGCATCTGATCTTGAGATAATCGCGTGGTTGGAAAACTTGGCCGATGCTGGCAGCTTGAAAGATGTCTTGCGTTTCTTTGGCATCAGCGACAGCACTATCAACCGCCGCTTTTACAACGACGGCACGACTACATTGCCTCTCATCGACGGTCGTTTAACGCGTATGACTACCGTTTTTGACGGCAATGAACTAATGAGCATTCTGCGCGATGTATTAAACAGCCCAAATTTGCATGAACTTATGGAGTTGTCGGGAGAAAGTTTTGACGAATTGGACGAAATCCTGATGCAGTTCGACGCAATGACAAGGTTCATCAATCTCGATGCCCTGCGTATTTATTACTCAGTATACATTAATAGCAGCCATCAAGCCCAAGCCATTTCAATTTCGATTGACGCAGACGGCTTAATGGATATGATAAGCGCTTTAATGGGTGGTGTGATGGATGTAGATATCCAGCCCATCTCCATTGTTGCCGGTTTCCATGACATGAGCCGCCGCAACACTGGCATGTTCCTTACCGTTGAAGCCGAAGGTGAGTCAGTGACACTGACATTGGAGGAAACTCACCACGATAACGGCGATTTTGATTTAGCTTTCAATGTTGCTGACTATGGCTCGTTCTCCATTGCCGGTCATATTGATGCTTCACGCACACAGTTAGAAGTAACAATTCGGCAGCTCAATGTCAATTTCGGCAGCGAAACGGGAATCGTTTCCATGAACTTTGTATCAAAGTTTGAAACAGCTTCCACCGGCGATTTGCGCATAGACGGTGAGATTGTTGATGTTGATGACGCTTTTGGCTATCCGGGCATTGGTGACGCATTTGAACAATGGCTTGAACAGATTGGGTTAGACAGTTTATTCGATTTCGGCTGGGATGATAACTGGGACTGGGACGACGACTGGGATTGGGACGATGATTTTGATTGGGATGATGACTTCGACTGGGGTGACGATTGGGGCTGGGATTTAGATGGCGGACTGTTTGACGAGATCCCGGCTGACGCTGAAATTGATAATGCTTTAGTCGGCACATGGGCGTGGGACACAATGGATGCATATATCTACACTTTTGAGAACAACGGCAGTGGCACGCGAGGTGTTCCGGGGCTTATGGAAGAATTCTATTGGGCAACGTTAGATGGCGTACTTTTCCTTGATGCCGACGACAGCTTTGTGGATGTATGGGATTATGTGATTGAAGACGGCGTGTTCACCGTTACAAGCCGCCTGCTTCCCGATATGACATTTAGCTACATCAAACGCTAAAGAGAGCAAGTGACCAATTTACTTATAAAAGATCCGTCAACGTGCTTGTTGACGGATCTTTTATAACATTAGACATTTACATTTATGAAGCCAGCTCAATCAAAGACAGCTTCGACATTTCCTCAATCACTGTATCTTGCAAACTACGAAGCCCGCCATGCATTTTGCATTTTCTCATTTTACCATAATCACAAAGCCCACCGTTTCCTAAACAACGGCTGATTTGCAGTTCCCCTTCAACACACAAAAACACATCATATAAACTGATGTCCTGCGCCGGTCGCCCCAGTTGATAGCCACCCTTTCTGCCCTGAACAGAATCAAGCAGCCCTCTCTTCTTTAACTGGTTTGCAATCTGAGCAAAAAAATGATACGTCATCCCAACCGATTCTGCAATACTTGCTGCAGTGTGCAATTCGTCGCTGTTCTTATGCAAGTGCCGCAAAATTCGGACGGCATAGTCTGTAGAAATTTGTAGCCTCATAATAACACCACCTTCATTTATCGAATTACCCTGACTTAGCTTACCAAAAACTGCACGACAACCTCTTTTTGCATATCTGCCGCGCCATTTTTTTAGTCCCCCCCCGACATCGGGCGATGCAGATACCACCGCCCGAACACCGGGAGTAATCAAACCTCACGGATCAAAACATAGCCACATAATAGGAATTGTTTTAAGTAGTTGCTTTTGTCTTTTTCTTTCGGAATACAATGACAATTAAACCGATAAAGCTAACCGCAGTCAACACAGACCAAAACAATATATTTCTATCATCACCGGTGTGTGGGTTGTCACCAGGGAAATTCGCACTTACAAATCTATTGTGCAGATTAAGTCCATTCACTGTAAGCGTGTATCGAGGCACATTTTCCTCACTTATTGTGTAGTGGATAGGGTTTCCGTCGACGTCATACCTCGGTACAAAGGCAACCCAACGCCAGCCATCATCTGCCGTAATGGTAACCCGTTCCACGACGGCACTACCATTTTTAATCAACACTGTAATGCTTTGCGGTCGGCTGTTTACAGGATTATTTCCATGTTCCCATGTTTTTTGCCCCTCAAGCAAAATATAGCCAGGGTGCTTTGAAACACTCTCATGTCTGTTGGTAATATCAAATCCCGTCACAATTGTTTCATAGCCGTAAACCGGATCCTCTCGCAAGGTATAGACAATTTCACTGCCATCGGCGCGGTTTCTCGGGACTATAAATGTCCACATCCAGTGATCGGCCTCAGTAATCACTGCGCTGGCTACCACTCTTTCACCATCCATGACGTGCACGGTAATAGACTCCGGCCGGCTGGAGAAGGGATTATTGCCATGTTCCCAAGTTTTTATGCCTGCAATGGTTATCATCTCGGCATCATAACGGTGCTCAAACAGGATTTCATCTACTTTATCGTCATCTTCGTTGCGGACAATAACAATGGATGTCAAATTAGAGATCGATAGATTATCGGGCGTATCGTTCAAAATATACACGTCAATGTAGTAAATGCGCGTATCGTAGGTATAGCGAGGCGTTGAACTCTGTATAACCCTGAGTTGATATGAGAATATGCCCACTGACGTAAATTGTATCGGTCCGACTTGCGTTTCGCCTGTTCCCGTTGCGGTAAAAATAAACCCATCTGCACCACTCCCCACCGGCATGGGGTTGCTTGCAGACAACGGCACGAGCCGATACGTAAAGGTTTGGTTCGGTACCTCTCCGACATTGGCGACAAGACTCTGCCGTACTGTCAGCGTCACTTCCTCTGTTCCGGCAGCGCTCGCTGCCGGCATAGACAAGACGCCCAGCAGACAAATCAAAGCCAACCCGATTGCAAGGAACATTCCGGCTTGTTTCCTTATTGGTGTTTTTGAAAGTATCTGATTCATTATCTATTCTCCCTTGTTGTGGGTATTGCGTTTCTTTTTAGCACGTTTTGTATATATCAAGACGACCAACATCACCGCCGATAAGCACGGCAATGCGATGATACCGATTTTTCCCCACAGCGGGGCTTGCGCCCACAAGTCGGGCAATCTATCTATGATCGGTATGGTGTTGGTTCTGTCCGGATCTTCTGTCCAAAATGGGTCATCGAAAGTTTCATCGGTAATTCTGCCGATTAAGATGTCGCGACCATTGGTGGAAGCGTTTGAGCAAGTTGACAGCAACACAATACGGTCGTCGATTGTAACCGGCACATCGCGTGTGTTTATCGCCATGTCAATGAGCATGTCTAAATACGCTTGCTGTTGCTCTCGCTCCATGATGTTTGTGCGGAATACCTCGCCGTCGCTCGCATGTGTATGCACAAAGGCAAAGAATTCTAAGCCGTGTTCCCGCCCGTTGAAGTACAGCATGCCATACTGGCGGCCGTCAAAGTAACGTCTGTCTGCAAAATGTTCAATATCGCCGAACATGACGCCTCGCGCCATATGGTGGCCGTAGAAAATGCTGGAAAAATCCGTAAAATCGCGACAGCTTCGGTTGTCTAGAAATATGCTGCCGGCCATAGAGTGGTTGCCGCGCGCATCGCGCGAGACGTAATACATATTGTCTTCACCCTGCACCACAGGGTAATCAATGCCGGTACCGTATACCGTCAACCAAGCAAATACATCGGGGTTGATCGCCTGCAACTCTTCAAATGAGGCCCCTCCATCTTCTTCGCTGGGTCTAAATATTGCATAGTTTGTGGCATCTGCCACGTTGAAGACTTGGTTGGAGTCCCATATCGCATAGCTGCTAAACGCCAGCAGCAGCAGAATAGCAACCAACACAAAAATGTTAACAACACCATTTGTCAGTTTAATTGCTGTCCGTCCTGCTTTTTCCGCTCTGCTCATAGGGCTCCTTCTTTTTTGGGGTTATCGGCTGCCGGTTTTATCCGGCAGCCGATAACCGAGGTAAGTAAACGAATGCCTAATTAGTTGTAGTTTCTGCCTTTACGGACTTTCACTACGACAAAGACTGCAAAGCCGCCCACTGCAAGCAGAATCAAACCGTAGAACGGCAAGGTGCTCATGTTGATGCCCATTGGCGGGGCTTCTCTGTGGTTGGTAAACGCCGCGGTGCTGCCACCGGTAAGAACATAGCGCAAGCCGGTCGTCAAACCTGCAGGGCCGGGGATGGTTACGCCGTTTACCAAGATGCTGGTGGCGTAACTGAACACCGCTGTCTCTGTCACGACGAATTGCGTGCCTACCGGCGTGTCTTGGAACACCAAGCGCTCACCGTGGCGGAGTCGGAAAGTTTGCTCAACACCTCTGGCAAATGTATACACCGTACCGATAACGGTTGTGCCGTCCGCAGCAATTCTGTACGCGGTGAATGCCGCCGGCGCGGTGAACGGCGCGGTAAACATCGGATCTATGTCCAACGTAGCTCTAAAGTCAAACTCACGCGTCGTGCTGCCCATGGCGCCCGTTACTGTCTTGCTGATGGTCAACGGACCAAGTTCAGGATCGGGAGTATAGTCATATCTTCTTGTGTAACGATTGGTGAAGAAGAGTTGGCTGTGGTCGCCAACTGGATTAAGGGTGCCGGGTTCGCCGGGAACTTTGCCGCTGCCGGGGGTGCCGTCGTCATAATACTCGCGGTAACCATACGTAAAGCGTACATAGCGAGTACCAGTAATCGGGTCTTCAAAAACGTGGGCAACGATCAAGAATTGAGCCTGCGAGAAATCTACTGCTTCCAAAACCTCGGGGTCTTGGTTGAGGATGTGAGGGTTCACGTTGTCTAATTCAACAACGCGCCACACGAACGTACCTGTTGTCGGCCAAGAAATGCCGGCGAGCAAGTCGCCCGTTTCCATAATGCGAGTCGTGGTGGTAGGCGCAGTAACGCTGTTGGTCATGCGAGCATCGTTTACCGAGATAGCCACAGCACCGGCTGTGCCCAATACAGGCATCGTGATGCCGGTTGGCCAGGTTGGATCACCCACCGGGACGCCGTCCAAGCTCACGGGTGTTATCGCAAAGTTGAATGTCATGTTTGACGGGATTTCCGTACCGATCGGCGTGTTCAGGATCTTGGTAAGACCAAGCCGCGCAGGATTTGCCGGCGTGCCGGGGTGGTCCGCCGGATCAAACGCCGATACCGATGCAAAGAGTCCGACGCACATAATGAGCGCCAGTGCCAGTGAAATTGCAAGTTTTGACTTTTTGAACATGTTATGTTCCCTCCAAATTTATTTTTTTGATTTTGGTTTTTTATAAATAAAGCGGTTGAATCCGCGTTATTTTTGCTAAAATTTTCGATTCCGAATGACGGTGATGACCTTGCCCAGCGTATCGCGCATATAAATCGGGCCGTATATTCGGCTGTCTGTTGCGTTTTCCCGTGCGTCGCCCAGGACAAATACTTGCCCTTCGCCGACCACCAGCGGGAAATCTACGCCCTCCTCGAAACGATGCGTAGCGTAATAAATATCCCACTCCTGCACACTCGAGCCGTTGACCACCAACCCGCCGTCAATAATGTCTACCACATCGCCGGCTTGCGCGACCACACGCCGTATTTGGCGTTGCCCCTCAAAGTCCAGCACCACCAGGTCGTTGATGTCATACGTCCGGTCCAGGCGGTTGAACAGCACCAGATCGCCGTCCCGTATTGCGGGGCTCATATCGGGTTCGTTTACACGGTGGAACCCGTAGATGAGCGTGAGTGCCAGCACCGCTACCAGCAGAATTACCGCGATTTTGATGCCCAGCATCACCAACTCTTTCCACACCGAATTCGACGGGCGCGGCGCGGCGGCCGGTCTTCCCGTTTCCTTGGGCGCGCGCAAATCGGACATCGAAATCGGCTGTGCCTTTGGCCTCTCTACTTGTTGGTTATCTTGCTCTGTCATGCCAGTGGGCCTGCCCTCCGCTTACGAACCGCCACTTTTACGATGATGAATGCCGATAGAGGCAAGACCATCAGTGCCGTCAGCAGCACCCATGTGCCGTTTCCGCCCAAGTTGATGCCTGTAGGAGGTGGATCGGTCCTGCGATAGTTGATATCAAAGTTGTTCAACGGATGCGAATTTGCATGAACACTCAGCGAATTCCAGCGAATGTTAGGCACCGTCGTGATATTTGCATTGTTCGGCGGACTATATGCGCCGTTGCCCGCTGTGTTGCCGCTGAATGCCACATTCGTGTTGAGCGTAAGGTTTTGATAGTACACTGCCGTGCCGCCCGTTAGCGTCAAATTAGCCTCATACTCATAGTCTTCGGTAAAGATGCCGCCGCCGTCGAACGCCGCTCTGTTGTTTCTAATGCCAAGGTTGCTCGAATCGAGCATCATTCGCATTTGTCCGGCCAGAGCCACATACACACCGCCACCATAATTAGCTCTGTTGCTTGTAATGGCTTTAGCATCAGTGCCGTTGATAATGAATGTGCTATCGGTCCATACGCCGCCGCCGTGAACAGCTGTGTTGGCGTTGGCGGCTGCCGCGCCGCCTATTGTACCGCCGTTCATAGTAAAATTGCCGTTATTCGTTACTCTTACACCGCCGCCGTGCATTGTGGCGTTATTGCCTGTAATCGTGCCAGCAACTTGCAAGAAGTGCGCACTATCACTGACATCTACGCCGCCGCCGTGAACAGCTGTGTTAGCGTTGGCGGCTGCCGCGCCGCCTATTGTACCGCCCTCCATAGCAAAAATGCTGTCCTCCGTTACTACTCTTACACCGCCGCCGACATTAGTGGCGTTATTGCCCGTAATCGTGCCGGCAGTTTGCACGAAGCGCGCACCACCATTGACGTCTACGCCGCCGCCGCTGCTTGCCGTGTTGCGGAGCGCGGCTGTTGTGCCGCCGATGGTGCCGCCCTGCATGAGGAACGTACCCTCAGGATTGGTCACATTCACGCCGCCGCCATCGTTGGAAACCGTATGTCCTGTAATGCTGCCGCCGTTCATAATAAACGTAGAATATCCGTCCGTGCCCCATATACGCACGCCGCCACCGCTGGCCGCCTGGTTGTTGCGAATGATGCCGTTATACATCGTGGCCTGAGTGCCTTGGACATGAACACCGCCGCCGACGCCCATAGGCCCTGAGCCTGTCGCTACAGCACGGTTGTTTTCAATCGTTCCGTTGCGCATCGTAAATATTTGCCAAGCTTCTCCCGAACCGATAATTCGTACACCGCCGCCGTGAGGCGCTACGTTTTCACGAATGGTGCCATTGTACAGCGCAAAGCCGCCAAAACTATTTTGGACCAGTACACCGCCGCCGCCGTCTAAGGTATGCGTGCCCGTGGACGTGTTTGCTCTGATATCACCGCTTCTCATCGTAAAGAAACCAGCATTGGCTGCATTAGTACCCGTAACAAGCACACCGCCGCCGCCGCGATTGCCGCCGCTGCCGGTTGCCCGATTTCCTACAATCGCGGCTGTCGTACCCGCAGGGATATAGAACGTTGCTTCAGTAACATATACACCGCCGCCATTGACAGCTGTGTTGCGGAGCGCGGCTGTTGTGCCGCCGATGGTACCGCCCTGCATGAGGAAGTGCGCGCGATCCCCGTCAGCAACGCGTCCGCGCACATGCACGCCGCCGCCGCCTTGCGTTGCGCTGTTCGCCGTGTTGCCTGTAATAGTACCATTATTCATGGTAAACTGCGCCCCGATCGCCACCAACACACCACCGCCATTGGCAGCTGACGTGTTGTCGCGGATCGCAGTGCCGACATTCGACATCGTGAGCCCAGAGTCAGCACCGGTGACAGCCACGCCGCCGCCGCCCCAGCCCTGGTTGGTGCCGCCCGTCGTGCGGTTGTCGTAAACCGTGCCGCCATTCAATGTAACAGAACTGCCGCTTCGCGCAAATATGCCGCCACCGCTCTGCACGGCTGTGTTGGCACGAATCGAACCGGCAGTCATCGTAAAGCCGGCGCCGTTCATTACTTCTATGCCGCCGCCGGCACCGGCCGCCGTGTTCGAATTTACGATAGCATTGGCATTGTTCATGGTAAAGTTAGCATATGCCCCTGAAAGTCTCACAGCACCGCCGCCGTAACCGCCAGTCGAAGTTGCCGCATTGCAGGCAATTCTGCCGCCCGACATTGTGATCACACTCGTACCATTAGCGTACACGCCGCCGCCGGTATGTGCTCTGTTACCCTGTGCGGCAGTGTTGATATGGCCAATAGTGCCGCCGCTCATAATCAAGGACGTGCTCACCATCCGTATGCCGCCGGCGCGGAGAGGGATGCCCGTTCCGTCGCCGTTGCCTAAGTTGCCTAAGGTGTTTGCATAGCGATTGTTCCGGATGTGGCCGCCCGTCATGCGGAATTCTTGAGCCGCGTTTATGTATACGCCGGCACCTTCCGGCGCACGGTTATCGTCAATAATACCGTCGTTCATGGTAAAACGAGTATTGGCATTGCGCGCGTGTACGCCGCCGCCGCCGGTGCCGGACTGGGTTCCGCGGCTGGTGTTGTTGTGGATGCGGCCGTTGTTCATGGTAAACTGCCCCGCGCTGGCCGCCAATACGCCGCCGCCGTTGACGGCTGATATGTTGTAGCGTATTATGGTGGCGGTGGTAGTACCCGACATTGTGAATGTCCCGGTTGCACCGCTGACCCTCACGCCGCCGCCGCCAAAGGCAGCATTGCTGCCATCTGTCGTATTATTGGTCTGAATCACACCGCCGGTCATTGTAAATGTGCCGAGCACGTCTACACCGCCGCCGGTGCGTGCAGCTGTGTTGTTTTGAACCGCACCGCCGGCCATCGTGAAACTGCCGCCGCCCATTACGTTTACGCCGCCGCCGGAGCCTGCGGCTGTATTCCTGGTAATGGTACCGGTTCCGCTATCCATTATCAAAAAGCCACCCGAGGCCACATGTACACCACCGCCACCTTCTGTGGCAACCAGTGTCGACCGATTACCATCAACTCGAGGCGCAGTGTCCGCAGCAGAAGCAAACATTCTAAATTCTCCGCCGGTTCCAACCCATACACCGCCGCCGCGCGTCGCCGCGTTTCCTGCCGTACCGATGGGATTGTTGGTGGTGCCGACAACGCCGCCGCGCATGTGGAAGCGGGATCTCGCGACAGGGGCTAGATGTACACCAACGCCGCCGCCCGTTGCAATGGGTGTATTATTTATCGTCGTAGCATTGGTACGGATGTGACCGCCGCGCATATCAAAGAGACCGCCATTTGTAATATCTACGCCGCCGCTGTCTGCAGCTCGATTTTCGTAAATTACACCGTTATGCATGGTAATTGTGGAATTGTTGTTGCGTATGCCGCCGCCGCGCGCCACAGCATCATTATTTCTAATAGTGCCGTTATTGATAGTAGCGGTAGCGCCATCAAGAGCCAAACCACCGCCGTTCAACTGAGCTCGATTGTTGTGAATAGTAACATTATGTATCGTAATTGCAGCATTCTGAACCCCTTGGATACCCCCGCCGCTGCCACTCCTTGAGCTGTTGTGCCGGAAGGTTCCGTTATGTATAACGTGCGTGCCGCCTTGCATTTGGAGGCCGCCGCCGCTGTTGCTTGCCAAGTTGTTTTCCAATACAGCACCGGCGTGCATGGTGAAGTTGCCGAACCTTATTTGCACACCGCCGCCGCCGGTTTCGGCGGTAGTGCGGCAGCGCCGAATCATAGCACCGTTCTGCATGGTGAAGCGAGTGTGAGTGCCATCGCCAATCACACCGCCGCGGGTAAACGTAACAGCCGATGTCAAGCTTGGCACATTCGGATCTCCGCACAAAATGACATGCGCCAAAGTCAACTCCGTGGTGGGGTGGCGATGCGGTGGGGCGGAAGTGCCGCTGGATAGGGTCCGGTTAGGGCCGTTGTGAATCACAAAGTGCCGTCCGGTCCTCCAGTCAGTACCCCCTCCGGAGTAGCGCTGTATCGTGTGCCTCGGATAGCCGGCAGCCAGCGTCCAGTTGCTCACGTTTGTGCCGCGCGATACAATTTTGATGCGCCGACCCGCAGGAATGGCTATCGCAGTAGTCATATTAAAACTGCCGGTTATCGCAATAATGCGGTTATCCGATTGTTGGGTGGTACTGTATGTAATGGCGCGGTATAACGTCGCATGGCTATTAACCTCATGATTCGTCCAACCTGACAGTGATGTTGCCAATGGCATAATACCGACGCGCGTTTCGCCGGTGCTGTCAAGCCATGTATGTCTGATACGAACAAGGGTGTACGGCTGAGGCCCTATCCGTTGGGTTTCCATCTCGCCGGCGTCATTACTCTCTGTCATGCCGTGACTGATGCGGTCTAGCTCCCACCCCTCGGGCAGCGTAACGCTTATATCTGTCGCCGCAATTGTCATCGACGGCAACGTAATATAAAGGTAATGCCCATCGAGTACGGCACAATATCTCGTATCAGCCAGATTCATCGTAATTGCGGCGTCATCGCCAACATGAATGCTGAGCACTGTACCGGCCACAGGGCCAAGGGTTTCCTGTTCGTTGTTGTTCCCAACGTCTGCGCCGCTTTCAACTTCGGAGCCGCCGCCATTTCCACTGATGTAGCCGCCCGCTCCGATTTCTGATCCCTCTGTCTCTGTAGGCTCAGCAGGTGTTTCCTCGCCGCTTTCGCCGGCATCCTCTGTATACTCCGTGTACTCAGCAGGCGTTTCCTCTTCGGTGTACTCGGTATACTCCGTTCCGGCGTACATCGTATAACCAACCCCGTCACTGTCGGCATACGTCGTGCTCACAAGCGCAACAGCCGCAAAGATAATCAGAGCGCTCAGCACGATAAGCAAGACTGTCATCGTCCTGCCCTGTAGATTATTTTTCAGATAAATTGGTCGCATAACAATAAACTCTCCTTGTTTGTTTTGAAACTTCGGTTACCTTTACGCACTTTATCAAACTTACATAGTTTGTATATTATACCAGAGTTACCGTAATTTATATTCAATTATTTGACACTGTAACACAACTTTTGCGCTTTGTCAACCTTTTCGGCTGAATTGCAGGAAAATCAGGCTGAATTGCAATTTCCACACCCAAACGGGCGATTTTGCTGTCTCTGCTAACTATCCATGTGACACTGTTGCGCATCATAACACACATTTTCATATTTGTATACACTTTCCGGCTAAGTTGCAGTTTTTCGGGGTTGAATTGCAGTTTTCTTGCCCAAACGAGCTATTTGGCCGGTTTGTTTCCCGTTATTGAACAGTATAGCGCGAAACTTTGCGTTGTATGTTCGTCTTCGACTGAATTGCAGAAAAATCAGGCTGAATTGCAGATTCGCCCATTGGGCCAAGAGCACAACTTGTTTACCGTAATTTATTTCGGAAAACTTTCGTGTTGGATACTATACTACACTTTTCATTTTCTGTAAACGCTTTTCAGCTGAATTGCAGAAAATTAGAGCCGAATTGCAGTTTTTACGAGCGCAGCAACAAAAAGGCGGCACATTTCAAAACAAATGTGTCGCTTTTTTTGATTCTATCCTATGTTTTGACTCTGTTTCCGCTGACCAGCAATCCATGCTGTTTTCCTGCCTGATAGACACCTCGGCTTCCGTTCAGCGCAATACGCCGGCGGTGCGAGTAATGCCGCAGACAAACCCCGGTGGATACAATCGACACAATGGCAGTAAATGCCAGCAAATTCATATAGCTCATGTTTGAAATCAGCAAGAGAAGCATCAACGGCATCATCACGATAAACAGCATCAACGCCGCAGCGCACAACGCGCAGATAATTTTCAGCCTCTTAGCCTTTTTCGCTTTAAGGCGCTTGCGCAAATCCCATATAATAACATCTAAGTCAAAAAACAACAGCAGCATGAAAAAAATCAAAAAGCCCAGATTCACAGGCGCCATTATCATATCAATGTAATTCAACTCTCGCGTAACTAAGCGCGGGATGATTTCAAACACAAGACATTCAGCCGGATTGCCGCATGCCGTATGACGGCGACCGGCGCGAAACAACGTAGGATTTCTATCCGTAACCCAATCGCCGAAATCGTGACCCGTAGCGGCGATGGTTTCCATACGAGTTTCACCGCAAACGGTGCAGATATAGACACTATAGCCCTCGTCTTCACAACAAGGCGGCTGTTCCGAATACAGAATAAATTCGCACTCATGCGGCTCATAATAATAATACTCATCCCGCACAAGCGCCGGGATAGATTCTGTATAACTATCGCCGCAATGCTCGCAGGTAAATGTTTTTACGCCGTCTTCATCATACGTTGGCTGCGTAGTAATTTCTTCTACATAGCTATGTCCCAACGCCTCCCCGAATGTTTCCGTTCGGCTGTCATCGCACCGCGCGCAAGCATAGGTTCTCGCGCCTTCATCTGTACAAGTCGGATCAGTCACCGTCACCTCATGCTCATGTCCCAGCGCCGCGAGCGTCTCTGTACGAACATGGCCGCACCGCCGGCAAGTATACGTTCTCGTGCCAACCGTTGTGCAAGTTGGATTTACAGAAGCTGTCAATACAAAGTCATGCCCCAACGCCGCGATGGTTTGTGTCTCCCTGTGGTGGTTAGACGTAGTTGTGCAAACACGGTGCTGTTGCCCCGGTTGCGTACATGTCGGATGCTCATCAATCACCCATTCACTCCAATTGCATTGCGTCGCAAACAAAATCCGAATATGGCGGTGCCCGCACAATTCGCAAACATACAACCTCTCGCCATCCGCGGTTGCGGTAGGCTCACGAACAGTCACATTATACCTATGGCGCCCTGCCGCGCAGTTATACTCCGTCGCTGCCACAGCCGGCACTAAAAACAAAATCAGCACCACAAATATCAGCATCGTGAATGTGCTGATACTTACAGTCCTTAGTCTCGCGTTTCTCATTACTTCACCGTTTTGCCCTTACCGGGTCTGATAAGTGCTTTCAGCTCAGCGTATTTATGGCGGCTCAGTGGAAGTTTTTTTCCGTTATGCAAAGTGATTTCATTATAGACAATACTCTCAATTGCCGATAGGGCGACAAGACATGACCGATAATTCCTAAAAAAGCCGTATCCCTCTAAATCATTTTCAATTTCCTGCAAGTTCTCCTGCGGAAATTCAAAGCTCTTATCCTTATCGTAATGCACCGTGACAATGCCGCGACGTGTTTCATAATACTGAATGCTATCAAGCGGTATATTCCGCGTTTCTCCACCACCACAGTAGACAACATATTTTTGATTCCTTTCGCCTTTTGCGAGAAGAGCGCGTAAAAAAATCTTTTCAAATTCCGCCATGCTGGTTTCACCCTTGACGATATAATGCAAGGCCTGCACATCAAACGCACCACGGAAATGCTCTTTAGACGCGGTCAGAAACACGATGTCATTCTGATACCCCAATTCGCGCAACTTTATTGCCGCTTCAGCTCCGGTAATGCCGGGCATATTGATGTCCATATAAATTAAGTCTGCCGAAATATCAGCCTTTTGTGCTTCTGAAAGTAGAACATTTGCCGAATTGTAAACAGTCAACTCAATCCTAACGCTATGCTTCTCCCCGAGAGCGTGCAAATACTCTGTATATATCTGCTGTTCTTGCCTATTATCTTCACAAGTAATAATTTTCATGCTCCTTTGCATAGGTGCCTCCCAACTCTAATTTTAGAGTTCAATGTCTATTTTTGTCATTTATTTCTCCGTTTCTTATATTATAACACTTTTTTTGCAACTTGTAAATGCTTTCTTTCAAATTTTGGTATTATAAACATAAATTTCAACATTTTTTTAGGAAACATCGCCTGGTATGGCAAGATATGGCCAACGCATACACACCCTTTTTGTTCGGCTCCAACAACAAACCCAAACACCCTACCGATACGAAACAGTTGAGTGTTTGGATTTCTTTCTTAATGGCGGCGTGAGGATTAAGATCCTTGGCAAAACCAATACGTGGCAACGGTTTGCGCCATCGTCATTTTGCATATTTGCGGCATCTCATTTTCGACGGTATACGCCTCCCTCATAGTCAATGTAATCCTTGTCTTATGGGATCAATATAGCGCTTTTAATGCACTTGATGTTCGTGCTTAATAATGACTCTGTCTGCGTCAATGCCTATGGATGTCGGTGTTATCGCAGAAAGCTCAATATGCGGCACATTTTCATCTTGAATAGACCATGCGAACTCGATTTCTTTGTCCGTCCATGTCTTGCCGCCAATTTTACAATTACGCAAAGTTGCGTCAAGGTAGCTGCCGTCGGCAGTGTCGTTGACACCATAGGGCGGAATCATCGGAACGAGCGAAGCAAAGCGCACAAAACGACCCCATGGTTCAAATTCATCATCTTTGTTGTAAATAGTCCATTTATCTTCCCGAACAACTAATGTGCAAATAACATTATTCTCGTCAAGGTTAGTCATCACCGCTTTGAAATAATCATAGTCATCGTCGCTGTATTTTTCGACTTTAACTTCGATGGTCGGCGTTCCGTCAATCGGCTCGCCAAGTCCATCTTTGACGAAATACTCTATGCTGCCTTCTTTCGCCCAAATTTTCCCCCACGCAAACGGTGCCCATTTCTCACCGCTGCCCTTCACTAAACCGATATCGCAAATCATTTTCGATGTCGTCGGCGTCAAGCATATGTATGCGTTTCGTGTTTGCTTGCCTTTATTGGGACCTTTGGTCGCATAGCAGTTCGCGCTCACTTCGCTTAAATCCACAGTCATCGAGGCGGTTTTGTAGTTGTCAAATGTTGAGTGTAAATAATAGTGTGCACCGGCGTCCACTTCACAACGCGGCTTGACATACTCGATAAACGGCAACGAAGACTTAAAGACTGTTCCGCTTACTTGCTCAAAAAGATTGGTGTATTTTCCGGTAATCATGGCGTCAAATTCGTTGGACAGCGCGGGATTATCGTGTGCTTTTGACATTGTGTATCTCCTTTATGGGATGTAATGGTGGCGACGTAACCTCAGCATACCATAGAACCCACCCAATGTCTAGTGTTTGCCATTATTATCATCTCATCTGCTTACATTACTTGCTGCACGGCAAACGCGACATATAAGCATGAGCTTTTTTCTTGTTTCAAGAAGTAAAAAACAAGTTCCTTAATATCAACCGCAGCTTGCGGATGGTATTAAGGAACTTATATGTATTCATCTGATGAAAAAGATGCTGTCCGCTCTCTCGCCGGAAGTCCATTGTAAATAGACATCGAAAAAACCAAACGAGGTGACACCCCTATGGATTACGCTAAGCACTACCTTTTAGCTATCACCAGCCAAAGGCATCCCAAAAGCGTGTCATGACCACCGCAGCCTCATAACGCATGGCCGCCGCATTTGGCATGAGCAAGTTATCTGCCCGCATGGATAACAACCCATGATACTCCGCCCACATCATGGCATCGATGCCCCATGAGTGCAATAGGTGAATGTCCTCATAATTGCTCCATCGCTCACTTTGCCGTACCGTGGTGTCATGCCCTAAGAACGCGGCATAGCGATGGAAAAACACTGCCAGTTCCACGCGCATAAGGTCGCGATGCGGGTCAAACCAGCGTGCCGCTGGACCCAATATGTCAGAACTGTCGGCACCAGGTGAAGGTGCGACATACCCCACACCACGCATCAAATCATTGTGTGCCGCCCACATGATGGCGTCGGTATGCCAACGCTCGTCATGCACATCAGTGAAAATCGGCTCGAATGGAATCGGCTCCACATCGTCCATCATGCGGTGGAACATCACCGCCGCTTGTGCACGTGAGAATGACATATATGGCGAAAATGTCGTAGGGTTCGTGCCGAGCATGATTTGATTGCTGAACGCTGCTTGCACATAATAATAAAACCACTGACCGCGATGGATGTCTTCAAACGGGTTCCATAGCAAGAACATCAAATCAAGACCTGCTCTTGCCTCGCGTAAAGTGTCGTAAGCGTCGTCAATCTGTGACTGTATTGCATCAGGGTCATCGTGAACGGCTTGCGCATGGCTACGCGCCTCGGCAAAGGGCACCCAGCTTTCAGGCGTAAATCCGCGTGAATGGTATACTTCTACCTGTCTAAGTAACAACCATAGCGACCAGCGGAATGGTGGGATTGCGTGTACGGTAAAGGTAACATCAAATTGCGCTGTGTTATGCGCCGTTTGGACAGTGACCGTTGCGGTATATATCCCGGGCGCAAGGCCGAGGGCCGGTGCAATTGTGAAGCTGCCACTCCAATAGGGCGCAATGTTATCAATCGTTGTTGTACTGAGTGTAAATGCGCTTGGGGTTGCGCCGGACAATGTAATTGTCACTTCGCCGGTCGGCTGATTGCCGATGTTGACAATCGACACATTGCGGGGTGAGATTGCGGCATAGCCCTCGGTTTCTGTGGAGAACACAATCTCGTCCTCGACTATAAGTTGAATATCGAATATAGGGTGTACAAGCGCGTTTAGCGCACCTTGCAAGGCTGCTGCGCGTGCGTTTACAACAGCTTGGCTCTCGTTCGGCTCGTTGATGATTGCGTTAGCATAGCCAAGCGCACGCACGAGGTGCGCCCAGCTTTCGGTGGTGTAGTTTGCTTCAATTCGCAAGTTGGCGGCATTGACCAAGTTCTGCAACGCCGTTACATCAGCGCGAATGACAAGTGCGTTCATGGTATCACGCAAAGCGGCGGTTGCCCAATTGACCTCGGCTTGATTGGCGTTGGGGTTATCCAATACGGCTTGTGCGTTAACCCTTGCAGGCGCAAACGGCGCCCAGCTACGCGGGGTGTAGTTAAGCTCTTGTCGCGGATTAGCCAATGCGAGAGTGGCTTGCAGGGTGGTACGGTCTGGGTGTGGGACTAAGCTGTGCATGGTGGCAGACAGTTCGGCAAAAGCCGCATCAACCTCTTGTTGAGTTGCATTGAGAGCCGCCACCATTTCAACTGCCGTTGTTCTTGCGGCGAAGAGTGCCGCCCATGTTGCGGGGGTGTAATTCACCTCATGCCGCCGATCAACGGCACCTATCATGGCTTGCAGCAAGCTAAACTCAGCGCGGCGGGTTAAGCCGTCTAAGGCAGTTTGCAGTGCTGCTGTTGCCGCGTCAATCTGCTCTTGTGTTGCATTTACATCGGGCAGGAGTGTCAACGCGGCAGTTCGTGCTGTAGCAAACGGCGTCCAGCTTGCGGGGGTGTACAGGTTACTGTTTGTATGTAAATTCGCCAATGCAACGACAGCTTGTAATGCCAAAGTGTCAATGCCTGTGCGTTGCTGCCATACCCATGTGCCTTGCGGGTTGGCGAGTGTTGTGAGTTCGTCAGATGTGAGCGACAAGGTGCCATTTGTCCATAGGCCTGTATATGTTGCGTTGGGGGTGATTGGTGGCAGACCGACGTTGCCGATAAAGTTGAAGTTCGCACCCAACGTAATCTCTCGCAATGATATCATGCCGGCCAGCATGTCTGTCATGTCAATGACATTGCGGGTATCGAAGTTGGACAAATTCAATGTTTCAAGACGGCTCATGCCCTCGAATGTTCGCGCCATTGTGGTGACGTTGGATGTGTCTAGGTAGGACAAGTCATAGAAGCCCGTGACTTCGTGCAGGCCGCGGAAAAATGAGTGCAATGATGTGCCGGCACAAGTCGGGCCTTGGAAGGCAACACGGCGGATAGGAAAAACATGCGTCGGCACAATGGCGAATGGGCTGGTTGTTGATATGCCGCGTTCGATGGTACCCTGCGTGATGACCAGCGTTTCGTCGCTGTATAGCCGCCAATATGAACGGTTGGTGTTGGGGAGGTTAAGGGGTCCGGCGTGGGTGGCGAAGGGAGTGCCGGCAGGGGTAGTTCCCACTGCAACTGCAGGTGCTAGAGATAGCAGTAGACAGAGAGTGAGGATGAGAGATGTTAGTTTTTTCATGATGATTACTCCTTGTGCAACATTAACTTAAAGGTTCAATCTGCATGGTGATTGATACGCCCGCCTCTTCCCCTCGGTCAAAAAATACAATGAACTGCTCTCCTGCGTCATTATCATCCAATGTCCACATAGCATCAGCCCGTCTAGTGCCTCCATCGACACGCCCATGGTCCACAAAACCAGCCTCTCGCAGTTGAGCTTCATACAACGCCATGACACTAAAATCATCGAAACCATAACTCACCCAATTTTCATCAATAGAAAATGCAACAATTATATCATATGGAATCTGTTCGCCATCACGCATAGGCATTGGAAACACAGGGTCGGGTATGAGGGTATAGAGAACGGCTTCTTCATCCAAAAATACCCAACCATAACCCGTATCAACCCATGCAATTAAGTAACGTGTGATACCTCGTGTAGAAAAGGTCACCATAAAAGCGTAATCGCGAAACTCATTAATGAATCTGTCTAAGTCAGTACGACGAGTGAATGTCATACCTTCTCCAAATTCCTCTCGCAGTATTTCCAACGCTTCTGCGTACTCACTTGGCGTAATCGTGTCTGTTGGTGTTGGCTCATCGGTTGGCGTTGGTTGCGCGGTTTCTGTATATGTTGGTTCAGGCGCAGGCTCGACTTCATTGTCACCGTCACGGGAGACAAGCCATATACCAGTAGATAGCAAAGCTACTAATAAGATGATAATCAAGATGGCTAAAATAATTTTTTTCATGTCTAGTTATCCAGGAGCCACGGAAAGAAATTTATGTACATCGCTATACGAACCTCGCCACTTTCAAGAATATCTATTTCTACGAGTAATTTCGTTCCGTTGTAGTCTATTCTATCATACATCCAAAATGATTGGACTCTTCCAGCACTACCTTGATCAGCAAAACCAGCCGCCCTAAGCTGTACTTTATATAACTCCGCAACATCTACATCTGAGAATATATAAATGGTTTCCATTTCATCAGTTGAAGGAGGTCGAAAAAGTTCATACGGAATCGCTACGCTCTCACGCATGGGAATAGGAAACATACTGTCTGGAATATTTGCATACAAGCTAGGCTCTTTAAATCTTATAATTTCCCCCGTAGTAGAACTAACCCACGCATGAACAAGAGCATTAGCAGGAACGCTTTCATGCCCTATGTCAGAATAATCCACTGAAAAAGCGTATAGCAAAACGCTATTTTCTTGTTTGTCCATATCGGGCAAGCGAGATATTATGCTACCCTCACCAAAGCGCCAAAGTAACTCCTCGGAGATATCGTCATTTTGTGGCGTCTGCTCAGGCGTTGGCGCAATGGTTGGTGTATATTGCGTAGTTTCAGTGGGTGTAGGCTCCGGCGTAGGCATAGGTTCGACTTCAGTGTCGCCGTTACGGGAGACAAGCCATATACCCGCAGCTAACAAAGCTGCTAATATGATGATAATCAAGATGGCTAAAATAATTTTTTTCATAATTCGTATCTTCCAGCACTTGAATTAGCGGAACATAATTATACTGAATCCTTCGCCATCTGCGTAACTGTGTATATGCACAAACAATTGGTCAAATAAGTCATAATATCCATATGGCGATTCATCTAGCACATTATAGAGCCATATCGATTCTAAGGACACAGCTGCATCTTCCTCTGGGCTTCCTTGGGAAAAGCCCGCATCTCTAAGCTGCTCCTTATATATTTCCATAACGCTCATATCAAAAAATCCATATTGTGCTGATATATCATATGGAAACCGTACCCAATCATAGGGAATTATCTCACCATCGCGCATAGGTATAGGAAACATAATGTCAGGAATTTTAGCATACATGCTAGACTCCTCAAATATGATTGGCGCCCCTGTATTAGGATTGACCCACACATATAGATAAGACTCCATACTCACATTAGAGTAATCTATCAGAAAAGCATATAACAGAACGCCATCCTCATATCTATCCATTTCAGTCAAACGACTTG
>Ga0131853_10003006_pt1 | contig 30277 bp, 26 predicted proteins | sample TergutLab28metaG_FD_92764 | JGI IMG/M metagenome (GOLD analysis project Ga0131853, IMG submission 92764) | Labiotermes labralis P1 segment gut microbial communities from Petit-Saut dam, French Guiana - Lab288 P1 (version 2) (version 2) | ecosystem: Host-associated > Arthropoda: Insects >... | reverse complement strand
GGACACCTACTCTCATCAACCCTAAAACCCAATCAACTTAGGCTTCTCAAACTGCTGCGAGTTCTCAGCGATAAACGACATCAGCGCCTTATGCTCGTCAGCAAATTTGAATACAACCTTGATATGCTTGCGTTGCCTCTTCCTGTTCCCGTCAACCGCCTCCGATTTATCCACGCTTATCCGATCAACCAAGTCCACAAGCAACTCCCGCGTTACCTCACCAACAGTCTCATACTTCTTAAAACGGTCGGCGTAGCTGTCCGTCACGGTCTGTACCTTCTTAAACTGCCGCATCTCAATTTGGATTTTAGCAATCTTGTCTTTAGCCGCTTCAAGCTCTTTCTTAAGTAACGCGCTGCGGCTTATATAAAGGTCTTTGTCGATAGTACCGTCTGAGTAATCGTCATAAAGGCGATGGCTCCTAGCCTCCAGCTTCTCCCGCTCTTTTTCAAGATGCCGCAAATTAGATTGCAGAATCTTGGAGTCATCCGCAAAACTGCCGGACGACAGGATAGCATGTTTTAGTTTATCCATCTCCGTGACCAGCACAATCTGGCTTTTCACCGCGAACAGAATCTGCTCACCCAGATGATCCTCAGTTATATGAAGCGGACGGCATTTGTTTGTCTTTTCATGAAAACCGCAACGCTGATAAAACTTGCCGCAGTTTTTGTCCCTGCTTCGGCTTAAGGCTTGGCCACAGCGTTCGCAGTACATGAAACCGGAGTACATAGACTTCTCACCGCTGCCAGTCACCCTTGACGGGCGCACCAGCAATGTCTGCGCCTTTTGAAACAACTCCTCACCGATTATTGGTTCATGAGTATTTCTGACAATCACCCAGTCCTCCGGGTCTTGCCGTTTGGCCTTCTTCACCTTGTAGCTGATGTTTTTCAGCTTGCCCTGAACCATGTGACCGCAGTATTTCTCATCACTTAGGATTATCTTGACGGTGTTATAGTGCCACGAAGGTATTTTGGCAGCATGGCTGTTCGGCGTGATACCTTTGGTGATTTTATACTCACGCGGCGGCAAGACACCCATATCGTTAAGGCGCAGGGCAACCGCTCGCAAACTCAGCTTGTCATAGACAAACATGGAGAATATTCTCTTAACAATCTCAGCCGCTTCATTATCTACAACCAGCCTGTTCTTGTTGTTCGCGTCCTTAGAGTAGCCATAAGGCGCATACGATCCGATAAACTCACCCTTCTTAGTTTTCATATCGAAAACCTTGCGTATCTTCTTGCTTGTCATTTTAACGAAATACTCGTTGAAATAGTTCTCGAAGTGAAACTGCATCCCCTCGACACTCTCCGGGTCTTCATAGGAATCTATCCGTGGGCTGCCGAGAGCTATAAAACGAACATCATGAGTTGGGAAAAGCGTGTTAACGTAGTATTCGGCATCAGCCACGTTACGAGCAAACCTAGACGTGTCGTTTGTTATAACGCAGTTAATCATCCCTGATTTAACATCGTCAATAAGCTGCTGAAACGCCGGACGGTGTTCCGCAGTAGCGCCTGATATGCCATCATCAACATAAGTATCCACCAACGTGAACTGCAAGGGGTCTTCTTCAAGAAAGTTGAGTATAATCGACTTCTGGTGGTCTATGGAAACACTTGTCCCCGCCGACTCGTCCTCTTTCGAGAGCCTTAAGTACGCGCCAACCCTCCATTGTTTTAAGCTCTTTATCTTTTCGTCTCTGACTTTAGTTATGTTTCTCGCCATATACATTCTCCTAAAATACGATTTTAGGGAATATGAGATGACAAAAATGTTTTAGCTGTAGAAACAGTTTAGCGTGCTTTGGCTTGAATTGCAAGGCCGAAACACGCTAAACCTCTACAGATTATTATATCAAAGCACCTGTACCTTTCTGTTAAAGTGCTTCACTAAAACATTAGACAAGCTCTCCTCTTCCCCGGCAAAGCAAATCTCAACGATATCCTCGCCAACCCTAAACATGTGCGGGTTCTTTATCTGCTCCAGAAAGTACAAAGCGTTCTCCAGACGCGAAACACCGTCTCGCAGCTTTACGCCTCTGATATCTATTAAATCCTCGTAGCCTCCGAACGCGGTTGATTTGTAGGTTGCTAAAGCCTCTTGCATTAAACTCCCCTCCCTGATATAGTAAGGTCATAACAACATATTTTTGTTGAAGTTATAGCTTTTTTTCATAATCAGACCCATTTACGAAAATAAGCAGCCGACTTCTTATTTACAAAGAAATCCCGCACCACTTTGTAGCTTGATGTAATATTACACTCAGGCAAAGCCGACAACACCCGCTGTCTATACGGCCCAAGCCTGCTGGCTCGGCTGTCCAGTATAACGCAGACACCCGTATCAAACTCCGAACGAATGAGCCGGCCGAATCCTTGTTTTAGCTTCACCAGCATGTCCGGCACAACAGCCCGCGCTTTGTATGTCGCCATATCTCCGCACAGCGACCGCTCGTAGTCTCCGATAGGGTCTGGTACCGCGAAAGGCAGCTTGACTATGATTAACATCGACAGCGTGTCGCCGGGTATGTCGATGCCCTCCCACAACGCACCGGATGCAAGAAGTATACCGTTGCCGCTTTTCTTGAACCGCTCAATGGCGTGAACCCCGCCGCGCTCCAGACGAAACAATGGAAACGGAAGATTGCGGCGTTTGAGAATCGCGTGTACTTGCCCCATGGCGTTGTAAGATGTGAACAACACAGCAGCGTGCCCGTGGCTGGCTCTAACCAGCCGCTCAATTTCATCAGCGACAGCCATGATGTACCCTTTATCCTTATTATCAGGGAAAGGCACTCGGTCGCTGATGTACAGCAGGGTGTTGTTTTTGTAATCAAACGGCGACGGCATGGTAGTGTCAAACAATTTATGATTCGGTGTCCAGCCAAGCCCAAGTGTTTCCTTAACTCTTGTAAAATCCCCAGAAGCGGACAATGTGCCGGACGTGAGTATAATCGGAATACCATTACTCCATAAATCCTTATGAAGCCGAGCATCCAAGTTCTTTGGTATGGCACAGATTGCGTCGGTCTTGGTTTGTCCTTCCACGCGTTTCTCCAGCCAGAAGATGAGCTTGCTAAACCTTCTTAACTCTGACACCTTATCGCTCATCATGGAAAGCCGCCAGAGAGCCTTAGATTTGCGCTTCTCGTTCAGCTTTTGTACCCGACTGTCGTTAAATGCTTCGATTAGGTTATCAATGATTCCGGCTATTTTGTCTAAATAGATGCCACTGTTGCCGTCTAAAGCGGCAACAAACCGCTCCGCTTCATCGTCGGCATCATTCGGAATGTTGTCATTAAGATACTGAAACAACTTATAACTCTGCTCCTCCATCTTCTTAGCGAGTTTGTGCGTATTTACGCCGCCCTTGGATTTGCCTGTAGTTAGAGCATGTACCTCCTGCGCCAGCGCGGGAAGTTCCTTGTCGGTCAGCTCCAAGCCATACATCTGCCGCGCTGCCTGTAAAAACTTGTGTGCTTCATCCATAATCACAAGCTGGTAATTCGGCAACAGCGGCTTTCTGCCGCTGGCTCTATGCAGCGTGTCTGCCAGAAAGTAATTGTGATTAGTGATTTGGAAATCAATCTTCGGGTCGTTAGCCTTTTTCATGAAGTTGGCGTAACGGCAACGGGTGTAGAAGCGGCAATCCTCTTCGCATTTTTCCAAAACACAGATGCGCTTCTTCACATACGGTGATAAGGTGTCAACGCCGGTTAGGTCGAATGGAGCGTTCGCGGCATTGGCAGTCATAACAGGCTTGCCGGATTTGCGCGTAGATTTCGATTCAGCCGAACTATCTGGCCTCACCAATGGTTTAATCGAGCCATCCTCCTTCATCGATGGCGCAATCGAACCATCCTCCCCGAAAGATGGCAGAAGTATCATAAACGGCTCTAGTAATGCCCGTGTCCGCTCATCCGCGGCGGTATAGTACGCAAGAATCCGCTTCTCGCAGATATAATGCTCCTTACCCTTGCGGATAACCGCCGTCAGCGGAGTATTGATGATGTTGTTCTGCATAAGAATCCGCGATAACTCAGGTATGTAGTCAGTGACTATCGCTTTTTGCAGAGCGATGCTGGATGTGGATATAACAACAGGCATGTGTGCGGATTCGGCCCAGCTTTGCTTGCTGTAATGGCCCCGAAGCCAGCTATCGTTGAGCCTACCTCGTTTGGCAAGGAACGCCGCGATTAGGTAGGCGTGGGTCTTGCCTGTGCCAACTCCCGATTCAGCAAGGGTGATGCCCTTCTGCTTGATGACTTCGAGCATATGTTCCGCAAGCTCGATTTGCTTGTCCCGGACTGCGTAGCCATGCTTGGGCAATATCTCTGTGAAGATGTGCTTTAAGGTTACAGGCAGTTTTTTGCTCTTAACTTTCTCGCCCGGTTTCTTATCTGTGGTATGGATGCCGTCACCACGGCTTGGCGTTATATATAGCTTTGCCGCCATTTCCGCATACCCGCTCTTGGCAAGTTGAACCTTTCGGCGGCTGATTATGCGCCTTGCGCCTGTAGACAGGTTGGAAACGATGTAGATGTACATACCGTTGGGCATCCGGCGCTCGATGATGGCGCAGCCGTATGCCGTGAACAGGAATCTGCCGCCTTGTAGGTATTTCTCCGGCGTGTCGGCGGGGTATTCATATACAATCTCACTTGCGTGATGATTGTGCATGTGTGTGTTTTTCAAAGGCATTCCTCCAAACATTGCGCCGATGGCCGCATATCTGATGTGTGCGGCTCTATCATTTGTTGGCGCTTGATTGGCGGCTCGATGCTGGAGATAGGCCAGCGTGTATCGGAAAGAAGTCTGATACTACTGAAAGATTGTCCTATCCCCAGATTCCAACCGCCAACCCAAAGTAAACAATTGATGACTCAGTGTGTTTGCTTTTCAAGACTGTGACTATCAGAATCATCAAGTTTTATAAAGGTTTGCGGATTATTGTTGTATCAATTGTGACGCACCAAGCCACGGCTATTAAACCGCGCATGAAATCCAGCCGCATTCTTTTTCAAACGCGGCGGGCATTCCCCCGCTGCTCCTACATCGCGGGCCCTTGTGCCGGTCAGGTTCAGGGAAGTATCATTATCACTCGGCGCCTTTTGTCTGCCGGATTCCCTTCATCCCCTGTGCCCATGTGATGAGCGGTTGGGGATGAAGGGAGCGCGGACGCTCCCGTGCCTCGTCTGCCTTACCAAGCCGGATGGCGTGACAAGGTTTTTGTGACGAGTACGATCTTCGCGCGCAGCGCCTTGCGGTAACGTACTTGGTGTGTCGGATATGACCGCCGGTGACGCAATGTTCCGTGCTTATTAGTGAGCCGGGTATGCAGACGGTGTTTGTCAAAGAACGCGGTGAAGGTAATTTACCCTTCACCCTACACAGGAAAATCAGGCAAGTTTGATACCCCTAAGAAGTCAAAATATTTTTGAGTTTCGCTAAAATCCTTTGCTTCTTCTTGTTGACATTCTTCTGAGAAATGCCGGTTGCCGCGGCATATTCACGCTCGGTCAAGCCATTGAAAAACAATCCCTCAAGCAATGCCCGCTCTTCGCCGGTTAGTGCCGCAAGCGCGGCAGCTATTGAATCACCATCTACCACGGCATTCTCGAACATAGCTCGCGGGTCTGCAATGCCGCCACTTATTAAGTCCAGCGACAGCTCATGCTCTGCTCTAACCTCGCGCCGCTTGCGTTCCCTCCACACAGGGCGTTTATAAGCACGGTATGTTTCCTCCGTAACCGACACAGGTACACCTTTGATTTTTATATAGAACCGCCTATGTTCGTGCATATGTTGTTCCTCCATCCGATTTTTGAGAATTGCTAAAATCGAATGGAGATGGCGGGGAACGACAGCGTGGCCGGATAGCCTCATACGCACCGATAAGTGTGCTTGTCCAAAACCGCTGCAACACATTTGCCCTCCCTCAAGCCCATCAGAGGTAAGGCATGGCTTTGTCATTCGTGCGGTATCCGATACTGCTCTCAAGTAGGGTGATGGATTGATAGCAATATAAGATGCTTGTACCTCTGTGGAGTTAAGGCTAAAGCAAATACTATTTTTAATCTGGACGCAGCAAGTCGAAGCCTAGAAACGCTGTAAAACAGGCAAAAAAAGAACCCTCTCGCGTGAAAAGTTAGACTTCTCACCATAAGAGGGTTGTGTTTGAAATATTCAGTTAACTGCTACAATGCTTGATTTTAGCGACTTTGCAGCTCGTGATGTTAGTTTTAGCGGTTGTATCGGCTGAGTAATTTTCGACCTGACAAGTCGAAGAATATTTTTGCAAGCCGTCATTAACTGTAGTAACTTACTCGATCATACGCCTTGCATATTCCTCTTAATCAAAGGCTTAAACCCAAACGCTTCCAATATTTCGTTACACTGATAGATAGAGCGGCCTTTGAGAGAGTATAGGAATTTCCTGTATATAACATGCAGTTGAGAATTGTTCAGCTTGTGCCCTGCTTTTTCCAAAAGCTCCTCACCCAGCTTGCCGTCTAAATCCAAGCCTATGCAGATAGCCATTACGGTCTCAACATCGGGGTTTGATGGTAATCTGTTGTTTTTTATCCTATCGAAATAAGCGTCGGATAGTAGGGTCTTGTCGGCAAAGGTTTGCCTGTTTAGCTTCTTCTGCCGGAATATCCTCCAAGCAAACTGCGAAAATGTTTGTTCCAGCTCAAATGCTACGTGCATTTCCTCGGCTACCTCGTAATAAAACCTCTCCAAGTCCTCGTTACGGTTGAAAAGCTCCATGTTGTGCTTGTCTTGATTGAAATTCGGGATACGGCTATAGTCTACGGTGACATCCCTAAACATTACGGAGTCTTCAAATTTGGCGAAGTCCGCTCGTATATCGTTGTTTAACACAAGGTCAAAGCGCAGGCAACACTCATGGATATGCAGCTTGGCGTACTCGGTTAGGCACAATGCGCCGTTTTCAAGGCAGCAAATGTATTTTGGGTCATTAAGGACATGGTGGCTGTCTATGTAGACGAATTTTCCGCTGTTGATTGTCTTTTGAAAATCCTCGTTGAATAGATACTGATACATCGAGTCCGCCAGAGAGATGCAGTAGGTCTGGTTTCGGTCTTTAGATTCAACGTCAAAGGCGTAATTGCCGATATAATGGTCGTCTATGTAGGTGCTTACGCCCTCGGCATCTTTGTAGCCCAAGTCCAGCATTCTAATCTTCGCGGACAGAACTGAAACGTTAAAAAAAGCCGCAAGTTCCTGCATGACGTTTTGCAGCATCTCAAGGCGTTGTGATTTTCCTTTGCCGTATTCGGCCTCGTACTTTTGGATTAAATCTTCGATTTTAGCCCTTGTTTGATTTTTAGGCATGAGAATCCGAGGGGTTATGCCGTTTGCCTGCCATTCCATCCAGTCTAGGTCAGACCATTTGTTCTTGGCGTGGAGATATGGTCGCTCCATCACCGGGCATTTTATGACGGCGAAGTCGGTGCCAGCTTCGGAATTGTAGATGCCCTTCAGCCAGTAATGTCTGCGGTGCTTGTACCAGTGAATACATTCGTGTATGATAGTGTTGTTGTACGAGCCAAGATTGCGCATGAAGTATACGTTGGGGTCTATAAGGATTGTGCCGCCCTTTACGCTTATGAAGTTATGCTCATGTGTTTCCGGGTTCCAGATATCAACTTCGCAATCGTTGAACACAATCTTGCCGAAAACGGTGAGATTGTGTGATAGCTGTACTTTTAGGACGGTAATTCCCATGCGGTTAACGACCTCGGCTATATCAACAGGCGTGGGGGTTGAAAGGGCATCGGGGCAGAACTCTGACAGAAATGCGTTGGCTACGCCGTCAAAATCATCTTTGGCGATAATCGGAACAAGGTTGGTGTTGGATAGTATGGCAGTCTTGTTTTGAGCTTGCCTGCTGTAGACCACAGGTTCGCCTATGGTGAATGTTTGGAATTTGCCGCTGGTGATATTCGCAACGCAGGGAATGCGGAACATCTGGAACGCTTCGGCGGTTTCTCGGCTGCGGCGCACGGTTTCAGCTATGGATATTTCGGCCTCCACAATTGCATCAAGAAGAATCTCGTCTCCGACAGAATCGCTTGCGTTAACGTGCTTCACGAACATGTCGGCAAGCTCGGCTTCGTTGGGGTGTTTTACCTTGTGGGAATACACGTCGAGCCTGCCGGGGTTGTCGGCAATATATCCGGCTAACTCCTTATAGATATCGTTGTAATAACGTGCATCAATATAGTCCTTGAGTGAGCGGATATTTGCCATTTGCAAGTCCTCCTATCTCTTTGGGTATCCTCCCTGCTACTGCAGATATGCAAAGTGTTAAGTACAGATATCATATACTTAAGAGTGGTGTTATTTTCGGATGTAAATTCAGCGTTGTCTATGTCAAAGTTGTTGACAAATGTCATTCATTACTTGATTGCCCCTCCTCAATCAATAGCGGGTTGTTCTCGGGTAAATACTTTGCTGTTTCAGTGGGATAACCCTTTTTGACCAGCAAGAACGACACAAACCTCTTTGCCATCGAGTGCATGACTGCAAACAAAGGCACACCGATAAGCATACCTAAGAATCCCATCAGACCGGCAAACAGTATCAAAGACGCGATTATCATCAATGGCGGAAGTCCGATTATATCCCCAACGATTTTAGGCCCTATGAAATTTCCTTCCAACTGCTGAAGTACCAGAATGAACAAAACAAACCATGCGGCCATCATGGGGTCAACCGTAAATATTATGAATGCACTTGGAATTGCCCCGATAATCGGCCCGAAGATTGGGATGAAGTTGGTAATGCCGATAATGACTGTGACCAGAACAATATGCGGCATCCCCAGCACCATCATTCCAATTGCGCATAATGCTCCGACGATAATGGAATCTATAATTCTTCCAACCACAAAGCCGCTGAATATACGGTGCGTGTCTTGTGCTACATCGTACATAAGCAAGTAGGCTCTTTTGGGGAAAATGGCTATAGCAACCTTGTTGACTTGGGCAAGAATCTTTTTCTTGTCCTTGAGGATATAGATTGAAATTACGATGCCAAGAACAATGTTTATGATGCTGGCGGCTATTGTAGTGGCTGCCGCAATCAACGAAACGACAAGTTCGTTGATAAGTTCGAAAGCCCTCTCCATAAAAAGACTTCCGACAGCCCATAAGGTTTCGGCAAAGTCCGCCAGAAAATAGGCAAATATATCGACATCTTCATCTCCTCCGGAAAATTGCTGAATGTACGCAGTTATGTTAAAATACCAGTCATTGAGCATCCTTTGATAAACGGGTATCTGGTTCCATATATCGTTACCGGAGTTTATAAGGTCGGGAATAATGATGGCTATGATCGCGGCAATAAGTACAAATGTGAATAAATACGTACACAAAATAGCCATTGCGCGCATGATTCCGGGCTTTATACTGTTTTTTGAAAAAGCCTTCGGTAATAGCCAGCCCTCAAACATTTTTAGTATGGGGCTAAGAAGGAACGCAATTACAACGCCAAGAATGACAGGCATAAGATGCCCGACGATTCGACCTATAAACGACGTTATGACACCGATATGCCCCAAAAGATGGAAAACAATCATGGCTATGACAATCACGCTTAGTGTATACGCAGCTATGAGGTCATATCTTTGGTCTGGCTTGAATTTCATATCTAATCGCCCCTTGTTTGTGCATCAACGCTACAAACTTAGACGTGGAAACGCCACGTCTGCTTCACCCTAATTCTTGTTCATAAACCTAAGCCGGTAACAGTTCATGGCGGTTATCTTCAATTTCTTCATCAAATTGTGATTGGCTGTGCCGCCTGCCACAGAACCCACGACAGGTAGTAATTGGAGCAGTTTTGCAATATCAAGATAGTCACGATATTCTATCTGCAACCTTTCCCAATCAAGAGATATCTCCTCTGTGCGTTTGTCCCATTCCTTTATTATGGGGAAAATCTCCAATCTTCGTTCATCACCGCAGAAAGCAAGCTGGAACACATACAGCATAAACATCCGCTCATTTTCTGAATTTACATCGTAGCCGTACAACTTTGCACAGTCAAACAGGAATTTGACCTTAATCGACATTAGTGCGGGCAAATCGGCCAGATTTATCAACACACCGCCAAGACCAAACCCTATGCCCTGGGCGACCGCAGTCTTATGATAAACGACAAAGGCGCGCTCTACCAAGAAATCGCTTTCGGCCAAGCCGGGAGAATCCGCCTGCTCATGATTGGTTATAATGCTGGAGCCGGAAATAATGGTTTCTATCAGCGTCCTAACCGAAGCCGTCACTAAGTTTTGAGCCTTTTGGGGAATAATACTATGCAGCTTACGCTGTAATGCCTTGGACGCACGATTTGTGATGCTTGGGCGCTTGAGCAACTGCTTTTCCCATGACGAGAGTTCTTTGCGAACAGTCCGATAATACAGGCTTTCGTTATTCATAAGCCACCTCCGCGTAATGATATTTTGTGCCCATTTTGATTAAGAAGAAAATAGTCAGTACAACCGACAAAACCTCTGCCAGCGGCAGAGCGACCCACACCCCGGTCAAGCCCAATATGTTGGGCAAGGTAACGAGAAAAATCAAAGTGAATACCATTGTCCGAAAAAATGACATTGTTCCAGACAGCAACCCGTCATTGAAAGCTGTGAACCAAGCCGTCGCGAATATATTGAACCCCATTAGCAGAAAGCCTGTGGATGCAATCCGCAACCCTCGCACGGTCATAGCGTGTACCTCTGTTCCTGACGGGACGTAGATTAGCACAAGCAAATCTGCCAATGTCATTATTCCCACGATAGAAACTACCGATAATCCAGCTATGATAGACAGGCTCTTTTTATAAAGCTTTCTCAGATTGTCATGCCGCTCTTTTCCAAAGTTGTAGCTGACGATTGGCGCAACGCCTGCGGAATATCCAAAGTAAAGCGAGGAAAACAACGCTTGCAACGCCACCACCATCCCGGCAGCCGCCACGCCCTCAAAACCAACAATGCGGATTGAAACATTGTTCATAACAATTGCGGTTACTGATGTGGCCATAATTGTTATCATCTCGCTTATTCCGTTTGTCGCAGACCTACCAATCGCTTTGGCATCCCATTTTGGAAGTACAAAATAAAGACTCCCTTTACGATTAAAAATAAAATAAGTCAGCCCAATGAATGTCTGCAATGTATATCCCAATCCTGTTGCAAGCGCAAGGCCAAAAAGCCCCATGTCAAGAACAAAAAGAAATATTACATTCAGCACAGTGCTTAAAATCGCACTTGAAATTGACGCGGCCATGCCAAGCACCGGGCGACCTTCCGCAACCAAGAATTGGACGAGTAAAACTCCAACTATCACAGACGGAACCGTTAAAATAGCTGGCTGTATATATTCAAGCGTTAAGTCAAATATATAATCATCCGCGCCGAGTAGTCTGAGCAGCGAACCTCTGTGTACCCAGCTTACCCAAGCAATGATAATACCGGTTACGAAAGTTGCGCTTGTAATCAGTGTAAAATTCTGACGAGCCTCTTGATTTAGCTGTGCGCCTTTCTTTTTTGAAACAAGCGCACACCCGCCCATCGCAAACATAGAGCCGATTCCCAAAACAAGTGTTATGTATGGAATGACAATGTTTACAGCGCTTAATGCCTCCACACTTATGCCGCGTGAAGCAAAAACAGCATCTACAATGCTGAAAGCGTACTGGAGAAGGAACGATAAAATCGTTGGTATCGAAAAACGAAGCAATGACTTAACTGTTATGTCCTTGCTCAGTTCTGAGTATACCGCTGCTCCATGTTCGTCTTTTTCCATGTTGATTGATACTCCCGCACAAGTTTTCTTCTAAATCTTTAGCCGCAGCATGTTCTTTTGGATAAGATGGTCGGGGTCGTAAGACAACTTCGCGCGGCGCAACCCTTCAAGCCCCAAATCCTCCATAAAATTCACATACTCGCAATCCTCGAAGTTTTCCGACAGAAACTTCTGAAACAGCGCAACAGAAGCACCGCGATACGAAACATCTGACTTCGCTATCTGAATTAACGCCATGTCGTGGTGATGCTCTGCCAATATCACGCCAACCAAGAAATCATCCACAAACAACGCACCCGAACGCAGCCCAAACTCATCACGATATCTAAGTGCCATGAATGTTGCGTTTATCTCTTCGTGAGGCCGAGTAGAGCGCTCGGTAATCTCTGCTTTTAGCATCTTTTCGCAAGCTGCAATATTTGAATCGCTTATGGGTTCCAAGCGTGAATCGTAATTATTGTTAAAGAAGTTCAGATGATTTTTCTTGCCGTGGAGCTTTTTCCCGGAAAGGCTTACAAGTTTTTCGCGCCTGTATATGTAATCTGCCGCATCACGGTGTTCCTCCTTGTCGAACATGTCTACCATTCCAACACATTCCAACATGGCAAGCATATCATCTGACACATTTGCTAAAACAAGCGGAAGTTCGGCAGCCTTGCAATGTTCGATAAGCGCATATAGCACCGCCTTAACATTTTCGGGCGTACCCAATGGGAAGTAGAAATAAACATTGCCATCAGACACGCCTTTGAGCAACAAACAATCATGAGCAATTGTGTACTCGCACTCATACGCGAACTGCCACGCCATTATCGTTGTAAAATTATATTCCGAATTTTTGAACTTGTTGATGGCCAGATAGCGTATTATCAAGCTCTTATCCTGCATCGTTACCTTGCGGAAGTTTAACATATATCCTCAGCTCGCTTAATGGGCTATTGATTTTGTAGTTGCCAACAATTATTTCAGTTTCAATTGCCAAGAAGGATTGACTGCCTTCAAGGTATTCCTTGAAAATCTCATGCACCTGCTTAATTTGCATCCCTTCACCATATCTGCAAAAATAAGTTCCACCGGGTATGGTTCTTGTGTTTTCATCCCTAATGAACTTCGGAAGTTCAATAAATGTATAATATTGAACCCCTTCCGGCGAATACTCGCCTAAAATCCCAAAGTCGGTGAACCTGTCATAAACATCTTCTTCGTAGTCTGTCATCTCCATGAGCGACTTGGCTACTTGAAGATTATCCAAATCGTCCCGTGAGTTGCCGCAAGGGTTCAAATAGAAAACCTTTTCCGGGACTTCTTTGAAATATATCTGCCCGACTTGATACAAGTCGAACAAGTCAACTTTTCGCTTCATGTCGCCTATGACTTTAAGCCCGCGCTCCAACATCGCTATTTTTCTGCTCGTTATTTCTTCCCCTAACTCCAGAAGTTTTCTGTAATTTATGCTGCTGTCCGCGTCAGTAAATTCGTATAAGTCTTTCAGGGGAATGTCTAACTCGACACAGTATTTAATAGTCCATATTAACTGCGCTTGACTTAAAGAATAATAGCGATACCCAGAATCGGGGGCAGTATAGGCGGGTTTTAGCGCACCTATCTGTTCGTAGTAATGCAAAGCCTTTATCCCCGCGCCTGTGAATTTTGACATCTCACCGATGGTTAGCAATCCATTTTTTCTGTTCATGAGGTTTCCTCTTTTACAATATTATTCAACTCTACTGTTAGAGTAGTGTTGTAATATTGTAACTGAAACGCTCATGAAAGTAAAGCGGATTGAGCGGGTAAGTGTGTTTATGGCGAAACCGTCGCTCTCACATCCGACATAGCCTTTATAACGGAAACCGCGCCGGGAATGCCGCTATATGAAACATTCACAACAAGGTCGTAATTATTGACGCTGCCCCACTGGCGGTTAGTGTAGTGGTTGTAGAAGTTCGCTCGGTGCTTGTCAATTTTCTTAACTTCGTCAGTGGCATTTTTCTCCGGCATTTTATAAACCTCTATCGCGCGTTGCACTCTATCTTCAATCTTGCCCCGGATAAAGATCGAAAGTAAGTTAGGATAGCCGCGCAAAATATAACCGGCACAACGCCCGATTATAACGCAACCGCCCGATGCGGCAATCTCCCTGATTATTGACGACTGAACCATGTACAACTGGTCTGAATGCGGCTTTTTGTATGGCGAAGTGGCCACGGCATAGGAAGGGTGCCCCGTGGGTATGCGTACACTCGGCACGGTCAGCGACAGGCGCTGAATATTCAACATAAGTTTGCTCGGAACGCTCTCACCGTGCTTTTCGATGAAATCGGCTGACATGCCGCTTTTCTCCATAGCCATGCTCATTATTTCTTTGTCAAAAAGCGGAAGGTTGAGTTCCTCCGCCAGCATCCTTCCGACATCCCGGCCACCGCTGCCGTATTCACGGCTGATTGCAATAATGCAGTTTCTCATATGATTTCCACCCTTCTGAAAATTGTATTTTATGCGTACTTGAAAACCTTTCTATACTTTATCAAGAGGTATCCCGAAACCATCAAGGTGAGTATATCCGCAGCGGGTATGGCTATCCAAACGCCATTTACACCCCACAGATTTGAAAATAACACCATGCACAGGATTATAAAGATAAACCCGTTACAAAGGGCGATAAGCCCGGATATTTTCCCGTCGTTGAAAGATGTAAACAACACGGACGCAAACGTGTTTATTGCCATAAACACAGAGCCGAGGCTTACTATGCGTATGCCTACAAAAGCCATGTCGTAAACAGGCAGGGCTATCACAAATGTGCCTATGTACACAAGCGGGTCGATATCGTATATCAGTATGAGCAAGTCCGCAAACACGAAGGTAAGAACCGTCACGGATAGAGCCAACATGACAACTATTGTGAAGCTGTACTGAAACAGCGTCTTTAGAGCTTTTTCGTCTTTCTTCCCATAATTGTAGCTGAAGATGGGGGCGACACCGGCGGCATAACCCGTATAAACATTTGCGGCCATGCCCACTCCGGCCATTATTATGCCGGCAGAAGCAACAGCCATCGGCCCGTCTATATCCATCAGAATATTGTTCATAATCGTTTGGGTTATAGACGACGACAGCATCGTCACCATTTCCGACATGCCGTTTGTTGCGCTCTTGAGAAGCACAAAAATCTTTAGCTTTGGTATGACAAAGTACAGCACACCGTTTCTATTAAAGGTGAAAAATATTAGACCAATGACAGTTGGAACGGAGTATGCTATGCCTGTCGCAAGAGCCGCGCCCTGAATACCCATATGCATACGATATATAAACACCCAGTTAAGAGCCGCACTTAATACGCCCGATAATATCGTCGCAATCATGCCATAGTGTGCTTTGCCCTCTGTTATCATAAACTGCTGCAAAATCATCCCCAGACCGCCAAGCGGCAGAAACGGTAGCAGCGGCATCAGATACCGCAACGATATTTCGTGGACATACGCATTTACGCCCAATATGGAAAGCACAGTATCGGGGAAAATGGCGCCCAACGCGGAGATTAGCGCGGAAATTAATGTGGCAAATATTACGATTAGAGTAAAATCTCTCCGTGCCCAATCCAGCTTGCCCTCGCCAATTTCTTTCGCCACCAAAGCATTACCGCCTGCGCCAAGCATAAAGCCTATGGAGAGGGCGAACATCACAAAAGGCGTAACAAGCCCTACTGCCGACAGAGCATAGGCATCTATAAATCTGGCTGCAAAAACGCCGTCTACAATGCCGGAAATGCCCATGAATACCATAGATACTATCGTTGGAAGTGAGAATTTGAAAAGGAACCAGAGCGTTATTTGTTGGTCCATACTCTGGTCTTCTACATGCTGCACTTGGCCTTGCTCCGTTTTTGTATCCATGCTTACCTCGATGTTTTCTGCTTTAATCTACATCTATCTGTATTCTTGCGCTCATTCCTGGCAGCAAAGAATAGTCGGATGTTATGGTTATTTCGATTTCAAACTCGACAACCGGTGAAATGCTGACTGCTCTTGGGCTTATGCGTGTAACCGTCCCTGTATGCACTTGGTCGCCGGTGGCGTAGGCTGTAACTGTCACAGGCTGACCTGCGTATATGTTAGGCAAATCGTATTCTCTCACGTTTGCCAAAACACGCAGTTCGTCAAGGGTTTCCACGGTAAACAGGCGCGCCATTGAAAACTCGCCCGGTTCTGCGTAAACAGCGGTTACAGTTCCGCTTATAGGTGCTGTAATAACGCCATCTTGCAAGTGACGTTCCATTTGCGCCAAAGAGTGATACATTTGCTCTACGCCGTCTATCTGAGCCATTTGCAGGCTGGAGCGCAAGCTGTCTATCTCTTGACGAGCCGCCAACTCAGTGGAACGCACCGTTGCAGCGGCTGATTCATATGTTGTTTGCGCGGAATCCAGAGCCGCCCTCATCTGCTCTAAATTCCTGTGTTCGGCTTCACGAGCGTTTTGATAATTTGTGCTGGCTTCGCTGTACTGTGTTTGCACCAACACAGCGGCATCCCTTATTTGTTGCATTTCTTGGCGCGACAGTGCCCCGGCGTTGTAAAGAATAGACATGTTTGCATAGTCCGAAGATAGCCTAGCTTGCTCCAGACGCATTGCCTGCAAAATGCTGTCTGTTGCAACCACTTGAGGGGTCGTTCTGTTCTCATAGTCAAGCCGCGCTTGGTTATACATTCGCTGGGCATTCTCCAATTGCTGTTGGCTTGCCGTCAAGTTGGACTGAGCGCCGATTATGTGCATGTTTGTGTCATTGCTTATGTTTGCGAGCGCCGTATTTAGCATCCTTTGGGTTTCAAGTGTCTGCAAGTGGCTGTGCTGGGTTAGCTGGTCTATAGCGGTTCTTTGCGTGTATATTGATGTTTCTAGGTCTGCCGTGTCCAGCGTTGCCAGTACGTGGCCAACTTCCACAAAATCGCCCAATCTAACCAACACATTTTCAATGCGCAGGGCTTGAGATGGATAGATGTTTCTGGATATGATGCTTTCTACGCGCCCAGTTGCTGTTATCTGCGTACTTATATCGCCGCCGACCGCAACTTCCATCAACCCTTCCGCGCTGGCCAAAACCGGAAGGCTAACCCTTGCGTTTGTACCCAAAAAATAGGATAGGTCAACATCGTCAGTGATGACCACCTCTATTGGTACGGTGTGTGTTATTCTTCTGAAAGTTCCCGTGCTTACTTGAACGGGTTGCCCCGCAAGCTCTACTTCTGTTATGCGGCTTATGTTGCGCACATAGCCGCCAAAAGTTCGACCCCTTATCCCATCAAGGGTTACTGCGGCCGGTTGCCCCAGTCTTATATCCTGTATATCAGATTCGTAAAGATTGGCCTGTATATGAAGATTGTTTATGTCGGCAATGATTGCCAAAGGCTCCATTGGTGATATCTGCTGGCCTGTCGATACGCTTGTGTTTACAACAATACCGTCCACAGGGCTTCTAAAGGTTTCACCATATTGTACCCAGCCGATAATTTGACCAGCTTCGACACGCATACCTTCGTATATGTTGAACCGCTCCAGCAAACCCGGCGTTGTAGAACTGATGGTTAATAAATCAGTGGTTACGCGGGCATTGCCGGTGCTTACAGACCGTTGCCCCGCTAATATGACATAGGTGGCAAATGCACCGACACAAAGGGTCATAACCGCAAGCACAACGCCCAAAATCATGGCTTTCGAGCGCTTCTTTTTTGTCGCGGGTTCAATCACTTTAGCTTGCTCGGTCTGCTCGACTTGCTCAATTTGTTCGATTTGCTCAATGTCCTTTTTCATGCTGCGCCTCCTAATTTATTATTTAACATCATACTGACGACCTATAAAATCGCGTCCTGAAAATATCCAGATAGCATCTCAGTGAATCCAAGAAATACTCATGCTCCGGACTTCTCACTCCTTCTGCGTCATGAAAACCGTCCATAGCTCACCAGATAAGGTCAATAGCCTTCTTAGGGTCTATATCCTCCGCAAATAAGCTGATATCGCACCGTTTGTAAAACTCATCCAAAGCATATTCCCGTTTCTGCACTATAAGCCCGTGGACTTCTTCATTAGGTATTTCAGACATATGGACGTGTGCGCTTTTCAAAAAATCATATAATGACGGATATCTAAGTGAGATATCTCGTTTAAGCAACGCCATCTGCCATAGAACTTCAAGCAAGTCGCTCTGCTCAAAATTCATCATGCTTATGTACTCGGAATTGATAACATCAATCGCGTAGTTCACTAAAAAGGCATACAGCCTTTCTTTGGTGCCGAAGTAATGGAATAGCAATCCCTTTGAAATGCCCGCTCTCTTGACGATATCGTCAGTGGTGGCTTTCTTGTATCCATGCCTAAACTCGCTCATCGCTGCGTTAATAATGCGGCTTCTCCTGCCAGAGTCCATAAGCATGAATTTTGCGATGTTATTTGAATTTGCTGTTTTCGATATACTTTCTTCGCACACCTATTTTCTCTCCTCTCAAAACCGATTGACTGACTGCCCCGGTTTTTTCAAATTAGATTATAGAGCCTCCTGTCGCAGGAGGGTCAATAGTAACTTTATAAAAATACTCAAGATTGGTTGTTCTGCATACTTTGCTCTGTGTGTGATTGAAACTATATGTGATTAATGTCAATTGACTATCAAAGCAGTTCTGCATCATATCAAACGGAAATGTTCAAAGGCTTTCCGCAAGTCGTCCTGTTTTTCTTCCGGGCAAGGTTGCTTTCTAGCACCGACATGGCGGTTTACAGCAGTCTTTGGATTCAGCCCGCACACCTCTTTCATGTGAGCTATCCAGCAAGACCGCGGTGTATATCCATGCGTATCCTTGATGTAACTTTGAATTTGCTTGTATGTTGCCATTCTTAGCCTCCCTCGTTCCATCTTCAATTAAAAGTCCCTTTACTTTTTGCACATCGTTTGCTATAGTTAAGTATAAATCCTACACTTGGTGTAGAGTCAAGGGGAAATTTCATGAGCAGAAAAAATAATTTATTGTCCATAGGGGATGTGGCCAAATTCACAGGGGCGGGCATAAGAGCGCTACACTACTACGAGCGGATAAAGATTTTAGAACCGGCGTTTATAGACCCGGAAACTAACTACCGCTACTATTCGTTTGACCAAATTTACTTCATCGAGGTAATCATGATATGTCTTGAGCTGGATATACCCTTAAAGGAACTCTCCAGATTCATACTTGAGGACAAGACTATTGACTACTCGGCATTATTGGCTTATGGAAAAGGCATCGCAGAAGAAAAAATCAAAAATCTGAAGCGAGGTCTGAAATTTATCGTTGGAGCAGAAAAGAATATCGCCCTGATTGATAGCTATCAAAAATGCCCACAAACATATACAAGAGAGATTTCCAAAAAATTTATTTTCGCTGTACCATTTGAGCAACCATTTGATAGCGCAAGCCAACAAGACGTTGATAGAGCTTTTTTAACGTCATTTAATTCAGAATACAGTGATGGCAAAAACGTTGAGTTGTTGGAATATGGATTTTTCTGTGAATACACTTCGTCTGGCGTGAAAAGGTATGTTTTCTTAGAATTGCCAAAGCACAAAACGAACAGGAGCAATAAATCAATCCCTCACGGCATCTACTACTGTGAACAATTTGCAGAAAGCCACGTTGAGAAGGCTGCCACGATTTTCAGTGAGCAGCTAAGAGGGGCAGATTCTTTTCTGGCGATAGAAACATATCTTATAGCCAACAGACGCAAACTTGACTGCCCCATGCGTGAACTGCGCGTTATCCCGACATAAAAATTTTTCTTGACTCTACACCAAGTGTATTCGCTATAATATTAAGCAAACATAAAAATCAACTCGCTGTAGAGGTGTTGGTATGAGCAGTGGCAACTCAACGCATCAATATTTGACTTTCAAATCTGGTGGACAAAAATATGCTATATCTACTTATAATATCAGCGGGATAGAACCCAAACAAGAAATAATCCCGATAATCGGTCAGCCTTATTATGTAAAAGGTAATGCCGATTTTTCGGGTATTATTGTGCCAATAATTGACTTAAATCTTAGGCTTGGAAAGGAAAAACAAGGATACACCGACAGTTCATGCATTATAGCAATTAGGACAGGTGATACTTATGCCGGATTCATTGCTGACGAAGCAAATGAAATTGTCTATATCGACGAGCAACGCATCTCACGGCAGTCAAGTCTTTTACCGGAAACTGTGCTGCAAATCGTTGTGGGCATAGCTGACGTGGATAACGAACTTGTGCTTCTGCTTGACAGCGGTGCGATTGTTTCCGGCATTAGCATGTAGATTATGAACGAAGAAGGATATATGAATCGTCAAAAACTATCATTGACTATAGCTTGGCTTGCGCCTATGCTGGCCTTCACCGCGCTTGGCCTATGGGGAATGGTACTACTGCGCGACCCTGATGTTCTTGCCGTGTTCCAAGAAAGGATAGCTTCACTTGGTATCGGTGGGTGGGTTGTGTTGCTTGCGGCACAGTATGTTCAGGTTTTGCTGGTGTTCGTTCCGGGAGGGCCGATGCAAGTTGTTGCAGGCGCGCTCTATGGCCCGCTCGGTGGGCTTGCGGTCATTCTTGTGGGCATAGTGCTGGCCACAGCCACGATATTTGCCATTGTTCGCAGATACGGCGACCATGTTCTGCGGATGTTTGTCGAAGAAGAAACTATCTCAAAATATAAGTTTCTCAGCGCTAAAGTGAAACTTACCATTTGGGTGGTTGTATTGTTTTTGATACCCGGTTCGCCGTCGTCTGCTCTAACTTATATTTTCGCACTCACGCCGATGACGTTTTGGAAGTTTACATTTCTAAGCATAATCGCTAGAATGCCCGGTATATTAGTTTCGGTGTTTGCGGGTGACAGCATTGTTCAAGGGGTGTACTGGCGCGCAGTGCTTCTGCTTGGTGGTATCGCACTGCTTGGGTTAGCAGGGATATTTATAAAAAGCAAGTTTGGAGAAAGCGCTAGGTGATATGAAGTGTTAAGAGCCGCTCGGTTTATCCTAAATGTGCTTATTGAGATTGTCTTGTTTTTGGCGATGATTGTTGTTTTGAGGACTTGGGCAGCAGGACTCTATAACATGATTTATTGGTTTTCCTTTGCTGCCGTGGCTTATATCATCATCAAAAGGAATAATCCATACTCTATCAAATGGGTCATTATCATCTTGGCTCTGCCGGTATACGGCTTGTTCTTGTACCTGTTTTTTGCTCGGTCAGATATCATCGGCGGCAGAAACAAAGCGCTCCGTGATTCTTTAGCCAGAGGAATATCCTTCCTTGATAAGAACTTTCAAACTTACTCCAATCTTGGTCACGCCTACCCGGACAGAAAAAGAATCGCGGGGTATCTTGGCCGTAAAGGTCAGCCCTTGTACAACAACACGCAATGTACATATTACCCTTTGGGCGAATCGCAGTTTGACGCTATGCTACAAGATATGGAGAAAGCAGAACGCTTTATCTTTATGGAATACTTCATTGTGACCCACGGCAAACTGTGGGATAGCATACAGGACATATTGATACGCAAGGCCAAGCAGGGTGTCGAAGTGCGAATCATGATGGACGATATCGGGAGCATATACTTCCCGCAGAAGATAGTCGATACGCTCAAGGCTCATAACATACAGATTTTACGATTTGGAGATGTGCTTGGTGTCTTTTCAAGATATTATTTCAATTTCCGCAATCATCAGAAAATTACTGTAATCGACGGCAATGTGGGCTACACCGGCGGAGCCAACGTCGCGGACGAATACATAAACGCTTACGAAAAATACGGACACTGGAAGGACACGGCTATCAGGCTGGAAGGTGCCGCTGTATGGAGCTTGACGGTTTCGTTCCTACAAATGTGGGACGGAGAAGCAAAGGCTGTATCAACCTATGAAGCATACCGCCCAACGATATCTCACGAAGCAGATGGATTCTACCAGCCCTTCATGGACGGCCCGGTGGTTGATGCAGACTACATCGCGAAAAATATATACAAACTGTTCATCTACAACGCCAAAAAGTACATCTATATCACAACACCATATCTTGTTGTTGACGCAACCATGCTGGACGCTCTGCGCGTTGCCGCAAGTGGCGGCACTGATGTGCGGATTATGGTGCCAAAGAAATGGGACAAGTGGTTCGTGCATATGGTCACGCTTTCAAATTATCAAACCTTGCTCGAAGCCGGTGTGCGGATTTTTGAATACACGCCGGGGTTTGTCCATGCTAAAACAATCATAAGCGACGACGAACATGCTGTAATTGGCACCATAAATATGGATTTTCGGAGTTACTACCTCCACTATGAAAACGGCGTTTGGATATGTGGCGCTCCTGTAATAGAGGACATCAAAAGAGATTTGACCAAAACCTTCGCTATCTGCGAGGAAATTGAACTTGAAGCGTGGTTGCACAGACCGTGGCACGAAAAATTTCTGCAAGCGGTCATGCGATTGTTCGCGGTGATGTTCTAGCACTCAAAAACGTCAAGGAGTATGTCTATGCTGAGAGCCATTGGGTCGAAAATTAAGATAGAGCCAGACGGCGAGATATTGTCTGCCCAACTACATGAAATTATCGGAAATCTTTTGGGAACAGACCTTGTTAAAAAGCTGGATGAATACGAGCAGCACTGCGGCACAAGTCGCTTACAACACTGCGTCAATGTGGCATACTACAGCTATTGCATATCAAAAGTCTTTCATTTAGATTACCGTTCCTCCGCAAGAGGGGCACTTCTTCATGACTTGTTTTTTTACAACTGGAAAGAGTCTGGCATATCATGCCGCGCCCATGTGTCGAACCACCCCCAAGTCGCTCTTGAAAACGCCGAGCGTGTCACAACCATCAACAAAATCGAAAGAGATATAATTGCCAAGCACATGTGGCCTTTGACGCTTGTGCCACCACGGTATGCTGAAAGCTATGTTGTTTCCTTTGCGGATAAATTCTGCACTGTAATGGAAGTCTTTAGTCGAAGCGCCAAACATATGGCGCTTGTACGCAGGCTGGATAATTAACGGTAGTTGGTGTTATATTTCCATTCACGATGCGACACTCTCCTCATTGTCGAATTGAGAATTATATAGGTCGGCGTAAAAGCCGCCTTGTTCTAATAGTTGGTTGTGATTGCCTTGCTCAATGATATCGCCTTCCTTCATAACAAAGATTACATCAGCGTCCCTAATGGTAGAGAGTCTGTGAGCAATTACAAAGCTGGTGCGCCCTTGCATTAGTTTTTTCATTGCCCCCTGTATCAATACTTCGGTTCGAGTGTCTATAGAGCTGGTTGCTTCGTCCAGTATCAGTATGGCAGGGTTTTTCAGAATAACACGCGCTATTGTGAAAAGTTGTTTTTGCCCTTGTGAAATATTGGACGCTTCTTCATTTAGAATCATGTCGTAGCCGCCCGGCAATGTTTTAATGAAGCTATGAGCATGAGCGGCTTTAGCGGCGGCGATAACTTCCTCGTCCGTAGCATTTGGACAACCGTAGCGTATATTTTCCATGATACTTGCGTTGTACAACCATGTATCTTGCAGAACCATTCCAAAAATATCACGCAATTTCCCTCTTGAAAACTTCGTGGAATCTATACCATCAATAAGAATTTTACCGCCATTAAGCTCGTAAAAACGCATAAGCAGCTTAACAACCGTGGTCTTTCCCGCGCCTGTCGGTCCAACAATTGCTATTTTTTGACCGGGATAAACCTCTGTGGAAAAGTCCTTCAGTATAATTTTATCAGGGCTATACCCGAATTTTACGTTTTGGAAACTGACGCGCCCTGTGTATTTTTCCTTTCCAGCAGAGGTTTCCGGGTCGGCAATTTCTTCTTCCTCGTCCAAAAATTCAAACACACGCTCGGCAGCGGCAATTGTGCCTTGAAGCATATTCCCTGCCGCTCCGATTTCGCCCAAAGGTTGAGTGAAGGTCTGTATATATTGGATAAACGCTTGCACATCGCCAATGGTCACTGTGCGCTGCACAACCAAAAAACCACCAAGCACAGCGACAAGTACATATCCTAAGTTTCCAACCATATTAAAAATCGGCTCAACGATATTTGACATAAATTGAGCTTTCCACCCCGATGAGCGCACTTTTTGGTTAGCATTTCTGAATTTTTCCTTTGCGTCCATCTCGCCGTTATATGCCCGGACAACATTGTGGCTTGAATAGGTTTCTTCCACTATGCCACTAAGTTCTCCAAGAGCTTCTTGCTGGGTGCTGAAATGCACATGAGATTTATTCATTACAGCCACCATAATCATCATGGAAACGGGGATTACCACTAATGCCGCAACAGTCATTAGCCAACTTATTGAAAGCATCATCACCAGCACACCAATTAGAGTGGTTCCCGCCGTAATTAGCTGGGTAAGATTGGTGCTTAATGTCTGGCTTATCATATCCACATCATTTGTCATGCGGGACAGCACTTCGCCTTGGGAGCGCGTGTCGTAGTAGTTAATTGGCAGTTTGTGCATCTTTTCCGAAATCTGCTCCCTTAGATTGTGGGTCACTTTTACGGAAAGCCGCGCCATAATAAACTCTTGAAAGAAGTTTGTTATGGCAGAAATGATATACAGCACGATAAGTATTGCCGTAAGCCTTCCCATCTGCCGAAAGTCTGTCAAAAGCCCTGTTCCCATCACGTTCGCTACTATACCATCCACCAATATGGTAGTGACTCGCCCCATAACTCTCGGGCCGATTACGGAAAATACTGTTGACACTATGGCAAAAATAAACACAATGATAATCTGGATTCTATACGGGGCAAGATAGTTTATTAGCTGTTTAACAGTCTTTTTAACATCCTTTGCCTTTTGTGCAACACCCTCGCCCATGCCGCCGCCTATCATATCAGCGACACCGCCACCGCTTTGCTCTTTACGTTCGTTATGCTCGTTCACGCGCCCACCTCATCCTCAGAAAGCTGAGAAGCTGCAATCTCTCTGTATACTTCGCAATTTTTCATTAACTGTTTGTGTGTGCCAATTCCTGTTATTCTGCCATTGTCCAGTACAATAATCTGCTCTGCGTCCATAATGGACGAAATTCTTTGCGCTATTACAATCGTGGTCTTGTTACCCATTTTCGATTTTAAGGCGGCTCTAAGCTGTGCGTCTGTTTTTACATCCAGCGCCGAAAAGCTGTCGTCAAACATGTTGATTGGTGCATCTTTTACCAATGCCCGCGCTATGGATAGCCTTTGACGCTGACCGCCGGAAAAATTCGAGCCGCCCTGCGCCACATTGGATTCATAGCCTTCGGGTTTGCCCTGTATAAAGCCTTCCGACTGTGAAACGCTAACGGCAGTTGCGATTCTTTCTTCCGTAGCCTCTTTGTCTGCATATAACAGGTTCGAGCGAATTGTTCCCGTAAACAGCGAAGCCTTTTGCGCTACATAACCGATTTTGCTGTGCAATTCTTCCTTGCGAACATCTCGGATATTAACGCTGTCAATATATATGCCGCCGCTTGTCACATCAAAGAAGCGCAAAATCAGCTTGAACAGGGATGTTTTTCCTGAACCTGTTGCTCCTATGATGGCGGTGGTTTCTCCGGGTTTAGCTGTAAAACTGATGTTGCTCAACACGTTCTCGTCGCCGTCCGTGGCATCGGGATAACGGAAACTAACATCCCTAAACTCAACTATGCCTTTGAAATCTTGGGGGAACGGAATCGGGTCGTCTCTAAAAATAATACTGCCCTCGGTTTCCAGCACTTCCTTGATTCGGTTTGCGCTAACTACAGCGCGGGGAACCATAATGAACATCACAGAAATCATAAGGAATGAGAAGATAATCAACATCCCATACTGCAAAAAAGCGAAAATGTCGCCAATGTCGGCACGAAATGCGCTTGCTTGCTGTGCGCCTACCCAAACTATAATAGCGGTTGTAAGGTTCATAATTAGGGAAATGATGGGGGTCATAAAGGCAAAGGTCTGATTTACGAATCTTTCCGTATCAGCAAGTTCCTTGTTAGCTTCTCCAAAGCGCTTCTTCTCAAATTTCTGTGTGCTAAACGCTCGCACAACCAAAATGCCACTTAGATTTTCCCGTGTAACCGTGTTAAGCCTATCAATCAATTTTTGCAGTGCTGTAAACTTAGGCAGAGCTATGAAAAATAAAATCCCCATCAGCACCAGCATAATTATTGTAGCAAGGGCAACTATCCATGCCATATCCACACTTCTATTCAAAGCGCGAATAACTCCGCCAACGGCTATAATTGGCGCATAGATAAATTGGCGTATAGCCATCATCAGCGTATTTTGAACCTGCATAATGTCGTTTGTAGTACGAGTGATGAGCGAGGATGTGTTGAACTTGTTTACTTCGGCGTTTGAAAAGCTGAGGACTTTGTTATACACAGCTTCACGCAAATCATTGGAAACTCCCGTTGCCGTCCTTGCAGTAAAGTATCCAACAACGAGTGCCGCCATCATGCTGAGTAAGGTTATGCCCAACATAATTAGCCCATTGCGCCAAATCACCGACAAGTGACCGGGGATTACCCCGTCGTTCACGATATCCGCCATGTAGCTCGGCAGAATGAGCGCGAACATTGCTTCTGCCGCTAGCAACACCACAATACACGCCATCATCCATGAATAGGGCTTCATAAATTCAAAAACTTTCGACATATAGAGTGTTCCTCTCGTAATTCGTTGTTTACAGTATCATTGCCGTTTGCTATAATCATTATGAGGTATCTCCTAAGGAGAGAGTCAATAGGGAATTTCAAAAATCACAAATTTCGGAGAAAGGCATGGTCTTATGAGTGACAAAGATAGACTGTTGTCCATAGGTGAAATGTCAAAGCTAACAGGTGCAGGAATAAGAGCCTTGCGCCATTATGAAAAGATAAATATTTTGAAGCCGGCTTTTGTTGACAAGTCTACAGGCTACCGCCACTACAAATTCAGCCAGACCTATGTGGTTGAGTTAATTAGGTTCGCGGTGGAATTAGATATTCCTTTGAAAGAATTAACTAAATATGTAGACGAAGAAGGAACGATGGACTTTGGGGCATTTGTTACACGGGGCAGTCAGGTAGTTAGAGATAAAATGAAAACTTTGGAGCGAGCATTGAAGTTTTTTGATTTTTTTGAGGAAAAACTCGCCCTAGAAAAACAGCATGACCTCAACCAAATATATTCACGAAATCTGCCGCAGAAAACATTTTATACAATCCCCTACGAAAAGACCTTTGATGATGTTGACAAACATGAGGTGGCAAAGCTTTTTCTGGGTGTTCCCTATGATGAAACCAGCGAAAGTGATGGCGGTTGGGTGGAGTATGGTTTTTTGTCCGAACATACGGCAAAGGGCATAGAGCGATATGTATTTGTGGAAGTCACGCAAGACACGTTGATGGATAATCCCTGTTTCCGGCGTAAGATTATCCCATCGGGAAAGTATTTTTGCCGACAAAAGCACGAAAATCAAATAGAACAAGCAGCCGAAATTTTCAAGGAGCGTCTTGCGCACAAGGATAATTTCGTTGCAATAGAAACCGAGGTTTTCTTTGGCAAGTTTAATGTCAACAAACCTGTAAATGAGTTGCGAGTTATCATGCTATGAGATAGCGACGGATGATTTACGCAATCTTATTTAGACCGCAGTGTCCGAACATCTACGGAGTTGGGGTTAAGACCGCCGAGGAATTGCAAAGAATCGGAATTACAATCGTGCGACATATTTACGATAACCGCCAGAAGATTATCGGCTTGCTCGGCAACCACGGCTGGCAGATTATTAAATTAGCTGACGGTATTGACAATCGTAAGGTTACAACTTACTCAGAACTTAGCTTTGATATAAGGATGAAGAATCTGTACTGCCGCACCGTTACGCTAAAGCTAACATACAACAGATTACCCGCTCCAAGAGCGGAGAAACAACCAACAGGGCGTCGGCCATTTATGAAGCGATTGCCGCCCTGCTTGATAAAATCGAGAAGCGGCCTATCCGTTTTGTGGGTATACACGTGAGTTGCGCGCCGAAAGTAGGATGGGCAAGGATAGCTGATACTGCGCACTGAAAGGACTCAAATCAGCAAAGATGCTGGTATCTCATAAGCAGATAGTCAAATAAAAACTCAGGGGGAACCCACATGGCAAAGCTATTATTTCAAGGACACGGCAGCTTTCGTTTAACCGCCGACGATGGACGCGTTGTCTATGTTGACCCATACGTCGGCGAAGGATACGACCTTCCCGCCGACATTATCTTGGTCAGCCACCAGCACCCCGACCACAACCAGCTACAGCTTTGTACGCAAAAGCCCGGCTGCACCGTGATAACAGAAGCAGAAGCACTGGCAGGGGGCAAACATAACAGCTTCGACATCGGCGGCATAATCATCCAAGCCGTAGAAGCCTACAACAGCAACCACAAGGTTGATGAGTGCGTCGGCTTCATCATCACGGTGGACGGCGTGAAACTTTACGCAAGCTGTGACACATCCAAGACAAGGCAGATGGAAACCTTCGCCGACATGAAGCTGAACTACGCAATCCTTTGCGGCGACAGCGTGTATAACATGAACCCGGAAGAAGCCGCGGAGTGCGCCAAACTTATTGGAGCGAAGCACAACATCATCATTCACCTGACACCGGGCAAATTGTTCGACCGACCGAAAGCAGAAGCATGGCAGGCACCAAACAAGTTGATTGTTGCTGACGGAGAGGAGATAACCCTGTGAAAATCATAGCTGTTAACGGAAGTCCGCGCAAGAACAAAAACACCGCGACTCTGCTGGAAAAAGCTCTTGAAGGTGCGGCATCCAAGGGCGCTGAAACAGAACTCGTTCACCTTTACGATATAAACTTCAAGGGTTGTGTGAGCTGCTTTGCCTGTAAGGTCAAGAACTGTCCGCGACCCGGCATATGTTTGTACAAAGACGACATGACTCCTGTGCTGGAAAGAGCTATGGCGGCTGACGCTATTGTGCTTGGTTCACCAGTCTATTTTTGGGATGTTACTGGCGAGATGCGCTCGTTTGTTGAAAGGCTGATGTTCCCTGTGCTGACGTATACGGAAGGGTATGTGGGCCTGCTTGAGCGAAGGATACCTGTCGGCCTTGTGTATACGATGAATGTCACGGAATCTTTTTTGCGGGAGTCGAATTACAAGAGCCTTTTTGAACCGGCGCAGGCTGGTTTAGAAAGGTTGTTCGGGTACTGCGAGGTGCTGTATTCATATGACACGGTGCAATTTGATGATTATTCTAAGTATGTGTGTACGGTCTTTGACGAGGGTAAGAAGAAACAAGCGCAGAAGGAGCAATTCCCGATAGACTGTGAGAATGCTTATCAGCTTGGGGCGCGGTTAGTGAATAGCTTGTAATGAGCGGAATAGCGGATAGAGGGGTTTAATACGCAGGGGCGCAGTTTTAATCCGAATTATCGGGAATTTTCGCAAACTAATGCTCTGACTTATCAGGAAGTTGACCTGCCCTAAACGCCCGAAATCTGAGCTTTTCCACTGCGCAAATGAAGTAGCAAGCAAGGCGCCCTTAAGTACACTGGGCGCTTGCTTGCTGGTGGCGCTGCCCCCAGACCCCCGGATCGCCGCCGCGTTGCGGCGTCGGCTGCGCGGCCCTTGGCCGCTATTTGGTTCGTGACCAAGTTGAAAATCGTGAAGGAGCTTAATGCCCGTGCAGACCAAGTCCGTCCGCCCATTTAAGCTAACCCCAATCCCTAGAGCGTAGACTCTTCGTGCCGCCGCTCCCGCTCCGGCCTCTCGGTGACATTGAAAAGCCTGTCAACGTTAGCCTTCGCAGTAACAAGCGCCTGCATATCAGATTTAGCCTGCCGATATTCCCGGTAGGCTTGCTTCTTCTCCTCAAGCATCGCGGCATAGTCAACACGCAGTGAAGCAACTGTCGGCAACCTATTGTCTCGGTCGTAACCCAAATCATCAAAGAACTTCTTGGCGGCTTGGTGCAAAATAATATCTGCTTCGTGCAGAGCCTTGAACTTTTTCGAGTAACCCGCCTTGCGATACTCGACATAAGTCTTGCGGGTCTTGGTGTAGGTGACGATCTGCTTTTGCAAATCAGCGTTGGCGGCCAGCCCCGCGTCAAGCTCCTTGACCCTATCCGACAGATTGTTGAACCTAGCCGATGCCTCGGTTGTTTTTTCTTTCAAGAGAGCATAGTCATCCAAGCCTTGCTCTTGAAGATATATGAGGGTCTGAGCCATCTGCTTAAGGTTATGCAGCTTCGCGAACCTCTCATAGCCCGGCCCCTTGCCCTGTTGCAGCTTGGCTTGTATGTCTATGAGCAGGCTTGGGCGGCGCTGGGTACCGGTCGGAGATGCTCTACTGGCAGAAGGAAGAACTCTCTCGCCAGCTATACGTTCCTTAATGGCAGCTACGGTAT